>Ga0193719_10000519_pt1 | contig 14539 bp, 20 predicted proteins | sample U2a2metaG_FD_160103 | JGI IMG/M metagenome (GOLD analysis project Ga0193719, IMG submission 160103) | Soil microbial communities from a riparian zone of the East river system, Colorado, United States - U2a2 | ecosystem: Environmental > Terrestrial > Soil > Riparian zone | place: USA: East... | reverse complement strand
GCGGGTTTGATTGTGAGGTTCCTCGCTCCGTTCGGAATGACGTGGTAGGGGAACACGAGTAGTTTTTACGGAATTCAAATGCGTGGTCGCCTTGCTTTGAAAAACATCGCCCAACAACCAGCGGAGATATCCGGTACAGTGGAACATCTTTTTCGCCACGAGGGAGCGAAGATGGTTGCCATTCTCACCAGAATCTTTGGCATCGAACATCTCAACCTCGCGGAAGATGTCGTTCAGGAAGCGCTGGCGCGGGCATTGCAAACCTGGCCATTCTATGGAGTTCCGAAAAATCCCTCGGCCTGGATTATGCGCGCGTCGCGCAATCTCGCGTTGGACGTGGTTCGGCGACGAAAAGTATTTCAGAACAAACAGGCAGAAATCATTCGTCTGATGGATCGCGACGGCGCCGCGCCCGACGAAGCGATTTTCTCAGAAGACGAAATTAGCGACGATCATTTGCGATTGATGTTCGTCTGTTGTCACCCGGCCATTCCAGCGGAGGCGCAAGTCGCACTCGCGTTGAAGACGCTGTGCGGTTTCAGTGTCGGGGAGATCGGTCACGCATTTCTAACCACGGACTCCGCAATCGCCAAGCGATTGACCCGGGCAAAACAAAAAATCCATCAGGCGCGGATCCCGTTTGAAATTCCCGCAGGCAGAGAATTGGAGCAGCGATTGGATAACGTTTTGCAATCGCTTTACCTGTTGTTCAACGAAGGCTACAAAGCGTCGAGCGGCGAAAACCTTGTTCGCGAAGAGCTCTGCGAAGAAGCAATTCGCCTCGCGGAGCTATTGGTCGTGCATCCGGCCGGCAATCAGCCGAAGACACATGCTCTTTTGGCATTGATGCTGTTAAATGCCGCTCGCAATCCGACGCGACTGGACAGCGAAGGCAATCTGCTGCGCCTGCAAGAGCAGGATCGGACACGCTGGAACAAATCAATGATCGCGCGCGGAATGTTTCACTTCGCTCGATCGGCAGCAGGTAACAACCTTAGCGAATATCATCTTCAGGCGGGGATCGCCGCCTGTCACTGTGCAGCAAAGGACTACGAATCTACCGACTGGCAGAAGATCCTCTTGCTTTACGACCGGTTAATTGAATTCGATCAGTCGCCGGTCGTCGCCCTCAATCGTGCTGTGGCCATCGCAAACATCCGTGGACCAAAAGCCGGGCTCCAGGCTGTGCGGCGGGTTCAAGATCTCAATAAACTGAGTTCGTATTACCTGCTCTATGCGGTGCTCGGTGAATTCGAAATGAGGTCGGGTAATCCGCAAGCCGCTGCCGAGCAGTTCCGGCGATCGTTTGAGCTCGCGGAAACGAAATCGGAGCGAGCGTTTCTTTTGAAACGATTGCAGCGCTGCGTTGACGGCCAGACGACCTAGTCAGAAAAGTTTATCCGAAGTCGGCTTGGTCATGCCTCGTATCTCCAAAATCACACATCAACAGAAAGGAAAAATATGAGCAAGTCAGAGAAGAAACACACAGCAATTGTCGTGCACGAGTACGGTGGCCCTGAGGTATTGAAGTACGAAGACATTCAACGGCCCGAGCCAAAGGATGATGAGATCCTCATTCGGGTGATCGCGGCCGGGGTGAACGCCATCGATGCGTCCATTCGCTCGGGCAAATTTGCGAAGGTTTTCGGGAGAAGGCTGCCTCTCATTCCCGGGTCCGATATCGCTGGCGTGGTGGAGAAGGCGGGCTCGAAGATCACGAAGTTCAAGAACGGTGATTCAGTATTTGCATATACCGATCTGAAAGATGGTGGCGGCTATGCTGAATACATCGTCGCAACCGAACAGGAAGCGTCACCCAAGCCCCAGTCGCTCACTCACCTCGAGGCCGCCGCAGTGCCGATCGTCGCATTAGCTGCATGGCAGGCGTTAATCGACACCGCGAAACTCAGCACGGGTCAGACCGTGCTCATTCACGGCGGATCGGGTGGCGTCGGAACGTTTGCCATTCAAATCGCTAAGGCGCGTGGGGCGAAGGTGATCGCCACTGCGTCGACGCGAAACCAGGATCTGCTCAAAAAACTAGGCGCAGATGTGGCGATTGATTATACGAAACAGAAGTTCGAGGACATCGTAAAGGATGTCGATGTTGTGCTTGATTCGGTCGGCGAGGATACGCTGAAGCGCTCCTATGGAGTGGTGAAGAAAGGCGGATTCATTGTGTCGATTATCCCGCGCCCAGACCCGGCTGAACTCGAGAGACGCGGGATTCGCGGCACATTCATCAGTGTGGAGCCTAATGCGGACGAGCTCGCCGAGATCGGCAAGTTAATCGACCAGAAGAAAATCAAAGTGATTGTGTCGCAAACGTTCCCGCTTTCTGAAGCAATTAAGGCCCAGAAACAAATCGCGTCTGGTCACACGCGCGGCAAAATTGTTCTCAAAGTTGCCGAGGAACCCAAATAGCAGCCAACTATTCACTTGTCGTATAACACAGAGATGGACTGGGACGCGATGAGCGCAGTCTCGCAACTAGGCATCTCTTAACGGCGCTGTCATGTTGAGCGAAGCGAAAAGCTTCTGATTTGTTTCCGCAAGAGCGATTCAGGAAATGATCCGAGATCTTCACTTCGCTCAGCATGACAGTGGTAGGATGGATTCTAGAAAAAATTTGTCCCGAATCGGCGCGCTCATTCGTCGTATTCCAAAAATCACACATCAACAGAAAGGAAAAACATGAGCAAGTCAGAGCAGAAACAGGCAGCAAGCATCGTTTGGTTTGAAATCCCGGCCGACAACCCAGAACGTGCCAACGCGTTTTACAGCAATTTGTTTGGCTGGAAGATCAATCCATTTCCCGGAGGAGGTGATTATTGGCACATCGACACCGGCGGCCAGGACGATACTCCGGATGGCGCGCTGAAGGGCCGCAAACATCCGCAAGAGCCGATCACTAACTACGTCAGCGTAGATTCCGTCGCCGACTACTCCAAAAAAATCGAGAAACTCGGTGGCAAGATCTGCATGGCCAAAACAGCGGTACCACAGATGGGTTATTTCGCTGTGTGCCAGGATACCGAGGGCAACTCGTTTGGAATTTGGCAGAGTGACGCGGATGCGAAATAATGAGTCCTAAACTCGCCTGCTAATTCGTCGTATCTCGAGATAACAAAAAACTCTCAACCAACAACCAACAACACAGAACATGAGTACACAAAACCAAAATCAAAATGGATATATGTTGCTATTTCGCGGCAGTGACCTGCGCAAAGGTCTCTCGCTGGAGGAACTGCAAAAAGTTACGGACAATTGGATGGCGTGGTTCAAGCGCCTAACCGAAGAAGGCAAAGCGGTGGCGGGAAATCCACTGGAACGCGAGGGGAAAATCGTTTCGGGCAAGGACCGTATCGTCTCCGATGGTCCTTTCGCCGAATCCAAGGAAGCAATTGGCGGTTATTTTCTTCTCGACGTAGCCACGATCGATGAAGCGATCGCCATTGCAAAGGAATGTCCCGGTTTGCCGTACGGCATCCGTGTGGAAGTCAGACCCGTTGCGGGCGAGTGTCCTATTGCCGCGGACATCCGAGCGGAAGCACAGTTTGCGCAAGTCTGACAGCCGGCTCGCCAACTCGCGCACGTGAAAGCGATGAAAGCTTTCACGTGCGCAATGGTTGTTTCGCCGCCATGCACTCCAGCACACTCCAACAGACTGGATACGCGCCGGTCAACGGCCTTCGGATGTATTACGAGGTGGACGGTCCGACGAATCCGGGACAACTGCCGCTAGTGCTGCTGCATGGCGGCGGCGATACTATCGGGACATCGTTTGGCCATCTCTTACCGGTCCTCGCCCGCAGTCGACGGATCATTGCGTTCGAGCAGCAGGGGTGCGGGCGCACCGCTGATATCGAGGACCGGCCGTTCAGCTTCGAGCAGTCGGCCGACGATATGGCTGCGCTGCTCAAGCATCTGGATATTGACAGTGCCGATCTTCTTGGTTTCAGCAACGGCGGCACGATTGCGCTCCAAGTGGCGATCCGGTATCCGCAGCTGGTTCGCCGGCTCGTGGTGATTACCGCCCTTATGAAGCGCTCCTGGGCTGATCCGCAGTTCTGGGAATCAATGAAAACCGCGCAGCCAGACGCGATGCCCGCGGAATTGCGTGAAGCGTATCGCAAGCTAGCGCCGAAACCGGAAAATCTGGAGTCGTTTTTCTACAAGGCGCGCAACCGTATGCGTGACTTCAAAGACGTGTCCGACGAGGCGATTCACTCGATCAACGCACCGACGCTGGTGGTGAGTGGTGACCGAGATGTAATGCGTCCCGAAGGCGCGGTCGAGTTGTTTCAGCTCCTTCCGGAAGCCCAGCTCGCGATTCTGCCCGGCACAGAACACATGGCGATCCCGTCGCGGACAGCTGTCCTAGTGCCGATGATCGAGAAGTTTCTTGATGGTGAGGAATCAGAACCCAGGACAAAGTAATAATCACCAATAATCAGAGGAATTAATTATGGCTCATTACGTAGATGGATTTGTCATCCCGCTTCCGAAGAAGAACCTGGACGACTATCGCCGCGGGGCGCAGAAGGCTGGCAAAATCTGGCGAGAGCATGGCGCGCTCGAATTCCGCGAGTGTGCCGGCGACGATCTGAATATCAAAATGGGAAAACCATTTCCGCGCGGAATCAAAACCAAGCCCGGCGAGACGGTATTGTTCTCCTACATCGTGTTCAAGTCGCGTGTACACCGTGATCGCGTTAACGCAAAGGTGATGAGAGATCCGCGTTTGGCGAAGTTGATGAAATCCCCGATGCCCTTCGATGTGAGGCGCATGCTCTACGGCGGATTCAAGACCATCGTCGAAGCCTGAGCTTCCAGGCAGGGATTTAGGCGCGGGGACGCCGTACTAAATATTGCTGACTGGATATTGAATAGGGATGCCGCGAGGGCTCTTTGTTCAACACGTGCCAGAGTTGGATTGAGAATCTGTGTATCCATTCTCTACGGCAGATTACTTATTCCGCTATTGCAACTTAAGAATGATTTTATGCAACATTGCGAAAATCAAATTTGGAGACTTAGTAGGTTCGGTTTCCTGTCGGAGCACAGGCGATAAATCACGCGTGGTGTCCTGAATGCGCCGATTCATTCGTCATATTAAGGTGAATCCAATCACACGGCCAAAAATGACCGCGAACAAATCCCATGTGCCCTACTTGTATAGCAAACGCGATGCTGGCCGTAGCTGGTGTGACTTCAACTGGCGGGTTGGCCACGTTTGCCGTGAAACGATTCTTTTTTCAACCCGACCGAAATCATCAGACAAACGAAACAAGACAAAATGAAAATCGAGACATTGGAAATAAAAACAGACAAAAGCGAAGTGAATCCTTCCAAAGTTGTGTCAGAAGCTGAGTGGCTCGTCGCACGCAAGGATCTGCTGACGCGAGAAAAAGACCTGACGCGGTTGCGCGACGAAGTGAGCCGCCATCGGCGCGAACTGCCATGGGTTAAGGTGAAGAAGCAATACGTTTTCGATGGGCCCAACGGCAGGGAAGCTCTGAGGGATCTCTTCGAGGACCGCACTCAACTGATTGTTTATCATTTTATGTTTGGCCCCGATTGGGAGGAGGGCTGTAAGAGCTGCTCGTATCTGGCAGATCATTTTGATGGCGCAAACTGGCATCTCCCACATCGCGACGTTTCCTTCACTGTCATCTCTCGCGCGCCTTGGCCGAAACTCGAAGCTTACAAAGAGCGAATGGGCTGGCGGTTCAAGTGGTTGTCCTCCAACGGCAACGATTTCAATTTTGATTATCACGTCTCGTTTACGAAGGAGGACGAGAAGAAGAACGAAGCCTATTACAACTACGGCAAGGGAGAATTTAATACGGATGAGCTTCCTGGGCTGAGCGTCTTCTGCAAGGACGAGAAGGGCGACGTTTTTCACACCTATTCCACGTACGCGCGCGGGCTCGACAACCTGGTGGGCGCTTACAATTTTCTCGACCTTGTCCCAAAGGGCCGCGATGAGGACCACCTCGATTTTACGATGGAGTGGGTACGGCGCCACGACGAATACTGAGCGGCCTACAAAAGAAGGAGCATGTGATGAATCGTGTTACTCACTTTGAAATTTACACGGATGACCCCGAAAAGGTGCAGCCGTTTTACCAGGACGTATTCGGCTGGAAGTTTAACAAATTCGAAGGCGGCCCGATTGAATACTGGCTTGTCACGACAGGAGATGACAAGGAGCCGGGGATTAACGGCGGACTAACCCGTCCGCGCGAAGGTCAGAGTCCCGGCACGCTGAATACGATTGGCGTTTCGTCACTCGACGAATCGATAAAGAAAATTGAGCAATGCGGCGGCAAAATCTGCGTGCCGAAGATGGCGATTCCGAATGTCGGCTGGTTGGCTTACGCGGAGGATCCGGCTGGAAATGTTTTTGGAATCATCGAGCCGGATACGAACGCGAAGTAGCGCAATCCAATTCCTGTGACTTTTGAAGATGCAGAGTCATCGACCTTACTTATTGTTCGCAGCGGTGCCATTGATTGTCCTGAGCGCAGTGGCCATCACCCTGTTCGCTCAAACGGGTACAGAGGACAAAGTCAAAGCCATGGCTAGTCCCGCCGCATCACAGGAGGTATTCGAGATTCTCACGCTTGATATCAAGCCGGGTAGGAGGGATGAATTCCATAACGTATACGTGACCCAGTCAGTCCCGCTTTTGAAAAAGTGGAATTTCAACGTTGTCGCTTACGGGCCCTCACTGCATGACGCGAACAGCTATTATGTCATCCGCCGGTTCAAAAGTTTGGAAGATAGAGAAAAATCCGAAGGCGCTTTTTATAGCAGCGACGACTGGAAGTCAGGTCCTCGAGAGGGCATCATGGGCCTGGTCGAGCATTTTGCTTATGCAGTCGTTTCCGCCGAGACGTGGAAGAAGATTTCCACAGCGGTGAACATCAAGGAGAATCAATAATTGGAAGGCAGGCGGAAGATAAGCCCAGCGAAACTCCAACAAATTAGAACTAACGACTCATCACCTTGAACTATGCGACAGCCGATTGAAGGAAAGACTGCCCTCATCACCGGAGGCTCGCGCGGTATCGGTCGTGCGATTGCGCAGCGGTTGGCGACCGATGGCGCTCTGGTTGCGATCCACTACGGCGGCAACGACGCAGCCGCTAACGAGACACTGAAGGCAATCAAACAAGCAGGCGGGCACGCATTCCTCGTGAAAGCGGAGCTTGGCGTGAACGGAGACATCGATGCGCTGTTCACCAAACTCGAGAAAGGATTGACCGGCCGGCCGTTGGACATTCTGGTGAACAATGCAGCCGTGGCTCCTCAGGTAGCGCTTGGCCAGACGACCCCTGAGGAATTCGACCGCATCTTCGCGATTAACGTGCGCGCGCCGTTCTTCATCATTCAACGCGCCCTGTCGCTCATGCCCAATGGCGGGCGGATCATCAACATTTCGTCGGGGGTTACCTGGTTTGCCACGCCGGCGACCGTTTATTCGATGACCAAGGGGGCGCTCAATGTGCTGGGCCGATCGTTGGCAAACTCGCTCGGTGCTCGCAACATCACGGTGAATACGATTTCTCCCGGGATCACGGACACAGACATGAATCCTTCTATCCGGGACAAGGATTCTGAGGCGGTGGAACGGGTCGCCGCCATGACAGCGCTCGGTCGTCCCGGAAGGCCGGCCGACATCGGCGACGCGGTGGCGTTCTTCGCCTCGGATGATGCGCGCTGGATTACTGGACAGACCCTCGACGTTAATGGCGGTCTGTTCCTGGGACCCAAAGAACAATGATACATCAGGGGAATGAAATAGGATCCGAGCAGAACTCTTTATCAACCCGGCGAATATCAGAAGACGAGGAAATGAACATGAAAATACCTTTCACTGGCGGCTGCTCTTGCGGCACGATTCGTTACGAATCCACCGCCGAGCCAATCATGATGTTTAAATGCCATTGTCGCGATTGCCAGCAAGGGACTGGCAGCGGATTCGCTCCGGGAATGTTGCTGCCGCGAACGGCATTTCGGCTAACGCGCGGACAATTGCGCTACCATTTTACGCCCAGCATCAGACGTGGGAAGCACAAGCGGGGTTTTTGTCCGGAATGCGGATCTCGAATTACGGGAGGCGAATTCGAAGGAGAGGACTCGCCGTTTATCGGAATCCTGGCAGGCAGCCTCGATGATCCGACTTGGTTTCAGCCGCAGATGGACATTTTCGTTTCGGACGCGCAACCGTGGGATCAAATGGATCCCAAAATTCCGAAATTCGAGCAATATCCGCCAATACCAACAAAGGAGTAATTACAATGCAAAAGATAACGCCATTTTTGTGGTTCGATCATCAAGCCGAGGAGGCCGCGAAGTTTTACACCTCCGTCTTCAAAAATTCGAAGGTTGGAAAAAGTACCCGCTACGGCGAAGCGGCAGAAAAGGCCGCTGGACGGCCGGCGGGATCGGTCATGACTGTCGAGTTCGAGCTCGAAGGTCAGAAATTCACAGCGCTCAACGGCGGCCCGGTCTTCAAATTTAACGAATCGATCTCATTCGTCGTGAATTGCGAGACGCAGGAAGAAGTAGATTATTTGTGGGAGAAACTCACCGCTGATGGCGGCAAAGAGGTCGAGTGCGGCTGGCTCCGAGACAAATACGGACTCTCGTGGCAGATCGTTCCCACGGTCTTGATAGAGATGTTGCAAGACAAAGATCATGAGAAGGCCGAACGAGTCATGAAAGCGATGCTTCAAATGCAGAAGATCGACATCAAAACGCTAAAGGAAGCGTACGCAGGGAAATGAAATCCAAGCCGCGAACGATTGACGAATACCTCGCAGGCGTAAACGCTGATCAACGCATCGCTCTCGAGAAACTTCGCAAGACGATCCGCGCGGCCGCGCCCCGGGTTGAGGAGTGCATCAGTTATGGAATTCCTGCGTTTCGTTTGAATGGACGTTCGCTGGTTTTCTTCGGGGCATGGGCGAATCACTGCTCGTTCTATCCAGGCAGTTCTGCGACGCTGAAAAAATTTCAGAGCGATCTAAAAGGTTTTCAGATTAGCAAGGGTACAATTCGCTTCTCGCCCGATAACCCACTGCCGCTGGCGCTGGTGAAAAAACTGGTCAAAGCACGGATAGCGCAGGACCGGATTTAACAAGCCGCATGCCGAAATTCAGCCCACGCCGTTTAGCACAGCGATCATATGAAGCTTTTGCCGCAGGCGATCGGAAATTTTTTGAGCAGCATCTTGCCGAGGATTTTACTTTCTCGAGTCCACTCGATGTGGGGCTAGATCGTGCTGGATATTTCGCGAGATGCTGGCCCGGAGCGGGGCATGGTCAAAAGTTCAAATTTTTGCGGCTCATAGAACATGACGATGAAGTCGTCGTGACCTATGAAATGACGAAGCCGAATGGAGAGAAGGGGCGCAATACGGAAATCCTGCGCGTTAAAGACAACAAGATTATCAGTGTAGAGGTCTATTTTGGTTGGGACGTTTTGGCGGATCATTAAATCAGTAAGGAGAAATCAATGAGCAAGGTTCGAGTCTTAGTCGGCACAAGGAAAGGTGCGTTCATCCTCACAGCGGATGCTGCGCGCAAACGATGGAAGGTTAGCGGGCCGCATTTTGCGGGTTGGGAGATTTATCACGTGAAAGGTTCGCCAGTCGATCCGAACCGCATTTACGCATCGCAAACCAGTGCGTGGTTCGGCCAAATCATTCAACGCTCAGATGACGGTGGAAAAACCTGGAGCACGCCGGGAAGCAACCCCGAGGAATTGAAAGGCCCTGATGGCACGCCGAAAGCTGAGAGCAACAAGTTTGTTTATGACGGAATCCCGGGCACGCATCAATGGTATGACGGCACCCAGCATCCGTGGGAGTTCAAGCGCGTTTGGCATCTGGAGCCGTCACTGCACGACCCCGAGCATCTTTACGCGGGCGTGGAAGACGCGGCGCTGTTTGAATCGAAGGACGGCGGCAAGTCATGGAAGGAATTGTCCGGTCTCCGAAAACACGACACCGGCCCGAAATGGCAACCGGGCGCAGGTGGCATGTGTCTGCATACAATTCTCCTCGATCCGCAAGATCCACAACGAATCTACGTGGCGATCTCGGCCGCAGGCGCGTTCCGCACGGATGACGGCGGAAAAACGTGGAAACCGATCAATCACGGGTTGCATTCAGAATATATTCCCGATCCGGCTGCAGAGGTCGGCCACTGCGTCCATCGCATCGCGCTGCATTCATCGCGCCCCAATACATTATTCATGCAAAAGCATTGGGACGTCATGCGGAGCGATGATGGGGGCGATTTGTGGCGAGAGGTCAGCGGAAATTTGCCGAGCGATTTCGGTTTCCCGATCGATGTGCACGCGCATGAGCCGGAGACAGTTTACGTGGTACCGATCAAGAGCGATTCCGAGCATTACCCACCCAGCAGCAGGCTGCGTGTGTATCGCAGCCGGACAGGTGGAAACGAATGGGAGGCGCTTACCAAAGGCCTGCCGCAACGCAATTGTTATGTGAATGTTTTGCGTGACGCCATGTCTGTGGATTCGCTCGAGCCGTGCGGCATTTATTTTGGAACAACCGGCGGCCAGGTTTACGGATCGGCGGACGCCGGCGATAGCTGGAAGCCAATCGTACGCGATCTGCCGGCGGTGCTTTCAGTGGAGGTGCAAACGCTGCCGTGATTCGCGTTGTTCTGCCGCCGCATTTGCGCACGTTGGCGCGCGTCGATGGCGACGTAGAACTCGACGTTAATGCGACCGTGACTCAGCGGTCGATACTCGACGAGCTCGAAACTCGATATCCCATGCTGCGCGGGACAATGCGCGATCACGTCACTCAACTGCGCCGTCCGCTCGTACGGTTCTTTGCCTGCGGAGAAGATCTGTCGCATGAATCGCCTGATGCGCCGCTGCCGGAAGCCATTGCAAAGGGATCTGAGCCGTTTGTAATCATCGGTGCCATTGCGGGCGGCTAGCAAAAGGCGTCTCGCGAATGTTACACAAATATCGGTTGAACAAGGTTAAATCAAAAATAAAGGAGATGATATGAATACTACTGAGGAAGTCGCAACAAAACTGGTGGACTATTGCCGCAAAGGCGAATGGATGAAGGCAGTGGACGATCTCTATGCAAAAGACATCGTCAGCGTGGAGTCGCGCGCGATGGAAAATATGCCTGCAGAAATGCGAGGACTCGATCAAGTGCGTGGAAAAACCGAATGGTGGGAGAAAAATTTCGAAGTGCACAGCTCGAAAGTCGGCGGGCCGTTTGTAGCCGGGGATACGTTCGTGGTGCAGTTCGATGTGGACGTGACCGAGAAAGCTTCCAAGAACCGAATGCAGATGTCGGAGGTGGGAATCTATAAGGTGAAAGACGACAAAGTCGTGCATGAACAATTTCTGCCGCTTGCACAAAAGAAAGAGTAGGGACGGCGCGGACATTTTCGTATCAAGCGCTTGACGTGAGCTAGGCGGCAGCAAGAGCGACGCGGGGACGCGTGCGTACTCCTAAAGCTTTGCGCGAAACGAGCTCGCGTCTCGGATAGATTTCGCACGCAGTGCTTTCGGAGGGCGATGCGTCTTCGCATCGCTCTCCTCCGAGAGGTTCTGCGCTATCGGCTAATGAACAAAACGCGCGTTCGGACGATCATCGCTTCATTGCATCGCGGGAAGAGACTCGATATGTTCGCGCCCATGTCGGGAAAGAAAGAACGGACGCGTCCGTCGGAAAGCCCCGCGCATTTTGGAAACGTCATGCGCAATGAATTCCCGCTGCTTATTGGCGTGGGAACCGTGGCCATTTTTTGGAGCACGGGTAGCAGGCTGGTCGAACTCATCGCGCATCCGGTCGCGCTGATCGTCGTCTTCCTCTGGCTCTTTGCCGTTATCCTTTGGTCTGCGGTGTCTGTCGCCCGGCACGCCGACTGTCTTGCCATCAAATGGGGCGAGCCGTACGGAACTTTAGTCCTGACGCTGTCTGCGATCGCTATTGAAGTCGTGATGATTTCTACAGCGATGTTGCATGGCGAAAATAATCCCACACTTGGGCGTGACGCGATTTTTTCCGTGGTCATGATTGCTCTGAACGGGTTCGTTGGCCTGGTCCTGCTACTGGGTGGACTACGTCATCGTGAGCAAAATTATAATCTGCAGGGCGTTAACTCGTATCTGAATGTCATCATGACCCTCGCCGTGCTCGGCCTGGTCCTGCCAAACTACACGACCACAACGGGCGGGCCGACATTTTCCACCGAGCAGCAAATCTTTCTCATCGTGGTGGCGCTATTTCTTTACGCGATTTTTCTGCTCATCCAGACGATGCGACACCGCGGCTACTTCATGGAATCAGAGCAGACTGTTGTGGCGGCAGGTCCAGCTCATCACTCACTACGCGTGCAATCGACAGCTTTTCACGCGCCGATGCTGCTTCTTTATTTGATCGTCGTGATTTTGCTGGCCGAAAAGTTTGCCATCCCTTTGGACAACAGCATCGAGCAATTTGGAATGCCTCAGGAGTTTGGCGGCGCAATGATCGCGGCCCTGGTGCTTACACCAGAGGGAGTTGGTGCCGTTCAAGCCACCTTGCGCAATCAGTTGCAGCGTTCGATAAACATCCTTCTCGGGTCGGTGCTTGCGACCATCGGGCTCACAATTCCCGCCGTGCTGACGATCAGCCTGGTCACAAAACGACCGGTAACGCTCGGGGTACAAGGCGGCAACCTTCCGCTCCTCCTGTTAACACTGGCAGTCAGTGTGGTTACGTTTACAAGCAGAAAGACAAATATCCTACAAGGTTGTGTCCACTTGCTTCTCTTCGCTGTCTTTGTGCTCTTGATCTTTGCACCTTAAACTTTTTGCCATGGCGGTTGGACAGGTGTGCGTCGTTTTTGGGCCTGACGGCAGCACTTTATGCGTGTCTTTGCATTACGATCGCGTCGGGTCCTTCCTGGGCGACCTTGAATCCAAATCGCTCATAAAGACGCAACACCGGTTTACCCGCAACGAGGCTGACCGAAATTGTTGACTCATGAGGGTTCGCACGGACCAATTGTGTTAGGAGGGCCGTTCCGATTCCATGTCGACGGTGACCCGGTTTAACCGCAAAGGCGAGTTCCGGCGGTGCGTCAGGTTTGTGGGCCGGCTTACGCAACCAAACGGCGCCGAGGACTGATCCGTCTTTTTTGTCGTGCGCTACAAACCCGATATCGCCCGCGCGGCCCCAGCCCTCGGCATAATGCGAGAACTCCGGTCGCTGTAGAATCTCGCGGGAGGGTTGGTGATTACCAACGGAGGATAGCCCTTGATAAAGCATCTCCTGGAGGATCGGCTCGTCGTTGGCCAGAAGTGGTCGAATCTCGTATTCCATCGATCAGACATCAGCGTTTTTCATGTAATCGTCGCTGAAACCGAACGAAACACCAGTTGAAGACAGATGTCGAATAGCAACGCTGTTCTTCTGCGACTAATCCGTCGGCCACCGCACTCCGCTACAATCGCGTTGTAATCTTCCCGCAATTAGCAAACGTCAGGAATGGCAACAGATCGCGATTATGTTCTGGGTACCCACGAGGAAGAATTGGCGAGGCTCGGATTGCAACACCGTGTCTGGCGTCCGGTAGTTTTGAATTGTTGGCAGAGAGCCGGCATTACCGTGGGCAAACGGGTACTGGACGTCGGTGCGGGTCCCGGATACGCAGCAGTCGATCTTGCTGAAATTGTCGGGGCGACGGGTGAAGTCGTCGCGCTTGAGCGTTCGCAGAACTTTGTCCGCGCGATGGAAGAGGCGTGCCGCGCGCGATCGCTCACAAATGTAAAGATTCACGAACTGGATCTAATGGCGGGCGAATTGCCCAGGGGAAATTACGATTTCTCCTGGTGTAGATGGGTCATGTCATTTGTCAGCGATCCTGCCATGTTGATCAGAAAGCTGGGCGACGTGATGCCCAAAGGGAGCGTGGCGATTTTCCATGAATATGGCCATTACGAGACGTGGCATTTTTTTCCGCGTTTGCCGAATCAGGAGCGTTTCCGCGAACATGTGATCGAAACGTGGCGTGAATCGGGTGGTGAGCCCGACGGAGCAGTACCACTGGCGACGCTGCTTCCGGCGAACGGCTTCACCATTCGCTCGACCAGACCGCACCTGTTTTGTGCGCGTCCCACAGATTACATGTGGCAATGGCCCGCTACATTCATTGAAATCTATCTTCCCCGGCTGATTGAAATGGGGCGGATCAATGAAGAATTCGCGGATCAAGTTCGCGACGAGCTGGCGAAAGCGGAAAAGAATCAGAACGCCATCATGATTACACCGTTAGTGTTAGAGATCATCGCCGAAAAACTTTAGAACGCAGGGTTGCCGACGCCCCGTCGAGTCTAAGTGCCGGTATTCAATGGACGGTTCCCGCCAGACCAAGACGCTCTGCATCAGCCTTCAGTGCCGTAATCACTTCGGCAGTGACAGCGTCGAGCGGCATGCCAAGCTGCTCGGCACCGCGAATGATGTCTTCGCGGTTCACACCGCGGG
>Ga0193719_10000518_pt1 | contig 14543 bp, 14 predicted proteins | sample U2a2metaG_FD_160103 | JGI IMG/M metagenome (GOLD analysis project Ga0193719, IMG submission 160103) | Soil microbial communities from a riparian zone of the East river system, Colorado, United States - U2a2 | ecosystem: Environmental > Terrestrial > Soil > Riparian zone | place: USA: East... | reverse complement strand
CGCTTCTCCTTTGATCGGATCGGGAACGCCGACCGCTGCGGCTTCACTTACCTGTGGATGCGCGACCAGAATCGATTCCACTTCTGCCGGGCCGAGACGTTTGCCCGCAATTTTAATCGTGTCATCACTGCGACCGAGAATGTACCAAAGTCCATCGTCATCGATTGCCGCCCAGTCTCCATGCACCCAAGTGTCTGGCCAACGCGACCAATAACTCTCGACGTAACGCTGCGGGTCACGCCAAAATCCGCGCGTCATTCCGATCCACACTTCGCGAATGACCAGTTCGCCGACTTTGCCGCGCACGGATTTGCCGTTTTCATCGACTACGTCCGCCGCCATGCCGGGCAACGGCCCGGAAAACGCGCACGGTTTCATCGGCGTGAGGACGTTGCCCATGACGATGCCACCGGAGATTTCCGTGCCACCGGAATAATTAATGATCGGGAGTTTTCCGCGACCGACGTTTTGGAACAGCCACATCCATGGATCGGGGTTCCACGGTTCGCCAGTGGAAGCGAATTTGCGCAGCGGTGAAAGATCGTGTCGATGCGCGATTTCCTCGCCATAACGGCGCAGCGCTCGAATCAGTGTCGGGGATACGCCCAGCGCCGTCACTTTGTGTCGATCTACCAGCGACCAGACGCGGTCGGGTCCAGGGAAATCTGGCGCACCGTCGTAAAGCATCATGGTCGCGCCAAGCAGCAAAGTTCCGAAAACCTCCCACGGTCCCATCATCCACCCCATGTCTGTCATCCAGAAAAGTGTTTCGTCTACGTGCAGATCGAGTCCCTGCCACATGTCTTGCGCGGATTTGATCGGGAAGCCGCAGTGCGTGTGCACCGCTCCTTTTGGCTTACCAGTAGTTCCCGATGTGTAGATGATCATCATCGGATCTTCCGCGCTGGTGCGCTCGGTCGGCGCGTCATCAAAGGGCCCGCCCAATTTCGTCGGTGGCCCTGCATCAGCCTTCAGATCTTCGACAAACCATTCGCCTACTTGGTTGAGAACGACGAGCTGTCGCAGTGTCGGAATTTGCGATGCCGCTTCGTCGGCGACCGTTTTCATCGCGCAAAATTTTCCACGACGATAAGTTCCGGCCGCAGTGAAGAGCGCTTTTGCTTCAGCGTCCTTTAATCTCGACACAATCGCGGCCGCGCCGAAGCCGGAGAAGAGCGGCAGGAAAATTCCGCCGATCTTTATGATGGCGAGCATGGCGATGACAATTTCTGGCACCATTGGCATGAACACACCGATGGCATCGCCTTTTCCGAGGCCGAGACTGCGCAGCGCCGCCGCCATCTTGTTCACCTCTTCGCGCAGCTCCTTATAAGTAAGTGTCCGGGTCGTCCCGTCCTCGATTTCGGATTTGATTGCGATGCGTGCGTCTGTCGGAGTTCCGGCATACTTATCGAGCATGTTGTGGACGATGTTCATTTCGCCATCGACGCACCAGCGCGCCCATGGTTTGCCGCGGCTAAGATCGACAATCTGCGAGTACGGTTTGTAAAACTGGACCTCGAGATCGCACAGAACGGTGTCCCAAAACCAGGCGATGTCCGTTGTCGATCTTCGCATCAGCTCGTCATAGGAGCCGAGCGCATGCTTGTTGATGAAGCGCTGCAAATTGGATTGCGCAATCAGCTCTGGCGTGGGGTGCCAGACAAATTTTCCTCCGAATTGAAATTCGCTCACGCGGGAAGTGTGCCCGGTTTTGAATTACAGGGCAACCGCAGTGCTCACTAAAAGGCTATGATGCAACCACGCCCGCGTTCGCTTGCTCGGTGGCAATTCATCAGCAGATTGCAGTTTCGATTTTTCATGACGACAACGCTTGCTCATCAACTGGCTGATTACGCTTGCGCGCTTCAGTTTGAGGAACTTTCACCCGAAGTGGTACACGAAGTGAAGCGGCGCATGATTGACTCGTTAGGCTGCGCACTCGGAGCGTGGAAAGAAGAGCCCTGCCGGATTGCGCGCCAGGTTGCATCAGAGTTTTCGGCGAAGCGAGGATCGACAATTATCGGCACCAATCACAAGGCGCCACCGGACTGGACAGCATTCGCGGACGGCTGCGCTATCCGCTATTTCGATTACAACGATACTTATTTGTCGAAGGAACCGGCGCATCCAAGCGACAATATTTCCGCCGCGCTGGCGATTGCGGAGAGCGTCGGCGCGAATGGACGCGAGTTAATTACCGCGATCGCACTGGCCTACGAAGTGCAATGCCGCTTCTGCGATGCGGCCAGTATTCGCGCACGGGGGTGGGATCATGTGACCTACGGCGCGTTTTCAACCGCGCTGGCGGGCGCGCGTTTGATGAATCTCGACCCCGAGAAAACGCGGCACGCGGTGAACATCGCGGGCGTAGCTGGTGCAGCGATGCGTCAGGCGCGGGTAGGGGAGCTTTCGCACTGGAAGGGTGTCGCGTTTGCGACCGCCGCCCGGCACGGTGTTTATTCCGCGCTGCTCGCACGCGCCGGCATGACCGGCCCGGGGCCAATTTTCGAAGGGCAAATGGGCTTCGAGAAACAACTCGGTGTGTCGTTAGGCAATCTTGGAGAAAAATTCGCCGTTCCATTTCCAAAATCGGAGCATGGTCCAGCCTCAATGATTTTGAAAACGAGCATCAAATATTGGCCGGCGGAATATCACAGCCAGAGCGCGATTGAAGCGGCGTTGTTTTTGCGCAAAGAAATTGCCGATCCTGCGCGGGTAAAATCGGTAACGATTGAGAGTCACGATGCATCGGTCGATATCATCGGGAGCGAGCCGGAGAAGTGGCGGCCGGCGACGCGTGAGACAGCCGACCACAGCCTGCCTTACATCACGGCGATCGCGCTCATTGACGGCGACGTGACAAACAAACAATTCGAGCGTGAGCGCTTCGCAGATCCACAGGTCTGGAAATTTCTGGAGACTGTAAACGTGAAACGTAACGCGGAGTTGAGCGCAATGTATCCGGACGCGGTCGCGAACATCGTGCATGTCGATCTTGATGACGGCCGGCGGCTGACGAAGCGGGTCGATTATCCATTGGGACACGCGAAGAACCGGTTAAAGGATTCCGAGGTCGAGAGAAAGTTCTTTGCGCTCGTCTCCCCTGCGATTGGCGAAAAGCGAGCACGCGAGATTGTCGATCTTGTATGGAAATTGGATGGAGCGAAGAACATTGATGGATTGATAAAGGCAGTCGACATGAAACAGAAATGAGAACAATCGTAGAGGGCGGTTCACCGAACCGCCCACGGGCGATTGAGGTCAATCGCCTCTACCGTTTTCGCTCGATATGACAAGAAAAAGCAAAGGCGCATCGCTGCGGCAATTGATCGCGAAAGGTTGTGTCGCGATGCCGGGAGTGCCGAATGCCGCGATGGCGCGGCAAGTGGAGCGCGCTGGATTCGACGCCGTTTATATCAGCGGCGCTGGAATGGCCAATGCAACGGCGGGCGTGCCGGACATTGGACTACTCACGCTTACCGAGGTCGTGCAACTTGCTGGCTACGTTGCAAACGCGGTCGACATTCCGGCAATTGTCGATGCGGATACGGGATTTGGCGGAGCGGAAAATGTGGCGCGGACCGTTCGTGAACTCGAGCGTGCTGGTCTCGCCGGTTGTCACATTGAAGATCAGGAATTTCCGAAACGCTGTGGGCATCTGGCCGGGAAAGATCTCGTCGATGTTGACGAGATGGTGGGGAAAATCAGGGCGGCGTTGATGGCACGGCGCGATCCGGACTTCTTAATCATCGCGAGGGCAGACGGGCGCGGCGTAGAAGATTTCGATCACACAGTCAAGCGGGCGAGGAGTTACGTCGAAGCCGGGGCGGACGTGATTTTTCCGGAGGCATTGCAAAGCGAGGACGAGTTCCGCGATTTCGCCAAAGAAATCAAAGCACCACTGCTGGCCAATATAACTGAGTTTGGCAAGAGTCCTTTGCTCTCGTTCCAAGAGCTCTCCGATTTTGGATACAGGATGGTCATTTTCCCGATGAGCGCATTTCGCGTTTCAATGAAAGTAAGCGGAGAATTCTTGCGCGATTTAAAGAGGCGCGGAACGCAATCGGATTGGGTCGACAAGATGCAAACGCGCAAGGAACTGTACGAGCTGCTCGATTACGACCCGAATGCAGAAAATTGGCCGGTAGTTGGCGAGCGATAGTTTGTCCAAGCACGTATCGCTGCTAAGGTGAACGAAACAAGATGAGCACTGAAAACAAACCAGAGTACAGCCCGGGCTTGGCGGGCGTGATCGCCGGCGAAACCGCGATCTGTTGGGTCGATCCAAATGCCGGACTGATGTATCGCGGCTACGACATTCACGAAATGGCGCAGCGGGCAAGCTTTGAGGAAGTCGCCTACTTGCTGCTCAACGGCGAGTTGCCGGATGTGAAACAGTTTGCGCAGTTTGCCCGACAAATTGCGGCGGAACGCGACCTGCCTGCGCCGGTGTTGCAGATGTTGCGGCTTATGCCGCGAACGACGCATCCAATGGATATGCTGCGCACCGGCGTGTCGATGTTAAGCGCCTTCGACAGTGAATTGAGCGATAACTCGCACGCGGCGAACATTCGCAAATCGATTCGGCTGATCGCGCGCGTGTCGACCTTGATCACGGACGGCTGGCGAATCTCGCATGGTGACGAGCTGTTGCCGGAAAGGCCCGATCTTACGCATGCCGGAAACTTTTTTTACAAATTAACGGGAGCGGTGCCACAAGCGTGGCAAATCCGGATGCTCGACACGATTTTCGTTCTCTACGCGGATCACGAGTTCAACGCTTCGACTTTCGCGGCGCGCGTGACGGCTTCGACGCTGGCCGGTATTTACGCTGCGGTCACATCCGCTTGCGCGACTCTGAAAGGGCCGCTGCACGGTGGTGCAAATGAGGAATCGATGAAGATGCTCGAGGAGATCGGGACACCTGATCGGGCGGAGAGTTGGCTGAAAAAGAAGCTCGACACCAAAGAAAAGATCATGGGCTTCGGGCATCGCGTTTATAAAAAAGGCGACTCGCGTGTGCCACTGATGCGCGAAATCGGGCGTGATCTCGGCAAACGGACCGGTAAGGAACAATGGATCTCGATTTGCGAGAAGCTCGAGGAAACAATGGAACGCGAAAAACATCTGTGCGCGAATGTCGATCTTTACGCCGCGCCGGTACTTTGGATGCTTGGTTTTCCACCTGAGCTAAACACGCCAATCTTCGCGGCGTCCCGCGTGGCCGGCTGGTGTGCGCACGTGACCGAACAGCACGACAACAACCGTTTGATCCGGCCGCGCTCCCTTTACGTCGGGCCGAAGATGCGACCGTATCCAGGATCATCTTTGGACGGCACGCAAGATCGACAATAAGATCGCGATCTTGAATGTCGGAGGAGGATTCGCTCTCACTTCAGGAACGTTATGCGCCGAATAACGCCTGCTGGGGATGCGGCCCGGCGAACCCCGATGGTTTGCGCATTCGCAGTTTTCCAAAAAATGACGAGGTGGTCGCAGAGTGGAAACCGGGGAAAAAGTACGAAGCTTTTCCCGGCGTCTTGAACGGCGGCGTCATCGGCACGTTACTCGATTGCCATTGCAACTGGACAGCCGCCTTTGCTTTGATGAAACGAGCGAGAGCGGATCATGCGCCGTGCACCGTCACGGCCGAGTACGCGATCAAACTGCTGCGTCCGGCTTCGACGAGTGGCCCAGTCTTCCTTTCCGCGAAAGTTGTCGATCTAAGGGACGATCGCGCGACCGTTGAAGGAACATTAAGCGCCGGCGGAAAAATTTGCGCGACCTGTCGCGGAATTTTCGTGGCCGTCAAAGAAGGGCACCCGGCGTTTCATCGTTGGTAGGCGCGTACGGAATTCTCCGCCTGAATTTCGTCGATGCGCGGCTCGATGGCGGGACATACATTGCGTCATGAGAACTCCCAATTTTAGAGTGATTCCGCTGAAAACTGAAGTCGCGGAGGCGGCGCGGCGCGTGGCCAAAAGCGGCGCGTCCGATCATCGGGCAGTCGCGGTCGATTCGCCGCGAGGATATCCCTGTCGCCATTGCCTGCGATGGGCGAAGCCGGGCGAGCGCATGATCTTGTTTCCCTTCGCGGCAATTTCGCCGGGTCATCCGTATTCTGAGACAGGGCCGATTTTCGTTCACGAACAACCGTGCGAGCGCTACGCAGCAACAGGCGAATATCCATTGGATTTTCGCAGCGGCCGCGTCTTCCGCGCTTATAATTCAGAATACGACATGATCGATGCCAAACCAGTAAATGGAGGCGAACCGGAGGCGGTCATTGAAACGCTGCTGCAAAATCCCCAGACTGCGTTTGTGGATGCACGCAGTGCAGACCGCGGTTGTTACACGTTCCGGATCGAACGAATATGAAAGCGCCCGAACTTCTTCCTCCCTCTGAAACGATGTATCGCGCTTTGGTCAATCGCGATCCGAGTTTTGAAGGGATTTTTTTCGCCGGCGTGCGCACGACAGGGATTTTTTGCCGGCCGACTTGCTCGGCTAAAAAGCCAGCGCGCGAGAATGTCGATTTTTTCGCGACGCCGAGCGAAGCGTTGCACGGGGGTTATCGGCCATGTCTGCGTTGCCATCCAATGGACCCGGACAAGCGTCCGCCAAAATTGATCGAGCGCTTGCGCGTGGAAGTCGAACGCGCGCCAGGTGGACGATTGACGGACAAAGAACTTACAGCGATGGCGATCGATCCATCCACGGCGCGACGGCAATTCAAACGCCATTATGGAATGACATTTCAGGCTTACCATCGCGCGCGACGGTTAGGCCTCGCGCTGCGCGAAGTGCGACATGGCAGCCGCGTGGACGAAGCTAGAAACGGCAGCGGTTTCGAATCGGACAGCGGTTTTCGCGAAGCTTTTACTCGCATTTTTGGCGATCCACCAACAACAGCGAAGTCGCGCGAGCCAATGTTCGTCGAGCGAATCGATACGCCTCTTGGTACGATGATCGCAGTCGCTGATGACAAAGGTCTGCGTTTGCTCGAATTCGCCGACCGGCGCGCGACAGAAAGGGAGTTGTCGATCTTACGAAAACGTTTGCGCACAAATGTCGTGCCAGGCGAGCATCCGCATCTGGAGGCGATCCGTTCGCAACTGGCTGATTATTTTTCCGGCAGGAAACTGGAATTCGACATTCCGCTGGCACCGGTTGGGTCGGACTTTCAGCTGCGGGCCTGGAGGATTTTGCGTTCTATTCCAGTGGGCGAAACGCGTTCGTATTCCTGGATGGCGAAACAGCTCGGAGATGAAAACGCGCGGCGCGCCGTCGGTCGCGCGAATGGCACAAACATGATTTGCATCGTGATTCCGTGCCATCGCGTCATTCGCGCTGATGGCACGCTCTGCGGTTATGGCGGCGGATTGTGGCGAAAGAAATGGCTGCTCGATCACGAAAAGCGCTACGCGTCCAAAGTCACAAGAGATTAGTGACAGAGGCGATCAAATTTCTAAAATCGCTCACTCGCTAATTCGTTGGCTGAGAGCGCGCCCGGGGTGACTCGAACACCCGACCTACGGATTAGAAATCCGTTGCTCTATCCGGCTGAGCTACGGGCGCAAAGCTGCTTTTGTGATTTTGTTGACGGCATGTTGAAGGCACGCAGTTGCCGCTCCAAATCAGCTACGTGCTCTTTAGCCCGTTTGATTTTTAGCGTAACGTGCCTGAGTCGCTCATCAATGGTTGGCATGAGAAGATATGACCGTCCATCTTAAACCATTCACCGGTCGCATCCAAAACACGAATCTCACCGGAGCGAAAGCTCGCGCGGATTCACGGCTGCTTCTCTTCGCAGAGTTTCTCGAAGCGCGGATCATTCCGGAGCGGATCGAACATCGGATCGAGCCGGAGCAGCGCGGGAGTGAGCGGCACGTTTGAAGCCACTGGGCCTTCATACGGTATCGAGAGTAGTTTCTGTAAGGCGGTGATGGCGCGGTCGGGTTCCCCCATGCGCGCCGCCACCCGGGCGAAGATGTCGAGCAGCCGGGGACCAGTTAACACGTCTTTCTCGATCGGATTCGCGGCTATGACGCGTTCGGCCAGAGCCAACGCGGCGGCTTTGTCACCGAGACCCATATTGGTCAGCGCGAGATCTTCAATGAGGAGATAATTTTCTGGCTGTTCTTTGAGGAAAGGTTCCAGTTCGCTGCGCGCCTGTCGCCAACTTTCCTGGGCGGCGGCATGATCGCCGGCGACTTCTTGCGCCCAGCCTAACCAAAAGCGCAGTTCGCCATTGTAAAAACCCAACGCTGGATCAGGTCTGGCAAGTATTTCCTTTAGCCGAGGGATGATTTGTCCAGGGCGGCGCTCCAAAATTGCTTGGTAAACTTGCGTTTCAAACGCTGGAATGTCGTCGGCCGCCGGGTGGAGCGGAGCGAGGATCGCCGAGGCACGCGGCAGGTCGGCCTCCGCTTGCGCGATAGCCGCCTTTAGGATGAGCGTATCCAGGTCGTCCGGTGTAATATCGAGAACTTGGTCAAGCTTTCGCAGCGCTTCCGGAAAGCGCCGGAGTGCAATGTAGGATTGCGCGTGCTGGGTGAGTAGTAAAACGTTGCGCGGGTCGAGCCGCTCGGCTTCGTTGAAGTAGGACTCGCTCCGGTCCCACTGGCCTCGCCTCCGCTCGACATAGGCCAGCGATTCAGGAATCCGGCTGCTATTGGGCAGGAACTGGCGTGCTTCCTCATAGTAATGCACCGCCGAGTCGTAATCCTTCAGGCAGGCGTAGTGGTAAAAGCCCTTGGCCAATACGGCCTCGCCGAGATTGGGCTGAAGAGTGAGCGCGGTTTCGGCTGCCTGCCGTGCCTCTTCACGTAGCGCTACCGTTGGTTGAAGAGTCTGTGTGAGGTAGCCGCGCGCTTCAACGAATGACAGCAGCGCCCAACTAAGGGCGAACTTCGGGTCCAAGCGCACCGCTTCTCTGAGATATTTCTGTGCGCCAAGGGAGTTGGCGGGTGAGTTTGCTGTTTTCAGATTATAAGCCAGACCACGCAGGTAGGCGTCGTAAGCCTCGGGATTGTCTGTCGGTTTGGCGGCGATGACTTGCTCTTCCTGGCCGGTGAGATGCGCTCGTAGTTGCTCGGCGATGGCTTTGGCCACCTCACTCTCGACCGAAAAAATGTCGGTCAATTTGCGATCAAAGGTATCGGCCCAAAGATGAGAGTCATTGGCTGCCTTGATTAATTGTACGTTCACGCGCACGGCGTCGCCGCTCTTCTGCACGCTGCCTTCCAGGATGTGGGCGACGCCAAGTTGCTTGGCGATGTCGGGCAGGTTTTCAGGGGCGCTTTTGTAATGCTGCGTCGATGTACGCGAGATCACCTTCAGATCGGCGATCTTGGATAAGCGCGTCAGAATCTCGTCGTGGATCCCTTCCGCGAAGTAGGCGTTGTCCGGATCACGGCTCAGATTGTCAAATGGCAGCACTGCGATCGATTTCGCCGACAATTCCGGAAGCGTACTCTGGTTCACAAGATTGTTCCGGCGCGTGAATCGTTCAATCGAAAATAGTCCGATTGCGATCGCGCCCGCGATGATCACGACGTAAATCCAGGCGCGATGCGCCGAGGATCGTGTCGGCATTGCATCAGCCACTTCGGTGCGCTTTAAACCTTGCGGCGTCAGTTCAAATGCCCAAGCGACAATTAGCGCGATCGGAAATCCTATGATAATCACGAGAACGACGAGCCGTACGACCCAGTTCGGAATCTCGAAGAACGGAAAGACCTGCGTCGCAACTTGGATCAATAACCAAGCGACGACACCGTAAGCGATCGCGACCTTGTAAACGTTGCGCCGCTTCAGCTCAGCGAAAAATTTGCGCGGATTCACTCTGCGCGCCTTGGCGAAGTGCTCGTCACGGCAACACTCTACTTGGATGCGGGTGAGTTGAAAAGCGCGTGCAGCGTCCAAGACGGGCCGTTGGAGACGGCCAGGCCTAACCAGATGGTAGCAGTCTGACTTCTATCACTGTCATTGCGGTGATTTTTTTAGTCCGTGGAAGCGGGGTCGGGCTTTCTTGCACACCGAGAATTGAAATCAAACCCGCGCGGGCGGGGCATAACGCAGGGGAGCCGTTGGCTGCATTGCCTGGTTAGGCGTTTAGTGTGGCCAAGTCGGATCGCTGACCATGGCGGGCTTATGAGTGTGCCAAAAATCTTCTCCTTGTGAGCGTAAAAGTGACAGTGCCTCAAGCCCAGTATCAGTGTAAACGGAGCCCGAGTCGGGCTCAAAACGAAACCAATGATCTGCCTGTTCGGGAGGATGTGAACCGAGCCGAAGACGCTGCTTCGGGGTGATGTCGTGAACTCGGACCTGCTGCGGCGGCACGTGTCGACCGGATCGATCGGTCCAACCTGCCGGCTCGCAAAAGGCTACCTCGACGACGAAAGAGCCGCCCCAGCGATTGAACTGAAACGTGAGCAGATCAATCTGAGTGTCGCGAATGCGTTTGAAGTGAGGAAATGAGCCGGTAAACCCCATATCGCGAAGCGTTGGGACAACAACGCGACGCAAGGCTTCGATCATTTTGTCGCGTGATTCACTCATGCGCCTTCTTTACGCCTAACGAGAATTGTGCCGAATTATTCGGCATTGAGGAAGCGGAATCATTCGATCTAATCCGGTTTGCCTTCACTCGCGCGCGCGGGTCCGTGAAAGCGAGGCGCGTTGTGCTGTGGGATTAACGCCGAAAGATCAGGCCCAAGACAAACCCGATTCCGAGCGCCGTGAATACCGCCTTTGTCGGGTTTTTGCGCACGTATTGCTCCGCATCTTTCTGGACTGTCCTGACGCGATCCTTCGCATCATCCCACGCTTGCTCGGCCCTGCCGCGCGGTATTCTCCCGCGATTGCGCCTGCCGCGGATTTTAAATCCTCGGGCCGCTTGACGGGCGCGAGGTCTGCTGCTTTCCAATTCAGACCCAGTTTGTTTTGCTTTATTCTCTTTAGGGGGCATTGCTACATCCCAGGTGATTTCAACTCCTTCGTAAGTAAAAACGGAATTCGCGAGCTGATCGCGCTTATCCAATATGGCGGCTAAATATCGCCCGCCTCCTCGTGCGTCTCGACCACGTTGCCAGCGAGCCAATTTGTCGGTCGCGAAAAAATGAATCGTTTCGCGCGGACAAACGCTACTTGATGGTGAAGAGGATGCTGGCAGTCTTGCCTTCGCTCACCACGCTCATGATGTAATTTCCGGCAGGAAGCTTCTTTCCGTCCATCGTTTTGTCGATGTTCGTTTTGGTTTTGCCCTGGAGCAAAATCACCGCGGGCGTTGAGTCTTGGACCGGTTCGTTCTTCGCAGTCACCATATTCACGTTCACAATGATCATGTCGCTCTTCGATTCGACCGCCAGTTCCGCATCCGCCGCAACCGGATTTTCGATCTTCGCGAAAGGCGTGCCGTCCTTTGCCGCCTGACCGCCAAGGCTGACGGGAAATGGAAGCGAATCACTCGCGAAAAGAGCATACGGAAAAGCTGCCGAGATGATGAAAAATAATAGAAGGCGGTTCATAAGGAATAGGTTGGTGCCGGATTCTGCGCAGGAACGCAAGACTGGAATCTCGAAGCCCGCCGGTTTCATTTTCGGCGTCGACATGCGGAGCGCGATATGTAACGTTGATATGGGCCACGGTCTGTCGCCGGATGCGCTCGCGCCGCGTGCGAGCGGAGGATTCCATACTGCAATCCCAGTCGGAGTGCTTTGCGACTCGCACATTGGCCTCTACATAATGGCAACGGGGCCTCTGGCATCGAACCGACGGCGCATTGCTTTTGCCAACACACAAGCTCTGCAATAATTTTCAGGCAAACCAACAGGAAAGGAACAAGAACTATGGCTAGGTATGTCAGTCTTATTCAGTTTACCGACCAGGGCATCCGCAACGTCAAAGACACCATCAAACGAGGCGAGGCGGCGATGGCTGAGGCCGAGAAAATGGGAATGAAACTCATCGAGGAATTCTGGACGATGGGCGCGTACGACGTAGTGGCGCTGTTCGAAGCACCCGATGACGAGACCGTGAGCGCTTTCGTGCTAAAGAACGGCGCGCTCGGTAACGCCAAGAGCCAAACGCTGCGCGCCTTCCGCAGGGAAGAAATGGAAGCCATTCTGGCGAAGATCAAATAGCCCTTGATGCGCTGGCAATGCGGCCGCGTCCGTTGCGTCGAGATTGAAGGTGCAAGGGGCTGGCAGTTCGACGAGGGCGTTCGAGTCCCGGCTTTGAGTCGCTTCTGGCAATCGTCCCGGTGCGCGCACCACATCCGCCAGCGCAAGAAAGCGGTATGCACAACGTTCACAGCACAAGGCCTCGCATTTTTATCGCAATCGCATTCGGCTACGTTGTTTCAACTAATTCTACGCGCGAAAGAGAGCAGGAATTGGCGGGTCCAAATGACGCCAGAAGAACGTATGCCGCCCATGCGTTCACTTTTTTTGCTTTCGCTCACAGGCGCGAGCGAACGAAGCTGTTAATTGCCGCGAAGAGTACATCAAGGCGGCCGATCACCCACGAGCGATATCGGCCGGTAAGTTGACTAGCTATGGGAAGAGCTTGAACGCCCGACAACGCCTCCAAGTGGCTAACCTCCCAGCGAACAGGCGGATTTGGCCCCGTCGTTGGCATAACGTACGAGCGACTCGAAGCAACTCTGTGAGTAAGGAAGTTTCTAAAGTCGCGAAGTTCCGTAGCGAGGGTGTCCGCATTTATAGACACGAGCGCGACGGCCAGTGAGTCGGCTGGAAACCGTGCTTCAAAAGATTTGGCAACACCTCGGAAATTAGCTGTCCTGAGGCTTTGGCCGGTTAGTGGAAATGCTGCTGCATCAATCATGTTGCCGATCGCATGAAGAGCGTACGCGCAGCTATCCAGAACTGATACCGAACTCGTGAAGAACTGAAACAATGCGACTTCCTGCCGAAAGCGTTGTTCGACTGAGCTCTGCTCGTTCAAGCTCGATTGAAATACATCGTCCGCTTCTGCGGCCGATCTGAAGCGAATAGCGACCGCGTTCCAAGCGCCTGCATAGTGGCGGAATGCGTCGGGAAAACGCGGCTGAAGAGGCGCGGTGTGAGAATGAATGTCGTTGTATGCCGCCAGCGGAAAATCGGCGGGCATCTGAATTCCGATTGTGTTTGCAACCATGCTTCCGTGCCTAACGTCTATGGTCAACCGTCGGCCCTTGTCGACTTGATTCTTGTACTTTCCTTCATCTCCGCTGGCTCTTACGCGCGAGAAACGTTTTCGGACAAAATCGGACACTGGAACTGCGTAATTCTGCGCGATTAGTGCAAAGCCTCGGTTTTCGATGGATGCGGTTAACGCGCTGATTGCCGCAAGTTTCCGCCGAAATCACGCGGAGTTGCGAAATGTTGAAATCGGTTTCGACTCCCGTTAGGGTCGCATTCCATTTTCATAGGTATCCCGTGAGCGTTCGAGGCGGAGGCGAAGCCGGATTCGCGGGAAGGACACAAAACGCAGTGACACGATGTCGTCGTTTCTTAGGATTACTTGATCTGGCGGTTAATGCTTTTATGCAGCGTGAGCGAAGCACAAAATGGCGTGACATTGGAGGGATTTCATCATTAACTCGAATCGAAGACCGGTCGCGTCCGCGGTCGGTGGGAGCACATTGATCCTCATGTGAAGCGTAAGAATCTCAGCAAAAAAATCAGGCGACTGGAAGCTCGCCTGCAAAAGGGTGCGAAGAAGCTCGCCAAGCTGAGACGGAAACTTGAAGCAGTAGCGGCATCCCGCGTGGCCAAGAAAAAAAGGAAATCGGCCGCCATAGAAGAACGAAGTGTTGCCAAAAAAATGAAGAAAAAACTCAACCTCACACCGGAACGTCGTGCGCAACTAGCGGCTGCGATGAAAGCCCGATGGGCCGCCAAGAGAGCGGCTGCTGGCGAGAATACGCAAAACGCCTCGACCAAACCAGGGTTTACACTGGGACCTCCGGATTTTCGGTTCCAGTGAAAAACGCCTAACGGCCATCGGGGAAGGCCGACGAAATTTAACCCTGAAGCTGTTGAGAGGCTCTGCGCCGCATTAGCCGACGGGATGCACAATGAGCGAAGCTGTGGAGCTAAATTGGTGCGGGCAGCCGATCCGCCCGGCCGAAGGGTATGGTGGGAGACCGGAACACATACCTGAGGGGAGTCGGCCGGTGTTAGGCGAACCGATCAAGATCAGGCCAATTGACGCACGCGGGCGAGACCGGCTGGGGATGCGTCCAGAGGAACGAGCGAAGCGTCAGAGCGAGATGATGAAACAGCGCTGGGCACGAAATCGCCCGGAGATGCTGTTGGGCGTAATCGAGAAAGCCAGACAGGCTAACTTGAATGCGGGGCAACGTAAGAGACGCTTATCGCTGGCTCGATAAGTATGGTTGGTTTCAACCTATGCCTCGCGCACACACTCGCGCGAGAGAGAGATGGCGAACTTTCGCAACATCGACAATCTACTCATAAACTCAAGCTAATCATCGCGCCGGGTCAGCGGTTGGCTGGAACGATTTGTTAGGC
>Ga0193719_10000517_pt1 | contig 14544 bp, 13 predicted proteins | sample U2a2metaG_FD_160103 | JGI IMG/M metagenome (GOLD analysis project Ga0193719, IMG submission 160103) | Soil microbial communities from a riparian zone of the East river system, Colorado, United States - U2a2 | ecosystem: Environmental > Terrestrial > Soil > Riparian zone | place: USA: East... | reverse complement strand
CGGACGACGATGTTGACCTGCCCGCGCTGGTAACTAATCAGTCCGGCCTTCTGCAGCGCACCGGCGGCAACGGTGACGCTGGCCCGGCGCTTGCCCAGCAGGTGCGCCAGAAATTCCTGGGTCAGCGGCACGAAACTGGAATTGATACGGTCCTGACACATCAAGTAGCCAGCAAGTAGCCAGCGGGCCCTCGCTTACGCCGGCAGCGGGGTCCAGGCTGCGTTCCGGCGGGACGACTCGATCACTGCGGAGATAAAGCGCATGCCCCCTACACCGTCCTCCACGGTCGGCACTAACAAGGAGGAGGGGTCCGCCGGACGCCCGTCAATGCGGGCGCTGATCTGTTCCGCCATGTCCGCATACAGTTGGGCAAATGCCTCCAGGTATCCTTCCGGATGGCCCGAGGGAACGCGGCTGGCGTGTGCAGCTATCGGACCGGCTCCCGGCCCCGCCCGGTAGATGAGGTTCGGAGCCTTGCCCAGCGCGGCAAACCACAAGCAGTTTGGCTCTTCCTGTTTCCATTCCAGGCCTGCCTTTTCCCCGAAGACACGCAGGCGAAGATTGTTTTGGTTTCCGGGCGCAACCTGGCTGGCCCAGAGCAGGCCGCGAGCACCTTCCGCAAAGCGCATCATGATTTGCACATTGTCATCCACGCGGCGGCCCGGGACAAAGGTTGAAAGGTCGGCAGCCAGCTCTTGGCAATTCAGGCCAGTAACAAAAGATGCGAGATTGAAGGCATGGGTTCCGATGTCCCCTAGCGAACCTCCGGGACCGCTCTGCGCGGGATCGGTTCGCCAGAGGGCCTGCTTCTGGCCGGTTTTTTCGAGAGCAGTGGACAACCAGTCTTGCGCATACTCCACCTGCACCACTCGAATCGGGCCCAGATCTCCGTCCGCCACCATCTGGCGAGCCTGGCGAACCATGGGATGGCCCGTATAGTTGTGAGTCACCGCAAAAAGTAGGCCGGTGCGGCGAACCGTCTGAGCCAGGTCCAGCGCGTCCTCAAGAGTCGTGGTGAGCGGCTTGTCACAAATGACGTGGATGCCAGCTTGAAGGAATGCCTTCCCAGCCGGGTAGTGCAGGTGGTTCGGGGTTACGATTGAGACCACATCGATCCGGTCTTTTCTCGCCGCCTCCGCCGAAGCCATTTCCACGAAACTGCCGTAAGCGCGCTCTGGCGCAATGTGCAGATCAAGCGCAGCGGAGCGAGCGCGAGCTGGATCGGATGACAAGGCTGCAGCGACTAACTCGAAACGATCGTCGAGCCGGGCGGCTATCCGATGCACCGCCCCGATGAATCCGCCTGGACCGCCGCCCACCATGCCGAGCCGCAGCCGCCGATTCGATTTTTGGTTGCTCTTCGTGTCTCCGCCCACAGATTCATCCTTCCCATCAGCGTTGAGCCCTGAGCTCCCGGCTGTGCAGTTGTTCCCCCGGGGCTGGGAGCCGGTAGCCAAAAGTTCATTCCAGACCCATCATCCGTCGATTGGCGGCCTGATCGGCGCCGGAAGAGGCAAAGTCGTCGAACGATTGAGTCGCCGCCTGAATGATATGACGCGCGATGAACGGAGCACCCTCAGCGGCGCCCTGGTCGCTACTCTTTATACAGCATTCCCACTCCAGTACCGCCCAGCCCGCAAACCCGTGTTGCGTGAGTTTGGAAAAGATGCGGCTGAAATCCACCTGGCCGTCGCCCAGCGAGCGGAAGCGTCCTGCCCGTTCAACCCATGACTGGTAGCCTCCGTAGACGCCTTGGCTTCCTGAAGGGTGAAATTCCGCGTCCTTGACGTGAAACATTTTGATTCGGGCGTGATAAAGATCGATGAACTGCAGATAGTCCAGCTGCTGGAGCAGAAAATGGCTGGGATCAAACAGCATATTGCAGCGGGGATGTTCTTTCACCCGGTCCAGGAACATTTCGAAAGTCACCCCATCGTGCAAATCTTCTCCCGGATGGATTTCGAAACATAAATCCACTCCCGCTTCTTCGAATGCATGCAGGATGGGCAGCCAGCGGGCCGCCAACTCCTCAAAGGCAGTCTCGATGAGTCCGGCGGGGCGTTGCGGCCACGGATAAACGTACGGCCACGCGAGTGCACCCGAAAAAGTGGCGTGCGCTTTCAGCCCAAGATGCCTGGACGCCCGTGCAGCCAGCCGCAATTGCTCCATCGCCCATAGCTGCCGCGCTCGCGGGTTTCCTCGAACCTGTTCCGCGGCGAAGCCGTCAAACATCGCGTCGTAAGCAGGATGCACGGCCACCAGCTGTCCTTGAAGGTGAGTAGAAAGCTCAGTGAGCTGCAAACCGTGCTTGGCCAAAACGCCCAGCACATCGTCACAATATGCTTTGCTTTCCGCCGCGCGCTTCAAGTCAAACAGACGCCCATCCCAAGAGGGCACCTGCACGCCCTTATAGCCCAGACTAGCGGCCCAACCCGCGATATTGTCCAAATTGTTGAAAGGAAAGGCGTCACCCGCGAACTGGGCCAGGAATATGGCCGGCCCCTGGATGGTTTTCATAGTGTGCCAGCTCCGATCCATTTCTACGATTGATTGGCCAAGTGTGCCAGCACTAGGCCAGTGGCACCCTGGGCGTACAGGTCGGCCGTGAAATCCCGTTGAATCATAGATGAGAGTGAATTCTCCCGGCAAACGAAACCGGCAAAAGCTTTGCCTTCGCGCCTTAGCATTACCCCAGCATCCACTATCTCATTTCGCTGAAAATTGCACAGGCTGCACCAAAGTGGCGAAGAACCCCTTCTTCCTCAGTCACGTCTCTGCCTGATACGAGCGGCTGCAAGGGCGCAGGGAAATGCTTTACCAGCGGGTCGATCATCTGCTTGGGAGCCACCATGTACGAGAGCAGGACCGGGTCCATCTGGAAGCGCATGGCTTCAAAGGGCGACGATCGACAGGGTCGGCGCAGAGCGAAATCGCCCGCGTCTGACGCAACCAGAAAAGAACAAGTGCATCTAAATTGTGCCTTATGCCGAAAACCATCCTGATCGCGGATGACAATGGCACTTTAAGGCGGGAGCTGCGCAGGGCTTTTGCGCGTGAGACTGAGTTTAAGGTGTGCGGAGAAGCGCACGATGGGCGGGACGCGATTGAAAAAGCTCAGCGGCTGCATCCTGACTTGATTGTTATGGATCTCTCCATGCCTGTCATGAATGGCCTTGAGGCGGCTCGTGTACTAAAAAACCGAATGCCCTTAGTTCCGATTGTCTTGTTCACGTTGTACGTTGATGCGTTCGTAAACAAAGAAGCTCGGTCCGTGGGTATAGCCGACGTAGTCTCAAAATCTGAACCCCTATCCGTGCTAGCCGGCAAAGCGCGTGGTCTTCTTTACCGCAGCGCCGCGTGATCACCTCTTTTCCCAATCGGGAAAGCCCAGTTCGTCCCTCTTGAGAAGGCGAAGGCTTGCCAGCGCGTCTTCTATGACATGCCTCTCAGTGTGATGGTCAGAGTTTTGTGAAAGATCTTGAAGGCGCTGGTATATCGCGGCTTCTGCGGCGGCAACCTTGCCTGCGAGCTTTTCGCAGTCCAGCTCTAGGAGCGCAGCTTGGTACTCATTCTGCCAATGTGGATAAAGAAGGTCGGGAGATGGTGAATCTTCGGTTGCCATGTTCAAAATCTTGCAATCACAACTAATCTACCGCAGAACAGCCGACCCGAAGACAAAATATCCATGGTGCACAGAAATAAACCGTCCCGCACGGACGCAGCACATCAACACTCGCTAACGATTGGAATGGCAAGATGGAATTGACCATCGCCTCGCTTTACTAGAAATGCTGTCACCGTCCCCGGAACTCGATACGCTTGTGTTTGTTCAGCGCAGTGCTTTATTCCTTCTTCGGGTACAGGACTCCAATCCCGTGCGACTGGCTGATAGACGATTTTGCACTGCGCACCGTCGTGGTCACAGGTAAAGGCATACTCCTTTGCTATGCCAAATTCGTACCTCCTCGCGATGGGTTTTTTATCAAACTCCCACCACTCGTGCCCGCACTCGATACAGTAATTCTTGCGCGGTCGCGCGTCGGCATCTCCGACGGTCTTGAGCCTTTCAAAATGCTTACACTTCGGGCATACCCGCCTCCTCGTGTTTGCGGTCTCGTCGTCGACGGTAGGCATAAACCCGTTTTAGGACGACAGTGAAGGGTTCTAGGTTGCTTCGGGAATTTGGGGGGGGCCATCGGGCCGTCAACTACCCGCCGTGGTTGGGGAACTACTCGCCGGCTAGGCCGCTGAGGCTGGATCGGAATCCCTGCTCATCTGCAAGCGATTTCGAAGGATTTCGCTGCGCCCTGAAGGTTGTGAATGGCTTCGAACCGAGCGATTGTGAACATCGCGCCCTCCTCCGCAATGCGCATGATCTCTGTAGACTAGGGTATGGGGCATAGTTGGAAGTTGTAGCGGCGAAGCCGATTGCGGCAACCGTCGGAGCCACCACCGCATCTGTCTGTTTCGACGAGGCGGTTCGGTTGAAAGGCGGTTCGGTTGAACCTTTGTCGCTGCGCCGTTCCATCTTCGACAACTGAAAGGTCCTGAGATGGTTGACGGAAGGAATCCTGCATGTTGATTCAAGTCGGCTATGAATTGGCCTTTTACTGTCCGCAAGAAACGCCGATGATCCTCATGGTCAACATCCATTATTCTCGCGCCTCGGATCTCGTTACTCCCGATTGCCTGACCACCGATCCGGAAACCCCAATCACGGCGTATCGGGACGGCTTCGGAAACTGGTGCACCCGGATTGTGGCGCCCATCGGGAGGATTTGCCTGAAAAGCACCGCGGTGGTTCGAGACTCGGCAGAACCCGACGTGATGACGCCCTCCGCTCAACAACACGCTTTGCAAGATTTGCCAGAAGAGACTCTGGTCTTTCTATTGGGCAGCCGGTATTGCGAGACCGATCTACTGTCCTGGCAAGCGTGGTCGCGATTCGGTCAGACCATGCCGGGAGGATCGCGCGTACAGGCGATCTGCGATTTCGTCCATAATCACATCACTTTCGATTATCAGAAAGCACGTTCCACGCGGACAGCTTGGGAGGCGTTCAACGAAGGTGTGGGCGTCTGTCGCGACTACGCGCATCTGGCTATCGCGTTCTGCCGCTGCATGAATATTCCGGCGCGGTACTGCACTGGATACCTTGGAGACATGGGGACGGCGCCGCCTTACGGCGTGATGGATTTTGCAGCATGGTTTGAAGTCTATCTCGGGGGCGCCTGGCACACCTTCGATGCGCGCAACAATGTGCCCAGGATTGGACGAGTGCTGATCGCGAGAGGCCGCGACGCGGCCGATGTCGCCATCGCGACTACGTTCGGCCAAAATTCTCTGGAGAGCTTTAAAGTCTGGACGGATGAAATCGCGGAAACTGTGCCACAGCTCCGCCAGGCATGAACGGGTTTAGAGGCAGACTATGGGCTCTGCCCGCACCTAGGAATCGAGCGGCTTCATGTCAACGGCGACTTTGAGCGTATGAGATCCACCCCCCAGGATTAGGCCGCGCAGAGGACTTACGTCACCGTAGTCCCGGCCCCAGGCGAGCGTCACGTGACCGTTCCAGGGGACAATGTTGTTCGTGGGATCCACGTCAAGCCAGCCGATTCCTGGGCAATAGGCGGAGACCCAAGCGTGGGATGCATCGGCGCCCACCAGCCTCGGCTGCCCTGGAGGTGGATAGGTTCGAAGGTATCCGCTGACATAACGTGCCGCGAGATTCAGGGAGCGGAGACAGGCGATCTGCAAGTGGGCGAAATCCTGGCAGACACCACGCCGTTTCTTGAAGACTTCTTCGGTTGGCGTCCGGACGTTGGTTACTTTCGAATCGAAGCGAAAGTCCTTGTGGATGCGTGCGGTCAGGTCCCGAAGCGCCTCCGGCATTGGCCGCCGGGGTGTAAATGACTGGAGCGCATAGGAGGCAAACTCCGGCCGTAGCCGGATGCGCGGCGACTCAAATCCAAACTGATAGGCTTCGAGGCCGGCTGGGCTGTGATCGTTGGGAATCGATTTGACCGCCTCTTCCCAAGGGATCGGCAGTTGAGGCCAAGGTGTTGCATTGCCTTCCATGGTCACTTCGCTCCGCGCCTCTACCACCAGTTCCTTGTGCGGCTCCCGGATGGTGAAAAAGCAGAGGATGTTGCCAAAAAAATCGACACGCTCGGTGCGCGTTGCCGGGCGCGGCTGGATGCGCAGTTCGCTCCGAGACAACTGGTGGTGCGGCAAAGCGCGCGGCTTCAGGCACGCCACGTGGGTTCCTACCGACACCGGATATCTGTACTCGTAGGTGGTTCGGTGAACGATTCTATAGATCATGGGAAGATCATTGGCCTATGGTGATCGGCAAAGTTCGGGCATGGCTAAAGTATCTGCTCGATAAGTTATTCGACCAGGAAGGCAGCAATCCTTCCAGCTCGCGGAGGAAACTCGCAAGCCGGGAAAGCCCATCGGAACCATTCGCCGCCGCGGCCCCCGGCAATGGGTAGTTTAACTTTCGTAAATCGAAACTGCGCAGCAATGCCAGCGCTGCCCGCATCGACTGTAAGTCCACCGGGAGGTGCCGGGGAAGCTTTTGATAGAGATCCGCGAGGTGGCTCAGTTGGAAATCCAAAGAGCGGGGATTCGTCTCATCCGCCATGAGCACATCCAGCACGGCTAAGGGCTGCAGGGTCGTGTAGTACCGAGTCCGGTAGGTCATGGAGCTATCCGCAACCTCGAGCAAGCATTCCAACAGCGACCAGTCCTCCTCAGTCAAAGGCGTGGTGATCTCGCGCAGTTGCCTGGTCAGATAGATCGCGCGCTCGAGACGCCGGCCAATGGTCATGAACAACCAGCCCAATCCGCGGTTGATGTTTTCCCGCTCCATTCCGGAAAAGGCAGAAAGTAGCTCCAGACAATCGGTCAGCATCGCCGGATACTCGAGAAACGCGGTGCCATGCCCGCTCTGAATTGAGTCCCGCAGCTGGCCGAGGAGAAACATCATATCGGCCGACAAGCGCTCGCGAATATTGCCGCCAATCCGGGATACCTCCGTCAGAGTGCACGCCAGGCTGTCGGGCCGCTTGGCATCCGTCAGCAGCGAGGTCATTTCCTGTTCAAGCTCAACGGAGGTCGGCCGCCGGTGTTTAGCCTTTGGCAACTTGCTGTGCCGCGACCCCAGGCATTTGTGCAATCGGACAAGGCAGACGAACTCTGCCTCCTCGGCGCGCCGTACGCGAGGGATCATGGCGCGTAAGATCCGAGCAACGTTTTCCGCGCGCTCGACATATCGGCCCAACCAGAAAGCATTGTCAGCGACACTGCTGGGCACAACCCGCGATATACGGCGCAACTCCACCGGTTCGTTCCGCGGACGCAGCATACTGAACGTGTCGACGGGGCTGTCCCACAGGACCCATGCGTCCTTGCTGTGGCCGCCCCGCTGCATCGAAACCACCGATCCTTCCGCCTCAGCAACCCGTACCAGTCCTCCCGGAATGGCAATCCACCCGCTGCCGGTATTAAGCACGTACGTGCGCAGCACTACGCTGCGTGAGTTGAGACGTCCGTTGTCCCACACTGGCGCCGTGGACAAAGCGACCTGCTCCTGCGCCACATACTCGTGCGGGCGGGCCCGCAATTGCTCGGCAAACTTGCCCTTCTCAGCGTGCGGAAGTTCGGCCCCGAAGACCGGCTCCATCCCGCGTGAGGGAAACGCCGGCTTCACCACCACCGAGTCGAGATGGTCGAGCACCCAGTCGAGCGCGTACGTCTGCCCGCACCACCAGGTCGCGACCGACGGAAGTTTGAGCTTCTCACCAAGCAAATGCCCGGAGAGGCCGGGCAGAAAGGGCATGATCGCGGCCGTCTCAATCAGGCCGCTTCCCAGTGCGTTTGCCACCTTGACATTTCCAGCGACGATGGCGTCGACCAGGCCGGGAACGCCCAGAAGCGAATCGCCCCGCAGTTCGAGAGGATCGCAAAAGCTATCGTCCACACGACGCAAAATCACATCGACCTTCTCCAGTCCGTCGACCGTCTTGAGATACACGCGCCGTCTGCGCACCGTCAGGTCCGCTCCCTGAACTAGAGTGAATCCCAGATAGCGCGCGATATAGGAGTGCTCGAAGTAGGTCTCGTTTAACGGTCCGGGAGTAAGCAACACGATTCGCGGATTGTCGCGCTGGCCGAAGTTGGTGAGTACTTCGCGTTGCGCACGGAAAAATGGGGCCAGGCGCAAGACGTTCGAGGTACGGAAGAGATCGGGTAGAACATCGGAAACGATGGTGCGGTTCTCCAGCGCATAACCGCTCCCCGAAGGCGCTTGCGTGCGATCGGCCAGCACCCACCACTGGCCGTCGGGCGAACGGGCGAGATCGACGGCCAGCATATGCAGATAGCTGTGGGCGGGAACACGCACGCCCACGAGCGGCCGGAGAAATGCCGGGTTGGCATAAAGAAGTGCGGAAGGAAAGTGGCCTTGCGCCACCAGATCCTGGGCCCCGTAGAGATCCTCGAGGAGCAGATTGAGCAACTGGGCGCGCTGAATGATGCCCGCTTCGATGTAGCGCCACTCATCCGCCGGAATCAACAGCGGAACGATGTCGATCTGCCAAGCCCGGCTTGCTCCGAGCGGATCGCCGTAAACGTTGTACGTGATCCCGTTCTCGCGGATGCGACGCTCGGCACGAGCCCAGCGTCGTCCCAGTTCCTCTGGCCCGATCGCCTGCAGCGACTCCATCAGATGGGCCCAGTACGGCCGAGGAGTTACGCCATCGGCCGATAGCTCGTCATAGGCATCTCCGTAGCGGAGCGGCGTTTGATTCAAATCCACGGTCATGGGACAAGCCCTGGCTTCTCGATGTAGGTCCTTTGTCCAGGCGGCGGGAAGCGCAGGTCAAGAGTCATAGGAAAGATCAGGTTAGTCTCTTCCTCCGGCGCCGCCATCAGCCCGGGCGTAGGGTCGGATATTTGGAAGCGCTCTCGGCGGCGGTTTGCGGCCTCCGTTGCGTTCACTGGGCGGGCGGTGTAGGCGCGACCGTCGGGTGATCCCACGTGGTAGGCGCATCGGCCAATCGAACGCTCTTTCCAGGAGTCAATCATGTCGAAGATCAGGGGCGCATGCACTGGAATCGTTGGATGTAACACCGCCGATAGCTGGCGGGCGCGATACCTGACGCCAGCGACCGTCTCTCCTGGCTCGCCAGTAGGGTGGAGCGGCACTCTGCGACCGTTGCATGCAACCACGTAGCGGGATTCCATGGCCATCCCGGACAGCTTCACCTGAATCCGCTCGAAGGAAGAGTCCACGGCGCGAGCCGTTCGGCCGGAAGTAGTCTCTTCCGCCAGCACGTTCCAAGGATCGAGGGCCTCACGCAGCTCGAGTTCGACCCCCTCGGCAGCGATCGACCCGATCTTCGGAAAGCGAAACTCCATCTGCGCCGCAAACCACTTCTCCTCAAAATTGTAGTCGGACCCGCGCACATAGCTGAGCACATCGGAAAAGTCTCGCCTGACAAAATGCGGCAGCATAACACGGTCATGCAGCGCGGTGCCCCAACGGATCAGGCCGCCTTCGAATGGACGCTTCCAAAATGTGCATACCAAGGCGCGGATTAGCAGCATCGCTATAAGACCCATTCTGACATGCGGAGCCATTTCAAAGGCACGCAATTCGAGCACGCCAAGGCGCAGCCCGAGACCCTCCGGCGGATAGAGCTTGTCGATGCAGAACTCGGCGCGATGCGAGTTTCCCGTAACGTCGACGAGCAGGTTGCGAAACAATCCATCGATCATGGGCGGCGTGCAATCGTTCGCCGGCAAGTTAGCAAAAGCGACCTCCAGTTCGTACAAGGCATCCATGCGCGCCTCGTCTACGCGCGGAGACTGGCTGGTTGGGCCGACATACATGCCGGAAAACAGATACGAGAGCGACGGATGGTTCTGCCAGAATGCCAGCATGCTGCGCAGTAGATCTGGACGCCGCAGGAAAGGGCTGTCCAACACGGTCGCTCCGCCGATCACGATATGGCTGCCGCCACCGGTAGCGATATGGCTCCCATCATACGCAAATTTTTCAGCGGCCAACCGATTATGGCGCGCTTCCTCGAACAGCACTGTGTTGATCTGTTCGAGTTCGTCCCAATTGCTCGCGGGCGGCAAGTTTACTTCGAGAACACCGGGATCAGGCGTGATGCTGAATGACCGCAATCGTGGATCGGAAGGCGGCGGGTAGCCCTCCAGCCACACCGGTTTGTGCAGATACTGGCACGTATCCTCGACGGCGGCTAGCAGCTCGAGATAGTCCGCGAGCGTGGAGGCGTACGGCAGAAACACGTGCAGGCGGCCTTCTCGAGCCTGCACGCACAGTGCTGGACGGATAAACTCCGGCGCACTTTCAGCCGTCGTCGAGAGCGCGGGCAGCGGATCGGCCACGGGATGGGTCTGGAAGAGATCCATCCGCCGGCTCGGGCGGGATGGAAGTTTGATCCGGGCTGCGAACGGCGCAGGCTCGTGCTCGTATTCGAGCTCATCAGGCGCTACCCATGGCATCGACGCGGTCGGTATTCGGTAGCCGATGGGGGAATCGCCGGGCGACAGCAAAAGACGCTCCGGGCGAGCGAACCACAACTGGCTCGACCAGCACAGCCGGCCCGCCGGTTGACGGCGGCGAATAGGCAAAATGTACCCGTCCGGCTCCGTCGACTTTGCTTCGCCGTCGTAGGCCGGCAGCACGTTCTCGAAGCTCACCTGAAGGCGACGCGATAACGCTTCTATGAACTTGAAAGCATCGACCGCATCGAGGCTGTTCTTGTGATCTTCGCGAGCGTTTTCTCGAGCGATGAGATCGATGTTCTCCCAAACAGGGACACGGTCGAGGCGCCAAGAGCAGCTCAGCGCCCAACGGGGCAACGGCTCCCCTGGATACCATTTGCCTTGTCCGTAGTGAAGCACTGCGCCGGGCGCGACTTTCTCGCGGAGGCATTGGATGAGGGCCAATCCTCGGGTTCGCTTCATGGGTCCGAGAGAATCAATGTTCCATTGCGGGCTCTCGGGCTCGTCGATGCCGACGAACGTGGGCTCACCGCCCATGGTCAGGCGTACATCCTGCGCTTCCAGATCCGCATCGACACCATGCGCCAGCTGTTCGACTTGCATCCAATCCTGTTCGGTAAAGGGCTGCGACGGCCGCAGTGCATCATTCAAGCGGCGAATCGACATGGAGTAGCTGAAGTCCACGTCGGCCAGCTCGACCGTGCCCTCAATAGGCGCGGCCTTAGAAGCGTTCGGGGTGCAGACCAGGGGGATGTGACCCTCGCCCGCGAACAGCCCCGAGGTCGGATCCAGCCCAATCCAGCCCGCACCCGGCAAAAACGCTTCTGCCCAGGCGTGGAAATCCGCCGAGTCAGATTGCGGACCGTTCGCGGCGTCGGATGCGCTCTCGTCCGCCGCCAACTGAATCAGATATCCGGAGACGAAGCGGGCCGCGATTCCCAAATGTCGGAGGATCTGCACCAGCAGCCATGCAGAGTCACGGCAGGAGCCCGTGCCCTTTTCAAGCGTCTGCTGGCATGTCTGGACGCCCGGATCCAGCCGCGTCACATATTCAATTTGGTCTCGCACCCGCCGATTCAAGTCAACCAAAAAGCTGATCGTTCCTCGCTTCTCGCGGGAAAGCTTCCCAAGAAAAGCCTGGAGCAGAGGGCCGGCCGAATCAACGCTCGGGTCGATCCAACGATAAGGCTCGATATCCTTAGCAAGCTCCGGAGAGTACTCGAAAGGGTAGTCTTCGACCCCTGGTTCCAGAAAGAAATCGAACGGATTGAAAGGGGATAGTTCCGCGACCAGGCCCACCTCAACGATAAACTCGCTGGTCTTGTCGGGGAAAAGAAGACGCGCCAGATGATTGTTGTGGAGGTCGAACTGCCAGTTGAGAAGGTGTCCGGAAGGAGTGACACTAAGCGAGTATCCGAGGATCGGTGTTCGACAATGCGGGGCCGGACGCAACCGTATCACCTGTGGACCGACGGAGACCGCCTTGTCGTAACGGTATTGTGTCCGGTGATTGAGAGCAACCTGTATGCCCATCCACCCTCATGCGGCCCACGCCTGGAGTTTCTGTTTCGTTGTCACTTCGCTACCAACCCGTAAAGGCCAAGCTCTCGCGGAACCTACCGCTGTAAGGCTATCCTAGCCAGGTCGCTAAGTGAGGTGCAATTTTCAGATCGACTGAAGCTCGTTGTGCAATATTCGGCTACGGTGCGCAGTGACGTTCGATGCCAGCTGTTCTACCGACCGTTCCTCGCGGGCTCCTGGCCAGTGCTCGACAATCAGGAAGTCCGGTCCCGCCATCACGAGATTGGTACGGGGAAGTCTTAGGGCTGTATCTGCAGCGCCCCCTTGTGCAAGCTACGCGACGGCACGATCTCGGGCGGGGCGCGCTTCGCATACAGCGACTTGACTTCAAGCAGATGCGTTGCGAAGCAACGCCGCAGCGTATGCGGATGGATGTGCTTGTGCTCCAGGCCAGCACGCTCTACGCCCCGCTGACAGGCCGTGCAGAGCACCTTGGTGGTTACAGGACGACCGCTGCGTACCTCTATTGCCGGGGAAAAGCCAGTCGGTAGGCTTGCGCCTGAGCCTTCTCCAGTAGACACCTAAAACATCCAGCAGAGCCGGGGCTCAGCATGACGTCGCGGTCCTTGCGTCCTTGCCCCCTTAGAATATGGATGACCATCCGCTCGCTGTCGAAGTCGCTGATCTTTAAATGCGAAACGCGCCACCTCTGCGCGACGAACGCCTAGTTTGTGGGGAAATTGGGGGGAAGCCTGGGGGCATCCCAAAAGGTACTGCGTAAACCATTGAAAACTATGGTGAGCGCGGATGGACTCGAACCATCGACCCATGCCTTAAAAGGGCATTGCTCTGCCAGCTGAGCTACGCGCCCATCTTCCCCAGTCACCTCCAATTTATCACAGCAGAAAGACTCTGTTGACTCTGCAACCCACTTCGCAAGCGCCGCCGGCTTGGCATCTGGAACCCTAAGCGGCGAGCGTCCCATGAGCTCCCGAAGGATCTAGCATAAAGTGGTTCCGCGCAAACCGTGGAAACTACGCCGATGCGCCCCAGATCCTTCGAGACTAGAGGTCCATCAGGATGATACCTGTGACGGGACATTGCCAAACGGCCCAGCGCTTCTACTTTGCAACCTTGGCAATGTAGACCGCGAACGGCTCCAATGAGATGTCAGAAAGCGGCACTTCCTCGGGATGAGCACGGAGCGTCGTGAGCAGCGTGTTTGCCTTGCCTCCGGAAAATCCCTGTTTCCCCAGATCGAAGCTCACCTTCTGCTCCTTCCCCGACATATTCAGTACCACCAGCACCGCGTGGTTCTTGTAGCGTCGGAGATAGGAAACCACATTGGGTTGATCTTCATTCAAGGGGATGTATTCACCCTCACGTAAAGAGAGGTCCCGATGGCGCAAAGCCAGAAGATGTTTGTAGAACTGCAGAATGGAATCGGGGTCCTTGAGTTCGGTCTCTACGTTGCGGGTCTTGAAGCTCGGCGGAACCGGTAGCCACGGATCCGCCTGGCTGAAGCCAGCATTGTTGTTGTCGTTCCACTGCATGGGAGTGCGTTCGCCGTCGCGGCCTTTGTCCACGGGCCAGCCCACTCGACCTACCGGGTCTTTTACGTCCTCCTTGCGCTTGGGATCGTTGTTCTCCATGCCGATTTCCTCGCCGTAGTACATGATGGGCGTGCCCCGCAGCGTCAGGTACATGCCCGCCATCAGCTTGGCAATTTCGTCGTTATGCGGACCGTCGCCATAGCGATTATAGGAACGCACGATGTCGTGATTGCTGATGACGTAAACCGGCCAGCCACCGGAGGCGTCGGCAGCAGCAATCTGGCGGCGGAATTCAGGTGCCGACAGCTTGTTCACCGTGGTGAACATCAAGTCCATCGGCATTTGCAGCTCTCTGCTGTCGCCGCCGTAGTAGAGTGTGAGCTCATCAATATTTTTCGTCCAGGTTTCGCCGATCAGCACCGCTCCGTTTTGATCGGCAACCTTGCGCAAGCGCTGCAGCACGCCGTGCAACTCCGGCAGCTTGGTGTTGTAGACGTTCTCCATGTTGGGGTCGCCGTATTTGCTGGTGCCGGGCAGCACGGGATTGTCGGTCAGTTTCGGGTCCTCGAACATGGTGTCCACCGCATCCAGGCGAAAACCCGATACGCCGCGCTTGTACCACCAGCGACTCACGTCGAACATGGCCTCCTCCACCGCGGGATTGCGCCAGTTGAGATCGGGCTGTCCGGAATAGAAAATGCGGTAGTACCACTGCCCGGTTCGCGCGTCGAACGTCCAGGCGGGGCCTCCAAAGATCGAAATCCAGTTATTGGGGGGCTGGTCGGGATGCTTGCCGTCGCGCCATATGTACCAGTCGCGATGGGCTGAAGTGCGCGAGGACTTGGAATCCAGGAACCACTTGTGTTGATCAGAACTATGGTTCAATACCAGATACATGATGATACGGATCCCGCGCTGTTTGCCGGCG
>Ga0193719_10000516_pt1 | contig 14592 bp, 11 predicted proteins | sample U2a2metaG_FD_160103 | JGI IMG/M metagenome (GOLD analysis project Ga0193719, IMG submission 160103) | Soil microbial communities from a riparian zone of the East river system, Colorado, United States - U2a2 | ecosystem: Environmental > Terrestrial > Soil > Riparian zone | place: USA: East... | reverse complement strand
CGTCGACCGTTCTTCCGCGATTGAAATGCTGTAAGCCAGCGTGCGTACGCGCGCGGCAAGTGTTAGCCGAAACTGCTGGAGATGAAGCTCGGCAAGATTGACATCGCCTTTCGCAATCGCTTTTCGCAAAGCGATTCGCCCCGGATATTCGAATGTCTGATTGACTGAAACCGACCATGTCGCTCCTTGGCCACTCGGACCGCCGGAGTTGTCGCGCGTGTTCTTGTATCCAGCCTCTGTATTCAGCTCTGGATTCCGAATCGTTCCCGCGGTTTTCAGCGTTCCCTTTGCCGCAGCAATTTCGGCAGCGTAAAATTTCAACTCGGAATTATAAGCGAGCGCCTGTCGCACGAGTGCAGCCGGCGTTGTGTGATTCGGCGCAGTGGACGAATTCTCCGCGTGCACCGGCGCAATGCCGGTGATCAACACACTAATGAAAAATCCGAAAAGGTTTTGCCTCATAACTGCTCCACAACCGCAATTCCATCGAAACACACCGCGGCGTAGAAAACGCCGCCCGACAATCCTCAGGACGAGGATTCAGTTACGAGACGGAAGAAGGAGCACGCGGATTTGCTGCCGCGCGAGCGCAAAACTGCCAACTGCTTCGGAGCTCCGGAGGCGACTCACAACCGTTGCCCTCCAGACAGACAACCAACGGCCGATGAACTTCAACTGTATCCCGAAAGAGAGACACAGAACCGCCAAGCCACGGCATGACCACGGAACCGTTGTCATCGAGCTTGTAAGGAGCGGAAGCCAGCACACAGCAAGGCGATGCCTGCTGCGAAGGACAGCCACGACAATGATCGCTGTTCGCGACCAGCCCGGCATTCTCAGCCAAACACAACGACGTCGCCGGCATCCAGAGCGCCAGCAGCGCCACTGCGACGATTGTTTTCAGCCGATGCATGGAAAGCAAAATACACCGTTCCGTTCGAAATCTTCAAGCAATTCCTCAAGGCAAGCAATACGCCGGTTCGCTCATCCGCACAATTTCCGAAATCCCAACGATGTTCCAGATCCACATCGTCGGCATTGGACACATCGTCATGACTAGCGTGAGAATGGTCTTAACACCCCGCGGTCCATGCAACACGCGTTCATGAAACGGCCTTCCATCCGCATCGCGTTTGTCATAATCGCTCTGGCATCCGCCGCCGCCGTGATTGGCGATCTCGTGCGCCACGCGGCCGGACGCGAGCTGCGCGAGGCGATTCTTGCGGAACTTCAGCCGGCCGCGTTGAAGAACTGTAGGTTGAAGCGCTTCGGGAGCGCCAATGACGGCGGATATCTAATGTGCGAGAATCTGATTGAGCCGCTCGATGCAGGCTACTCATACGGCGTTGGCAGGAACGACGACTGGGGGTGCGAGGTGTCGCGCCGGTATCGCGTTCCGGTGCATGAGTACGATTGTTTTGATCCCGCGCGTCCAACCTGCCATGGCGGCACGTTCGTGTTTCACGACGAATGCGTTGGTGATCGGACCGGCTACAGGGAGTCGCGTTTCTTCGACACGCTGGAAAACCAGATCAGGAAAAACGGCGACACCGGCCGGCGGCTGATCATCAAGATGGACATCGAGGGCGCGGAATGGGATTCACTGCTCGCAGCACCTGACGAGCTGCTGGCGTCGATTCCGCAGATCGCAATGGAGCTGCACGGATTCGATGATCCAAGGATTGTCGAAGTGCTCCGGAAGCTGAAGCGGAACTTCTTTCTTGTGAATCTCCACTTCAATAATTGGTCGTGCACGCCGAAGGCAGAGCCGCTCCCGGCTTGGGCGTACCAGGTGCTTTGGGTGAACAAGCGCATCGGCGTGCTCGATCCGGCGGTGCCCATCCCCGCACCGATGAGCCCGCTAAATGCGCCCGACTCGCCGACGTGGCCCGATTGTCAGTTGCGCACGCCGAGGTCGCAGCCCTGACAGTTCACGGCCAGGAGAGGGCAAACGAAAACCCTCGCCGGATTTCTCCGGCGAGGGCCTCGTGAAGCAATTGCTTGCTGTTATTTCCCGCAGCAAGCATTGCCGGGCCTGCAGCACGGGCCGCCGCCACAGCAACCACCACTTGGTGCGGTCGCAGTCGCCGTACCAATGAATGCTGCCAGAGTAACGATCAAAAGAAGATATTTCATAAGATCCTCCGTTTTTTGGTTCTTGTTAAGAAACTCGGCCACGCATTTCAATCGCGCCGAGCCGGGCTGTTAGGCGAACACGCCGCGCGGCGGCGGAACTGGCGGACGCTGAGTGCGCACAGTCGCGTGCTCATTGCTAATCCCGACCCCGCCGATTAGCTGCATTTCTGTTAGGAACGGTGTCGCCCTGGTAAAATAAAGTGAGCAACATCCTGATTGAGTCGCACAACATGTCGATCCAAGACCTGAGCTTGTTCCGGTTGTGTGGCTCAAAAAGCCGTGGCATCCCTGCAAATCCATGTTCCTGTAGCAACTTGTTTGAGGAACAACGAGCGAGACTTTTCCGGGTGGCATCACTGTGAAAAGGCCGATGCCGACCATAAGCAGAGCCAGTAACAATCGCGCTGGCAGCTTCATCGGCGATAGTCTATCACCGCCTGCGATTTTCCAAAGAGATTCTCGATCCGCGCGTGCTTTGCTGTTCATCACTTTTGCCGAACGATTTTCCCCATCGTATAGCCGGAATACGTAACGACCTCTTTGACCTTCGCATCGCTGAGGGTTTTTCCCGGTCTTGGCGTAATCGTGACAAGTTTCTTGTGGAGATTGACCTTGACGGTTGCCACCTCTGGCTGCTTTCGGAATGTCTTTTCGATACCGGTGGCGCAAAAAGCGCAGACCATTCCATTGACCGTGGTTGTGATTGTTTCCGCGAAAGCCGAGCCTGATAGCCCGGCCAGAATAACAAGTGTTAACAGACTGCGACGCATTGTGTTTTCCTTTCTTCAGAATTGCATGGTCCAGTTGACCATGGCGTGGTTGTTGCTGCTGTATCCGACTTCGAGCCAGATCGTTTTGTAAAAAAAGCGCAGGACGGGCGTGACAACGAAGTGATCGTGTTTGGCCGGATGATGATCCACTCGGATTAGCAACCAAGTGTTCAGTTGATCGTAATTTGCAAGATAAGGTGCAAATCCCGCATGAGCCCGTTGCCAAAAGGATTTCTCGATATCTCCGGCGTACGTGATTCGCGGCTCGTATGAAAAGAACCAACGGCGTGTTTCATAATCGGCCAGTAAGGCAGCCCACGCGGCTGGCTGGTTGTTGCTTCCCTGGCGCGCCATTCCCGCGCCGGTCATACTGAAAATGTTTCCCTGTCCGTCCGGCAGGTTCCATCGCCTTATCAGCGCGTTCAGCTGCGGCCCCGTCATCCAAAATTCGTCCTGGTTAATCTCGTATTTCGAATAAATCCCCAGTGCGAGATGCGGATTAAATGTGTAGTCGATGGAAAGCGAATAACCGGTTTCATCGTTTTCCTGCATCACCATCGTGCCGCCGACGTAGGAAAGCGGTTTGGCTTTAGCAACTGAAACGGTGCCAAAAAATGAAGTTGTAAATAATAAGACTAGAAAAGTTGTTGTTTTCATTGATCCAAGAGAACGGTTGAAGTTCAGGCGTGCCGATGAATGGGCACACCCCGAGCGTCAGCGTCTCTGGATCAGATGAGAAACGTGCAGAGCAGCGCCAGCCGCGGCGGTGAGTCCGCCGGTGGTGCTGTAGCCTGAAACCGGAACTGCTCAGCTCCGACTTCACAATTCGGCAAAGGCAGCGCGGCGGCAAAACACGTTGCGCCCAGTTGTTGACCGGAATCAGCTTTCGCGAGCGGCTGCGACTGCGGAGCTGTGTTCTTTGGCGATGTCGCGCAACAGGTTTTGTTAGCGCAGCAACTTGGTTGACAAGCTTTTTGACTTGGCGCGTTGGTGAGAATGCATGATCTCGCGGCAAGACCCACCGGAGCCGTAAAAAGCGCGGTAGCTATCGCCATCGAAATCATGATCCTGCTCAACATTGATTTGCGTATAGCACAGGTTAGACCGCACGTCGAGGAGAGCGTTCAGCGTTTTCCTGCTCTCACTCGTTTTAGGTCGTTCTTTGCAATCGGCGTTTTGGCCAATCGCAAAGCTTTCGAGGTTGCGACCAATATGTTAGTTGTAATTAATGGAGAGCAACGAAAAATGATTCATAAGGAAAAAGTCATGACAACTGAAAATTTGGAATCCATAGCGAGAAAGCTGGTCGCGCCGGGGAAGGGGATCCTGGCAGCGGACGAAAGTACGGGGACGATTGAGAAGCGATTGAAGAGTATCGGCGTTCTTTCGACAGAGGAAAACCGCCGCGCGTATCGCGAACTTTTGTTTACCACAGCCGGGGCAGGCGAATTTATCAGCGGCGTCATTTTCTTCGACGAGACGATTCGCCAAAAAACGCGCGACGGTCGCACCTTCGTCAAAGCGCTGGAGGAGCAAGCGATTATTCCTGGCATCAAAGTGGACAAAGGCGCGAAGCCGATGGCAAATTTTCGTGGCGAAAAAATCACTGAGGGTCTCGACGGATTGCGCGAGCGGGTCGCAGAATACAGGAAGTTGGGAGCACGCTTTGCTAAATGGCGCGCGGTGATCACGATTGGGGAAAACATCCCAACAGGCACATGCATCGCCGCAAATGCGGAAGCGTTAGCGCGCTATGCGGCACTTTGTCAGGAAGGCGACTTGGTGCCGATCGTCGAGCCGGAAGTGCTCATGGATGGCACACACACGATTGAACGGTACTTTGAAGTCACACAGCAGACCCTGGAGAGCGTCTTTCACGCTTTGTACGAACATCGCGTTTCACTCGAAGGGATGCTGTTGAAACCGAACATGGTTCTTTCCGGAAAGGAATGTCCACAGCAAGCCTCGGTGCAGGAGGTGGCGGAAGCCACCGTGCGGTGCATGAAACGCGTTGTTCCCGCCGCTGTCCCCGGTCTTGTGTTCCTCTCCGGCGGGCAGACCGACCAGCAGGCCACCGAGCATCTCAACGCGATGAATCAGTTCGGTGACTTGCCCTGGCAATTGAGCTTTTCCTACGGACGCGCGTTACAAGCCCCGGTACTGAAAGCATGGAAAGGCGAACAGGCGAATGTGGCCGAGGCGCAGCAGGCGTTCCACCATCGCGCCTGGTGCAATAGCAAAGCGCGCTTCGGTAAGTACACCGAAGACATGGAAACCGCGAAGGCGGCATAAGCACGCAATATCATCTCACATACGTGCAGCGTTTAGCCGCGGCGCTGAGACGCCGTGTTAGTGAATCAAGCGTTGAGCGCCTCGACATAGCGAGGCGGCTACAATGTCCCCATGCGCATCGCGCTTGGAGCAGCCGCTCTGGCCAACTCATTTAGACTTCTCCAATGATCTACACGTGCCCCATGCATCCGGAGATCGAGCAGGATCATCCAGGAGCGTGCCCGAAATGCGGGATGACCCTGGAGCCGAAGGCTATCGGGGGAGAGGAAGAGGAAGAAGAGCAAAGAGAGACGCGATCGTTATCGCGAAAATTCTGGATCGCTCTGGTGCTCACGATCCCGGTGCTATTCCTGGCGATGGGTCATGCCGTTCCCGGACTGAACATCGATTCAATTGTTCCGAAGCAAATCGGGAAATGGATTGAGTTTGCTCTAACAACACCAGTGGTCCTTTGGGCTGGAGGCTTTTTCTTCACGCGCGCGTGGCAGTCGATTGTTAATCGCAGCCTCAACATGTTCACGCTGATCGCCATGGGCGTGGGCGCGGCATATTTTTACAGCGTCATTGCAGTAATCGTGCCCGAGATTTTTCCCGATTCCTTCCGGCGCCGCGGAGAAGTCGATCTTTACTTTGAAACAGCAGCGGTAATTACGACCTTGATCCTGCTGGGACAATTGATCGAGGCAAAGGCGCGAAGTCGCACCGGGCATGCGATCAAAGCGCTGATGGGTCTTGCAGCGAAAACTGCGCATCGAGTTCGCGATGGCCAGGAAGAGGAAATCGCGGTTGGCGAAATTCAAAAGGGAGACGTGCTTCGGGTACGACCCGGCGAGAAGATACCAATCGACGGTGTGATCATCGACGGGAAGAGCAACATCGATGAATCGATGATCACTGGCGAACCAATGCCGACAAGCAAACAGGCAGGCGAGAAAGTGATTGGCGCAACAGTGAATCAGACTGGCTCGTTTTTAATGCGCGCGGAGCGAATCGGTTCAGAGACGGTTCTCGCGCAAATTGTGCAGATGGTTGCGGACGCACAACGCAGCCGCGCCCCTATTCAGAAACTGGCTGACACAATATCCGGTTATTTTGTTCCAGGAGTGATCGGCGTTGCGATCATTACTTTCACTGTTTGGTCGATCGTTGGACCTGCCCCGTCGATGGCTTATGCACTGGTGAACGCTGTCTCAGTCCTGATCATTGCCTGCCCATGCGCGCTGGGACTGGCTACGCCGATGTCGATCATGGTGGGTGTTGGACGCGCCGCGCAAACCGGAATCCTGGTTAAGAACGCCGAGGCAATAGAGGTCACTGAAAAAGTTACGAACCTGGTTACGGACAAAACAGGTACACTGACAGCCGGTAAGCCAGAAGTCGTCAACCGGATCGTCGCGAACACCATAAGCGAACGCGATCTCTTACAAATTGCTGCATCAGTGGAATCCCAGAGCGAGCACCCGCTTGCACGGGCAATCGTAGAAGCCGCCAAAAAGGAGAAAATCGAGTTGTGGGACGTAACCGATTTTCACTCTACGACCGGCGGCGGAGTCTTCGGCAAACTCGCCGCGGCGAGTCCGTCCGGTGGCGGACTTGACGGTAAAACGATCCTTATCGGCAAAGAAAAATTTCTCGCTGATTCGAATGTCAGATTCCCAGAAGAGCTAACGAAAGAAGCCCATCACCTGCAGGAAAGAGCAGAAACTACAGTCTGGATCGCCGTAAACGGAGATGCAGTTGGTGTTCTGGGTATTGCGGATCCAATCAAGCCGACAACCGTCGAGGCTGTCCGCGAGCTTCACAAAATAGGTCTGAAGATCATCATCTGCACCGGTGACAATCGTCGAACAGCTGAATCTGTTGCGCGCGAAGTAGGCATCGATGAGTTCAAGGCTGAGGTAATGCCAGATGAAAAAATCGAAATCGTTAGGAAACTTAAATCCGAAGGCGCGATCGTCGCGATGGCTGGGGATGGGATCAATGACGCGCCAGCGCTTGCGGCAGCAGACGTCGGGATTGCGATGGGGACGGGAACTGACGTGGCGATCGAGAGCGCCGACATCACGCTCGTGAAAGGCGACCTGATGGGAATCGTCAAAGCGATCCACGTTAGCCGCGCCGTGATGCGAAATATCCGACAAAATTTGTTTTTCGCGTTTATCTACAACGCGCTCGGCGTGCCCATCGCCGCCGGAATACTTTACCCATTCTTTGGGCTGCTTCTGAGTCCGATGATTGCCGGCGCCGCCATGAGCTTCAGCTCGGTTTCTGTTATCGTAAATGCGCTTCGTTTGCGATCGATCAAATTGTAAACGACTCGCATGGCAATTCGAAGAATCAATCGCCCTGCGACGTCAGGAGAGGGTTGCCAGACGCACTAACCGCAATCGCAACTCTTCCCACAATTGCAGGCCTTGTTATCGTTCATCGGGCAATTCTTGCCACTCTTCTGACAGCTCGGCTTGTCTGCCGCGAAACCTACCGTGCAAATCGCAGCTCACAGGATCGAAAACAGAATTTTGAGACAATTCTTCATACCCAACCGTCGCTCGCGAGTGTCGCGAACGCCAGTGGAAAACATAAGAATGCGCGAGTGACGCGGCAAGCGAGGCGCTTGCCCTACAACGATTCGTCCGGCAGTTTGTCGCAGAAATGCAGAAGACGTTTTTCATCACCACAGCGATCGATTACACAAACTCGCCGCCGCACGTTGGACACGCATACGAGAAAGTGTTGGCCGACGTAATCGCGCGTTACCACCGGCTCAAGGGAGAGAAAGTTTTCTTTTTGACCGGTGTCGATCAGCACGGCCAGAAAGTTCAACAATCCGCCGCGAAAGCAGGCATGCCGCCGGCAGAATTCGTCAAAGGCATCACGCAAAAATTTGTCGATCTCTGGAAGAAACTCGATGTCCGATATGATGAATGGGCAGAGACTACGAGTGAGCGGCACAAAAAAGTAGTTCAAGGAATTTTGCAGCGACTATTCGATGCCGGCCAAATCTACAAGGACAAACAGGCGGGCCATTACTCAGTCCGTCAGGAACAATTCCTGACGGACAAGGAGCGCGGGCCCGACGGCCAATTCGGCCCGGAGTGGGGGGAGATCGAGTTTCGGGAGGAAGAAAACTATTACTTCAGACTAAATCAGCACAAAGAATGGCTGCTTCGGTATCTCGATAATCGAAAAGACGCAATCATTCCCGATTTTCGCCAGACGGAACTACGCAATGCGGTTGAGAAAATCAGTGGCGACCTTTGTATCTCTCGGCCGAAATCGCGTCTCGATTGGGGAATTGAACTGCCGTTCGACAAGGATTTCGTCACTTACGTCTGGTTCGACGCACTGACGAACTACATCAGTTTCGCAGGCTACGACCCCACTGTAAGGGAAGCTGACAGCTTCCCCTACAACGCACAGCCGCGCGAGTTCCTGGACAAATGGCCTGCGCTGCAAATCATCGGGAAAGACATTCTCATTCCCGCGCACGGCATTTACTGGCTGATCATGCTGCACGCCATCGGATTTCCGGACGATCAAATGCCGCAGTTGCTCGTGCACGGCTGGTGGAATCTTGGCGGAGCAAAGATGAGCAAAAGTGCGGGCAATATTGTCGATCCCTTCGTGCTCGCCGACAAATACGGCGCAGAAGCACTCCGGTATTATCTAATGAGCGACATCGCAAGGGGAAAGGATGCCGATTTTTCTGAGGAACGTCTGGTTGAGCGCTACAACAGCGATTTGGCCAACTCGCTAGGCAATTTGCTCAATCGCACCTTGAATATGTCAGAGAGGTATCGAGGAGGCCTGCTAAGAACGGACCCCGAGTACAAAAAACATCTCGAGATGTTCATGCGGCTTGAGCAACTGCCAACGGACTCCAAAGGACAACTTAAAAACCCAGAATATCTTCCGCTTCTGGATCACGCAGCATCGGTCATCAATGGTCTTAGTGGGTTTGCTCGAGAGATGAACCAGTTTGCAGTTGATTCCGCGTTGGATGTTTCCATCCAGACTGCGGCGAGATGCAACATCCTTATTGAGCGAACTTCTCCATGGCAGCTTGCAAAACAGAAAGAGAGCAGTCGACAACTCGATGCCGTCCTTTCTCATCTCGCCGAATCATTGCGCATCATCGCAATTTTGATTTCGCCAGTGCTACCAAAAGCGGCGCACGGAATTTTCGATCAACTGAATTGGAAAATGGAGTTGAGCGGAAAGGAAGAACGATTCGCGCTCGCTGACGCGGAGTGGGGGAGACTGCCGGACGGACATGTCGTCGGAAAACCGGTGCCGTTGTTCCCGCGGATCGAAACTACTGATTAACCACGGAGTTCACGAAGAGCACGGAGCAAAGCCAATTCTGAAGGGTCTCGGTGTCCTGTGTGTCCTTCGTGGTGATGTTTGGAGTCACTGCGCGCATTCTTCGAATGCAGCGGGTTCGCCGCCCAAATACGCGAGCGCTTCGCCGGCGAAATGGAGTGAGCCGGTGAGAAGAATGGGATGCGGTCGCTTGCGGGCTTGATTGAGGGCGTCGGCGATCGATGGAGTAATGGAGTAGGGGAGTGATGGAGCAGTATCAGCCCAGACTTTTGCCAACTCTTCTGGGGCCGCTGCTCGTGCGCTACGAATTTTTGGCAACAAGACGTAGTCGCTGATTGGCACAAGGGCCTCACAGATTCCGCGCAAATCTTTATCGGAAAACACGGCAAGGATCAGTGTCGCGCGCTGATCGCTAAAGAATTCACGCCAGGTATCGAACAAAATGCGTGCTGCGGCGGAATTATGGGCGCCATCAATGATCGTTCGTTCGTCCCACCGCTGGAAACGCGCCGGCCATTCGACGTTGGCAAGTCCACGAATAATTGCGGATTCGCTGATGTCTATCTTGGTGGCACGGAGTGCAGCGATCGCGAGAGCCGCATTTTGCTTTTGATAAGACCCAGCGAGAGCGATCGGCGTTTCCATGGAAGACGCAGCGACATATTCGATTGGTGCTTCGCATTCAGCAGCTCGCGTGCGGATCGCTTCTTCCGCTTCCGGTCGCTGGGCCGCGGAAACAACAGGAACTTTTCGCTTGATGATTCCAGCTTTTTCAGCCGCGATTTCTCCAAGCGACTGTCCTAACCACTTTTCGTGATCGAAATCGATCGGCGTAATGACCGAGACATCTGATTGAATCGCATTCGTGGCATCGAGCCGTCCGCCCATCCCGGTCTCGAGAATGACGACGCCCATCTCCGCTTCGGAAAAACACTCGAGGGCGAGCACAGTAGTGACTTCAAAAAACGTCGGATGCGGGTCCCAATCAGTGACGAGATCGCGAATTGCCGTCAGGCCGCTGGCGACCGCTTCCTCGGTAACCATTTCGCCGTTCAAGCGAATGCGTTCACGAAACGTTACAAGGTGAGGGGATGTAAACAGACCGGTGCGATATCCTTGTGCACGCAGGATCGAATCGATCATGGCGCAAACGGAGCCTTTACCATTCGTGCCGGCGACATGGATAATCTTGGCAGCGGCAGAAGTTTCCGGCGAGGCGCCGGAAACGGCACGCGAAGCGCGTGCGCCTCCCAGACTGATGTGAAGCTCCCTAAGGAGCCGCTCGGTATTCTCCAGTCCCAGCTTGATTCCAAAGCGTTGCAGGCTGTAGAGCCAGGCGAGCGCTTGTTTGTACGTCAAAGGTTGCGGCACTTCCCCCGAAAGCTTTCGGGGGACCATGTTCACGGCGCGACCGCGAAGTAACTGAGCAATTGGCCGAGCTGCTCGCGCATTTTTTTCCGGTGAACGATCATGTCGATCAAACCGTGTTCCTGAAGGAACTCGGCGGTCTGAAATCTTTCCGGCAAATCCTGATGCGTTGTTTCTCTAATCACGCGGGGCCCAGCGAAGCCGATCATGCTCTTCGGCTCTGCAATAATAACATCGCCTAACGAAGCGAAGCTGGCCATGACGCCTGCGGTCGTCGGATTTGTCAGAACAGAAATGTACGGAAGGCGCTCTTCTGCATGACGGGCGAGCGCACCGCTCGTTTTTGCCATCTGCATCAAGCTCAACATTCCTTCGTACAAGCGAGCGCCGCCGGAGGCAGCGATGATAATGACAGCGCAGCGCTCAGCAGTTCCATATTCAATCGTGCGCGTAATTCTCTCGCCAACGACTGAGCCCATCGTCGCGGCGAGAAAACCGAAATCCATCACCGCGATGGCGACTTTGTAACCGTCAAGAATTCCATACCCGCTGATCACGGCATCGCAGAGTCCGGTACTTTCCTGATATTTTTTGAGGCGATCTTTGTAGCTGGCCATTCCTTGAAAGCGCAAAATATCTACGGACTTCAGGTCAACATTCATTTCTACAAAAGTGTCTGGATCGAGCAGATTCTCGATTCGCTCTCTGGCCGATTGCGCAAAGTGATAATCGCAACGCGGACAGACGCGCTGGTTTTGTGCGAGCTCAATTTCGGGCACAACTTCGGAGCAGCCGGGACATTTCTGGAAAAGACCATGCGGGATGTCGCGCTTCTTGCGATTTTGCGACTTGATTGCGGGTTTCTTGAAGATCGCCATGGGAATTATGCGCGTGCGGCCGTGGCCGCATGAACAGAAATGGCGCCCGCGCGTTTCAAAATACGCGCGCACTCGCTGAGCGTGGAGCCAGTCGTCAGGACGTCGTCGATCAACAACACGCGCAAACCTCGCACGTCCATGTTTTTTCGTAAACGAAACGCATTATGCAAATTTTCCATGCGCTCGGATCGATCCAGCGCGGTTTGTGTGGTCGTGTATCGGACGCGCTCAAGTGCCGGTTTAGATTGAATCGAGACCTGCTCGCTTAATAACTCCGCAAGCAAGCTGGCCTGATTGAATCCGCGTTCTCGTTGTCGGGTGGGGTGCAAGGGCACCGGGATGATAATGTCGAACCGGCAATCACGCAGCCGTACGTCATCTAACGCTGCTCGGAGCCAGCGCGCCACCGGCTGACGCAGATAAATCTGATGACCGTACTTAAAGTCGTGAATGATTTGGCGAACAATCCCGCGACTACGGTATGCGGCAACGGCCGCGTCGAAGTGAATGGTGCGATGGGCGCAATTCGCGCACGTGAATTCACCGGTAATCGCGCCTTCGAACGGTTCGGAGCATTTCTGGCAAAACGGCGCAACAATGCGGACGACCTTTGCTTCGCACTGATCACAGAGATACTCGGTGGCTCGAACACTTGCTCTACAGATCACGCAGGCTGGCGGATAGAGAAGCGATGCGATCGCACCCAACCGATCAAACTTTGGAACCGCGATCATATTTCAACCAGATTCGCATTAACAGCCACGTCAAACAGGCTACGCCGAGCGGCACAATTCCCACGAGCAGATTCTTTCCCAACCATGGTAGAACAAGCATCTCCTGGCGTGCCACTCGGCTAAAAGCACCGTTGCCAAATATCCATCCGGCATGCAGCCCAATGGGCAACCATAACGAGCGAGTAAGCACGCGCGCATCAGCCAGGATCCAACCAATAAGAAATAGTGTCGCGAACGCAGAGATCAGCATTGTCGCATCGCCAAATTGTTCAAACGAATGGGCAATGGAATTCAAGCCCGAGGTCCATGTTACGGTCGTCGATGTTTGGTCTGGGGCCTTTAGAAAATGAATAACGGAAAAGATCGCGGAGGTTGCCAAGATCGACATGTACTGACGGCCCGTTTTTAGCAAAACGCCCAGGACGATCCCGCGAAAGAATGTTTCTTCAATGAAGGGAACCGTTACCGAAGCCGCGAGCATTTTGCCAAATCGCGCCCAGGCAAAGCTGTGCCGAAATGAGTAAACATCGAACGCAATGAGCAAAGCGCCACAGCAGAGCAGGGGAATTGCCGAGAGAAGAACACCCGCGAAGACATCGCGGCCCCAAAAGGAATTACGCGCAAAGCCCAAATCAGCCATGCTCCGCACGTTGGTGACGCTAAGAAACGGCCAGAGTAAAGCCGCAGCAGCGATAAGGAGCGCCCGATGAAAGAACGTTTCGAAATCGTATCTTGCGAGAAAAGAAAACAAGCCGTGCGCCACGAACCACTGCGCTCCCCAATAGAGAATGGGAGCAACAACGGCTGCCGTGAGGATGGTCGCGGCAAAATAAGCCGCCAGTCTAGCTGCGTCTTTCAAGCCTGCTAATGTAAGGTTTTACCGCGATGCCGAGTCAACACATATGGACAGAGAAAGATCGACATGGGAAAAAGCGCGAAGTCCGAGCAACGAAATTCGGCGGGGTGTGGCGATTGCAATCGAAAATTTCCGGTGAAACGGAATGGATCTATTACGATTCACCACCTTTTCAGGATCTATTAAGTTTGAAAGAAATTGTTACCCGAAAATATCGACGCCGGCGCGCGGCGATCGAAGACGTCGTCTCGGTTAACAAACTTATCGAGGAGCAAGGCGCTCGTGACTGAGTGGGACACCGAGGCGTTGATCGCCGCTGACAAGCGGTTCGTCTGGCATCCGTTCACAAATATGCCTGAATGGTGTGCTTCGGGGCATGAACCGCTGGTTTTGGTCGAAGGCAACGGTGCGCTCCTGCGCGACAGCCGGGGCCGCGAATACATCGATGGCAATTCGTCGATCTGGACGAACATTCACGGCCACAATCATCCGCACATCAACGCGGCAATCCGGCGGCAGCTCGATCGCGTGGCGCACACCTCTTTTCTTGGGTTTACCAACCCCGCCGCGATCGAGCTTGCGCGTGCGATTGTCGAGCTTTTCCCGAAGGACTCGTTGAGCCGGGTCTTTTTCTCAGACGACGGTTCGACCGGAGTCGAGGTCGCCTTAAGGATTGCCGATCAGTATTGGCGGCTGCGGCACTCGAGAAAACATCAGTTCATCGCCTTCAAGAGCGGTTATCATGGCGATACGGCAGGCGCAGCCAGCCTGGGCGCGACCGCCATGTTCCAAAGTGGACGTTCGCACTGGAATTTTCCGGCCATTCAAGTTCCATCAGTGCAGGCGCTGGAGCAGCTTTCACCAACCGAGGCAGCCAAGGTTGCCGCGGTCGTGATCGAGCCACTGATTCAAGGAGCTGCCGGGATCCGCCTTTGGCCAGCGGGCACCTTGCGGACTGTCCGAGAGTGGTGCGATCGCACTAACACCCTTCTGATCGCTGATGAGGTCATGACCGGCTTTGGACGAACTGGCCGGATGTTTGCGATCGAACACGAGGCCGTAGTTCCAGACATGGTTGTTTTGGCTAAAGGCTTGAGCGGAGGCTACCTTCCGCTTGCTATTACCTTAGTATCAGAAAAACTATTCTCCGCTTTCGACGGTTCCATTGCCGAGGGTAAAGCGCTTGCTTATGGACATAGCTTCACTGGAAACGCGCTTGGCTGCGCGGCGGCCAA
>Ga0193719_10000513_pt1 | contig 14629 bp, 13 predicted proteins | sample U2a2metaG_FD_160103 | JGI IMG/M metagenome (GOLD analysis project Ga0193719, IMG submission 160103) | Soil microbial communities from a riparian zone of the East river system, Colorado, United States - U2a2 | ecosystem: Environmental > Terrestrial > Soil > Riparian zone | place: USA: East... | reverse complement strand
ATCGCCCATCCGAACAAGAGAAGGTAAAGGTGTGCACCGCCGCGAAGCGGGATAAACGCTAACGGCAGAGGCACGATCACGATCCAGAACGCCATCAGCCGAAGCATGCGATCCCGGCGCAGAAAGGCGTATATAAAGACAAGCGCCCACAAGCCTAACAGGGCCTTTTTCGGGATCGCAAATCCATAGAACAATTCGCTAACGAAATGTGCATTGGTTGTCAGGAAGTGGCTGCATGAATATCTCGGCCGGTAAGCGTCGAATTTTATCATTGCGCCTGGGCCGTGAGTCTTGCCGTAGATATAAAGAGCCGTGAGCAAGCCTGCCACTAAAGCCGGGACCGCAGAAGAGCGCCCCCAGCCAATAAACTGCCTCCAATCGCTCCAGCGATGGCATTTGAGCACCTCATAAATCAAAACGATCACGGGAAGTGTGACCGCCATCTCCTTGAAATCCAGCGCGAAGACATATAATGCCAGAAATCCAATCAATTGGGAGGGACGCAGGTGCGCTTCTGTCTCGCGGATATGAAGATAGTAGCTCAGTGCCGCGAAGTAAAAGAAGCCGCATAAGATATCATAACTGAACGAACCGATAAACACCAGGCTGATTAGCCCAGGGTGATAACATAGAGCAAGAGTAGCTAGAAATGCGATCAAGCGAGAGGAGGCGAGACACCGGCTCAAATAATAGAGCATCGGAATCGACGCAGCGAGAATGGCAATCTGGACGATTCGATAAGGTTGAGGAGCTAGGCCAAAAAAATGATAAAGCGGCCAGTAGTAAAACACGCCCCCCTGGCCGATAAAACGGCGCCGGCGTCCAGAAACATATGTTTGCCCAAAGCCATTTAAGCGGCCCGTGATACCAGTATCTCCACAACTCGGGCATTTCGTCCTCGTTCAGGTTTCCGGCTACTGCTGGCAGAGCGAAGTGAAGAAAGTAGACGACCAGCGCGGTCACACACGCCACGTCAATTGCCCAGCGGGGAGGAGAACCATTTGACTGTACTTGCTGCTGACTTGGCTTTCGGATGGAAAGCAGAGATGTTCTGAAAATAGACATGCCGTTACAACTCTTGGATTTCTATCGCGATTTCTTGACCAGGATTAAGGGGCTCAACTGTAATCACCCTGGATGCGGACGGCAAGAACCCGCGCGGGAACCTGATTGATTGTGCATCCATTCAGCCTGGTCTTCCACACAAGCTTGAGGTTTAGATTCGACTGAAATATGGTCTACCACCAGTTCAGCGCAGCTTTGTGCAAAGATGAAAGTCTCAATCGTAATCCCCTGTTACAATGAAAGAGACACGATCGAGAAGATCGTTGAGGCCGTTCGCAACGCACCATTGAAGAGCAGAGAGATCATTGTGGTGGACGATTGTTCCCAAGACGGAACGCAGACTTTGCTACGGGAGAAGGTTTCGCAGATGGTTGATCGCGTTATTTATCATCCAGTGAATAGTGGAAAGGGAGCGGCTTTGCGCAGTGGTTTTGCCGCGGCGACCGGCGACATTATTCTCGTGCAGGATGCCGATCTCGAATACAGTCCTGAAGATTATCCCGTGCTCTTGGAGCCGCTCTTGTCAGGCAAAGCGGATGCGGTTTTTGGCTCCCGTTTCATGGGCGGCCGGCCACATCGCGTTCTTTTCTTCTGGCACATGGTGGGCAACAAATTTCTGACGCTGCTCTCCAACATGTTGACCAATATCAATCTGACCGACGTGGAAACAGGGTACAAAGCCTTCAAAGCCCCACTTATCAAATCGATTCAAATAGAAGAAGATCGGTTTGGCGTTGAGCCGGAAATCATTGCCAAACTCGCCCGCACCGGCTGTAGAATTTACGAAGTGGGGATCTCATACAGCGGACGCACTTATGCAGAGGGCAAGAAGATCAATTGGAAGGACGGCTTTAGAGCGATTTACGCGATCTTCAAATACAATCTGGAGCGGCGCAGAATATGAAGGAAGCCGCTGTGCGAAGCTCTGCCGCGCATTCGGCGGCAGTCAATTCCCCATTAAACGGTAGCGGCGGCATGGCCGCTGTTGCTGGCGAGTGCGAGGCGAACGCAGCGACGTGGGGACCAGCCGCCCTTGAGCAAAGACGCGAGCGCACGCGAGATCATCTCGCCAAGATTGCTGCTCGGCGCGAGAACTGGATCAACCGCAACAGATACTATTACGAACTGCTTAACAGGCTCCTTCGTTTTTTGGTGGAGCCGCAGAAAAAAGTTCTCTCGGTTCGTTGCGGCACGGGCAATCTTTTGGCTGTTCTCCAGCCCAGTAAGGGTATAGGCATTGACATCTGCCCTGAGATTATAGAAATCGCACAGCAACGAAGTCCATCTTTCGAATTTGCCGTCGCTTTCCCGGACAAGGAGGAGTTCCGGCAGGCTTTCACGGCAGACGAAAAATTCGATTACATCCTCTTTAACGACATCGGCGATACGGTGGATGTGCTTCAAGCGCTGCGCAATCTAACGTCGCTTTGCCAGAGGCATACTCGCGTGTTGGTAACAACTTATAACCATCTTTGGGAACCACTCGTCACCTTCGCCGAATGGTTCGGGATGAAGGTGCCGCGCACCGAGCAGAACTGGCTTTCCACCGCGGATATTCGAAATCTGTTGAAGCTTGCCGGCTTTGAAGCGCTCGAGACGCATCGCTTGGTCCTCTTGCCGAAATATTTGCCGTTGCTATCGAGTTTTCTAAATCGTTTTTGTGCGCGCCTGCCATTTCTGAGCAAACTTTGCATGACGCAGGTGGTCGTGGCACGAATGATGCCACCGCCCGTTTTGCCGGAGAGGCTTTCGGTATCAGTCGTCATTCCATGCAAGAATGAGAAAGGGAATGTGGAGGACGCCGTTCGCCGCATTCCGCCTTTAGCGGGCCGGACAGAGATAATTTTCTGTGACGATCAATCGACCGATGGCACGGCTGAAGAAGTGTTGCGGGTGCAGACGCTTTATCCGGAGAAAAATGTTCGTCTTGAGCATGGGCCGGGAGTTTGCAAGTCGCGAAACGTCTGGACAGGTTTCAACGCTGCCACAGGCGATATTTTGATGATCCTCGATGCCGATCTTACGACGATTCCCGAGGAGCTGCCTTATTTCATCGATGTTATCGTTTCCGGGCAAGCGGAGTTTGTCAACGGATCGCGTCTGGTTTATCCCGTGCCAAAAGGAGCAATGAATGGAGCAAACATGCTGGGAAACAAATTTTTCAGCGTCGCCTTTACCTATCTACTTGGACAACGAGTAAAGGACACTTTATGCGGCACAAAGGTCCTCTGGAGAAGCGACTGGAAGCGGATTACGCCAATGCTCGGCACCTGGGGAACCGAAGACCGCTGGGGAGACTATGAACTGTTATTTGGCGCCGCAAAGTTGAACCTTAAAATTGTGGACTTGCCGGTCCACTACCAGGAACGCATTTACGGTTCCACGAAGATGACCAAGGTCTTTCGGAACGGGCTTCTCATGCTGAAGATGTGCTGGCATGGCTTTCTGAAATTAAAACTCGGCTACTAATTCGGTATCTCAAATTTTCGGGCTGGCGACCAACGCATGGGAGTTTCAAATTCGCGGTCATCTGAAAATTTTCTAATGCAAGAACGCATTGCCAAAGAAATTCAACACGGCCGCTTCCTAGCCGAACGTGGAGCGGGCGAGATTTGGAATTGGGAGAGTCCGGCTGGTAAACTGCGATGGGCACGCCGGGTGAAGATGCTCAGCAGCCATCTCGGGCCAGGAATGAGCGTGCTTGAGTTGGGGTGCGGTACTGGCTATTTCACTCGGGAACTGGCGCGCTCCGGAGCAGATATTGTTGCCATTGACGTCTCACCTGAGCTTCTGGAAATCGCGAAGGCGAATTGTTCTACGCCAAATGTTCGTTATGACGTCCAGAATGCCTACGCACTGATCTATCCTGATAGCGTCTTTGATTCCGTTGTAGGCAGCTCGGTTTTACATCACCTCGAGATCGAAGCCGCATTACGCGAGATTTACCGGGTGTTAAAGCCTGGCGGCACAATTTGGTTTACCGAGCCAAACATGCTGAACCCTCAGATCGCGATACAGAAGAATGTGCCTTGGGTTAAGAGAAAACTTGGCGACTCACCGGATGAGACCGCCTTCTTTCGGTGGCCACTTCGGCGCCTGCTTGAGGTAACAGGGTATCGTGAAGTTCGAATTGATCCATTCGATTTCCTGCACCCGAAAACGCCAGTTCCTCTGGTTAATCGATTAAACTCGGTAGGCCGATTCCTCGAAAACCTGCCGGTGATCTCGGAGTTCGCCGGCTCGCTGTATATCCGGGCAATTAAATGAGCAACGCAACCACGGTTTTGGAGACCGAAGAGGCGAACGATCGGGCCGCAACATTGCGTAACCGGGCACGGCTCGGCGCCAATAAAAATCTTCTTTTTTGGTATCGCGAACTTTACCGTGATCAGTTCAAGGATTTTTCCAATCCGACGGCGCTGTCGATATTAGAAATAGGAAGCGGCACTTCGCCCCTGAAACAATTTCTCTCAAACGTAGTCACGAGTGATGTGCTTGATCTGGACTACCTCGATCTTGTGTTTGACTGCCACGAAATCGACAAGTTGGACGCAATCAAAGACAACAGCCTTGATGTTATTACCCTCACAAATGTGTTGCATCATCTCAAGAGCCCGATTGCGTTTCTCAATCGCGCGGCCAGCAAATTGAAATCTGGCGGCAACGTTATCGCGACCGAACCCTTTTTTTCAGTGCTTTCGACTCCTATCTTCAAGTATCTGCATCACGAGGCGATTGATTTCAGGATTTCCGAGCCGGAGCTCGACCACGTCCAGGGGCCGCTGGCATCCGCCAACATCGCGTTGCCGTGGCTAATTTTTTTCCGAAACCGCGAATGGCTGCGACGCTTGAATGATAACTTCGATCTTACGAGCTTCTCTGCCCGGCCTTTCAGCGCCTTGTCGTACATGGCTACTGGCGGAATTTCCCATAGGCTACCGGTTCCGCGCTTTCTCTATAAAACGTTATTTCCGATTGATCTCGCCTTCAGCCGCCGCCTTCCACGGTTATGCGCTGCTTTCTTTACCGTGACGCTGACGCGACGCTGATGCCAGCGGCTCTAGGCTTCTCGTTGCTAGCCCTTCTTCTTGAGCAAAACGAAACGGCCGCGATGATCGATGACCCTGTAGTCCTCCATTCGCACTCCAGAGTTTGCATTTATACTGTCTGCGCTGATCCTGAAAGGGATATAATCATCGGCACTGTCACCCAGGATCCAAATGGGCGCGGGACGGCCGCGTAATCGGTCCAGCTAGAAGAGATTTCGATCATGTGCGTAGCGAAAGAGCATAGTTGAGGCAATAACAGGCTCCTCAGACCTACCGTCGCGGCGATAGCGCGCGAATACATCGTCTGCCTGTTGCCGCTCCGGCACTGAGTAAGGAGTGTCGGAACAAAGGAGGTAGGCGCTCCGTGCTTTCGGCACGAGAGCAAGTTGCGCAGATGCCGAGATTGCTGCGATTGCAATCGCGGCTGCGAGCGCGACCGCCCGTACCCATCTCCTGTCGAATGTTACTGCGTGCGCAATTGAAGCAAACCCTATCAAGGTCACACACCAAAGAAGCGCCTCTGTTGGATAAAATCACGGTGCCCACAGAAGATCGTTCTCGTTACGGAGCCATGCCACAAGCGTTGTCACAACGCCGACGACCATTTAATACGGGCGCAACAGGATTGTCCCGAAGCTGCCTACAACCATAACCCATATCCATTGGCGGACGACGCTGCTGCCAAGCCAGTGAGTAGCGTTCGAGGCGACGAAAGCGAACAGTGCGTCGGGGCCAGGCAACGTTTCCGGCGCTACAATGCCAAGGTGACTATGCAAATAGTAGGCGTACGCCTTCTGGGCCTGTGACTAAGAAATCGCCAGCAAAAGAGGCACTGCGAGAACCGACAGAAAGAGTGTGATCATCGCAGGCCAGTTAAGGCGACAGCGCGCGCGTTTACCTGATGCCGAAGTCCATGTCTCAACGCCTGCAACGATAGCCACCATGGCAGCCGCAATTGGCGCATCCTCCTTTATACTGATAACAGCCAGCGCCGTCACTAGTGACGGGACCATCCGTTGTTGCAGAAGGCAATAAAGCAGGATTAGGCAGAGCGTTGGAGTAAGGACCTCAACATGGAATCCGTAGTGTGACTCTTGATAGAATGCAACTGAAAGCGGGCAGCCAAGCAATATCCCCGCGACGATAACAGCAAACGGTCCGGCAACGCCGAGAAGGCGGAGGACACGCTCTACCCAAAAGTAAGTCGCTCACACAGACACAGCGAGAATCAATAGCAAACTCGGGGCACCAAACGGCTTTGCTACAAATCCGAGTGGCAAAAGCAGAAAATAGGTGTGAAGGGCAAGCATACCCGCAAAACAGTTGTTTGTAAGCAAACCCTGGCCCTCAAGCCAACTCCGGGCGAGCGGGACGCTCAAAAACAGATCAGACGTATAGCCGAGGTCGTAGAAGGTTTTGAGCTTAAGTGCGAACACCCACCCAGCAATGAGGAGGGAGAATCCAAGAGCAATGAACTCCCATCGGTCCCAGCGTACCTGCGCTTCCACTTTGGACGTGAACAGTTCTCGCCAGCGCACCCGCATCGCGCCAACGTATGGTTTCCCGATGCCTTTTTCAATGTTATAATGGCATTCAGCCCTCAGGATGATGAAGTCCCAAATCGCATTCCCTGTTTCGTTGGCAGCAGACTCGAAATCTGGCGACGCTTGCCCAATGCACTCCTGATGCCGTTACCGACGCTGCTTCGCAAAATTGGCAACAGTCTTTACGAACATGCCTTCCCGATCTACCGGCCTCTTTATCGCACCTACAAGATTTATACTGACCGCGCGGAACGGCAGTTAGTCAGAAGAATCTTGTTTCCGGGCGCTGTTGTCGTGGATGCAGGGGCAAACATCGGTATCTACTCGCAATTTCTTTCCCGCTGTGTCGGTCCTGCAGGCGCTGTTTATTCATTTGAACCGTCGCCTAAAAGCTTTAAACGCTTGCGCGCTGCGACGCACGGGCTTCCAAATCTGCACGCGGTACAAGCAGCGCTAGGAGAGCGCACCGGTACGGGGGAGCTTTACCTTTCCAGCAAACTCAACGTCGATCATCGGAGTTACGTAACTGAGTCATCTTCCCGCGAGGTAATTCCCATCGAACTGATTGCGCTCGATAATTACTTTAAACCCAGTCAACGCGTCGATCTAATCAAAATGGATATCCAAGGATATGAGCTTCATGCCTTGCGCGGCGCCAATCGTGTGCTGGCCGACAACCCCAAAGCAAAATTACTCTTGGAATTCTGGCCATACGGCCTTGAACAAGCCGGAGCGAACTGGCTTGAATTTATTGAGACCCTACGGGCTAAAAATCTGTCGATTGCCCAGGTAACAAATCACGGGCTTATACCGTTCCGCTCCGACTCAGTTAGAGTAGATCCGCAATGGTACGTGAATCTGTTCGCATCGTCGAAGTGAGAGATGTCACCGGTACTGGCGTGCGCCGTCACGTTCGAAATGTTTGATCCTAGCCCGCGGTTACGATTTACCTGGTAAGAGCAAAACCAGTCCTCCGGCTTCCAGAACGCGATGCCAGTTTGGATCTATCGATTGAAGCGTTGCCAATACTCTCTGGCTTTCGGACTCAGGGACAGCAACCGCGTTTGCGCGACCGGTTTCGATTACTTGGCGAAATTTCGCTTCTAACGATTGCAGCCGTTTGGGATTTGCGGAGGTGTCTCCCTCAACAAAAGCCTGTGCGTGGCGGCGAAGAACTCCTTCCTCTGGGTTACCAGCATTGGCGAAGTAATGGCTGACAAGCCGGGGAGCCGCTTCTTTCATTTCCGGGAACAGTAAGGCTAACTCGCAGCCGGCCGTCCATGTTGGAGCGAGCAGTGTACTTTGTTGAATATATTTGCCGGCGGCTCGAGCAAAATCCGTGTTCTCTTTCACCAGTTGATATTCGAGCGGCGATTTCCAACCTGCCTGCGGGCTAATAGGGGTGATCGATAGTGCACCATAACTGTAAAAGAAACTGATAATGATCGCCAGGAGCGCGCCTGTAAGAAGAAGCCGATCCCCGAGAGAATCGGCCGGCTGCTTTCCGAACAACCGGGTAGCTGCGGCTGGCAGCAAGGCACAGAGCAATGGTAATGGCACGAGATAATTCAAGCGAAAGTGACACAAGGCCATAATGTGTCTCATCCACCAGGGGGCAAGCAGAGGGTTCAAAGCAAGAAGCCACACCGCGCAAATATAAACGAATAGAAAAAGGCCGGTCTTGCGCCGGACAACGACCAGCGGCACAGCGATCATTAGCACGATGTTGCGAACGTAGCCGGCCGCTCCTCCTACGAAAAACTTCATACTTTCACCCCATGGCATGTATGTCGCTCCATACATTCGTATGTCGATCGGTTTCGGGATTATGTTGACCAGCAGCAGAATCAATATTCCGATTGGATAGATAAGCGGTATGACCAACAAAAGCCCACGACGAATGTGCCTCCATAGATGCTCGCGTCCCTCGTGTGCGAACAGCTGAATCGTAATCCAAGCCAACCAGGAACATCCAATCACCGCTGGGATCAAGTAAAGCGCCGTGTTACCTAGGCCGACGCTGGCGATAGCCAAAAGGGTAAGCCATACCAGATCTCTCCGGTTACCCTTGCTTAGAAATCGATAGCTGAGCGCGAGAGCTGGCGGCAATGCTAAGACGAAGACGATGGATCTGCCCTGCCAAAGATAACCTGCTGCCATCCCAAATGACCAATAGCGGGAAACAGTCCCGATTACTGCTGGCCCAGGATTGTCCACAAGCAAAAATCCTACTCCAAGCAATGCTCCGATCGCGGCTGGCCACCGGGACAAGCCAAATTGTCGCGCGCACCAGTAGAGGACAAAGGGAATCGCAAACGCGGCCAGTGTATGGCCGATTATCTGATAAAAGTAGAGAGGATCGATTCTAAGGTAATGCCCCAGAAAGGCCATGAGCATCTCATGGCTGGTCGCCAGATGAACCGGGGAAAACGCCGCGGCGTCCATGTCGACACTCGTTTCGCGGAGAAGGATCGGCTGGCTTAGCGCCGAGAGTTGGCTCAGAGCTCTGTGAAAATAAACTACGTCATCCTGATTCGGTCGTCGGACAAAGAGAACCGTAATTGCGTAGGCCAAACCTAAACCCACCAGCAGGACTTGGGACAGATGAAACCGATATCCTTTGCCTGGCATTGCACTGGTTTTCTTCCACAGGCGTCGCAAGGCAAGGAAACCGGCAACAGCGATAGCCAGAAAGCACCAGGTGATCGTCTTCGCCGGCCATCTCAGAAGAAGAACAAGCTGATAGGCGAGCGTCCAAAACGCGAATCCGGCTATCGGCAGTAGCAGAACATCGCCAGCTCGCGATTCGGTAGGCCTTTCAGAAGTCAGTATAGACTTCATCCTCACTCTTCCGTGGCGGTTTCCAGAAGGTCCATGTGATGGACACGCTTCAAATCTGGTGATTAGCCTCACGTTGGCGCTCTAGCCCGGAAAAGCAAAATCGTCGGGAAAGGGTAGGTCATATCTTGAGGAAAGCGCGTCAGGCCAAATTCGTGTCCAAAAATCTTTACGGGAACGCTGTAGCTTCTTTCGTAAGTAAACTTTCCCTGCGCCTCAACCTGCCTGACAATTGCGTTCATTTGCGCTGGCTCAATTTGAGTGGGCAACCCTATCAGAAAGAAGTCAGCGTCCTGGTCTGGGTTCTGTAATTGGACAGCCACCTTCTCACTGGTTAGTGGCTTGGCTGCGGGCATCGCAGTGTAAAAATAAGGTCCGAACTGCAAGATGCCAATGGTTGCCCGCGCATCACCAATTAACTCTTGGAGATCGCCCCGAAGAACCTCGCGAGCATCCTTTTCCCGCATTGCACGACCGTATGCCGCGTCAAAAGCAACTGACGGCCCAAGGACGAGAAGAAGCGCACAGGTTAAAAGGATGGCGACTGCCCGGTTATCTTTCATTTTCAGTTGTAGATCGGCACAGGCTATGCCGAGCAGAACACAAAATCCAGGAAACAAAACCATGGTTATGCGGGCAAAATATGGTCCAAGGTAACCTTTTCCCATGAAGTACAGATACAACAGGGAGAAAATCAGTATTGGAATGGACACACTGTAAAGGCTACGCCTGAAAACAAGATATAAGATTGCGCAGTAGGGGACGAGCCAAAGCAAGGGATACATTGCGAACGGAATCACGTATGTGATATACTTCCAGATAACGGCTAGATTTAGTAACTGAACTCCTCTGAACTCGTGTAAAGACGCGTATTTTAACGTCTCGCCAGTGATTGCTTTTGTAACGCTCGAGGGATCTAAAAGCAGCATTGGATGCCCTAGGAACAATCCAATGAGGAATCCCAGAGCAATCAGCCACAGTTGAGCGGTAACGAAAACTCTGGCGCGCTCCCAGATCCCACTCCTGGAGTTTGGCAAGTTAGCGCGGCCATTCAACAGCAAGTAGCAACATGGAATCACTACGATAATCCCAACGGGGTAACGAGTCGCTGCTGCCAAACCAGAAATAACGCCTACAGCGAGAAGCATCTGCCATGGCTGGGATTGCCGGAGCTTCAGAGAAAGCCAGATAACCAGGGCGCACAACAAATTGCTCAAGATATGAGTTCTCATAAAATGTGCGTAGATCACCTGCATTGGAAGAACAGAATAGCAAAGTGCGCCAACAAAAGACGCATAGAAACTCCGACTCGCTTCTCTAATGGCAAGAAATACAATAACAATGGTACAGAGATCGAATAGGACGGATATCCATCGACAAATATACAGGAGATCGGACTGCTCGTTTGCGGTCATCGAGTCGGCCGGAGCCGCACTTTTCTTACCCAATATCTTAAGTATCGCTTGTGGCACAGCCCACAGGTAATAATTGAATGTGCCTTCAAAGTACGCGCCTGGTGCCTTAATACGGCCTGCTAATAAATCCAGCTGCAGGACGCCCCTAAGACTGACAAACTCATCCGGCTGAAAGTTCAGATCATGGCCATATCCACTGTTGAGACCCCAGCTCAATCCGGTTATCCGAAGGTAGGCTGCTAACAATAGCAGTCCTGAGAATAGGGCGGGTCGAAGAGCTTTCTGCACAACTCAACTTCCGGGCGCGACACTTCGCAAAAGGGCTGCGGCTGTGGGCTGCATTAGTCCGGTGGCAATGGTTCGTTCGACGCAACGGGAGCAAGCTTTAGAATTGCCGCCTTGCCGTGGAATTGGTCGAGAAGGTGCCAGTCATATCCAGGAACAACCGGTAGGCGCGACTGTTTGGTGGTCGCTTCATCACCTGAAACGAATAGCGCGTAAACCAGCAGCGACTGCTCCAAGCCATGTTGGACGAAGGCCAAAGCCTGCGGCCGATCGTACCTCCAGGTATAGCTCCACTTATAATGGTGGTCTCCATCGATCGGAGCGGCGACGAAGGAATGTGGCAAAAGGGCATTTAAGTAAACAGGATCAATATCGGAGAGGACGATTCCAGATTGGTGTCGCAACCGTCTGGCGAAATTCCTTTGCGCGACAAACTGAGTCGATTGGCCAGATGAAGCGGTGAAATGAAGAGCATCCCACGCTTGGCACCGATCGATACCGGCTGTGTTGTATCCGGAACGCGAAGGATAGCCGAGACAGGCCCCGGCAAACAAGATGAAAACAGGCAGCGCGAAAACTATCCGTTTCCCAGCAAAAAGGTTCTTCGCGGCCCACGTGACGGGCAGAACGGCGATCGCGACTAGAAGGATAAGAAGCGGCAGGTAGAACCGTACATCTCCCCCAAACAGATAACATAACGCTGCCGCAAAAGAGCTCAATCCAGCTACGAAAGCGCAACAAAGGAACCAACTGAGCCGGATGAAAAGCAGACCGGCGCAAATCAGAATGACGAACGCTGGAACAAAAGAGGTGCCAGTGCCGAATATATTGGCAGCGTCATATCCGAGTGGCTGCAAAGTGGCTTCTCTCCAAAGCATGAGAGCGTTTCTCGGAATATGGCGAAGACAAAAAAGAAGGTGGTGTCGGCTAAAATATGAGGCCCAGAGATCGTAGCCTGTCTTGAGAGGCGAATGAAACTGGATCGTGTTCAATATCAGCATCGGGCTAGCAGCGACCACGAAGACAAGCGGAACGGCAGCGCAGTGGAAAAACCAGCGCAGACGCGCGCCTCTCATTGGGAGGACCGCCATCGCCAGCAACAATGGTGCAAAGAAAAGCGACTGGAGCCGAACGTTAAATGAAAGACCAAGAAGAATTGCGGACAGATAGATTTTCCAGCGCCGTTCTTCCTGAACTCCCAGATAGGCGAACATAAAGGCCAGGGCAATTAGCAGGGAGGCACTTATTTCACTGAGGGATGAACGACAGAAAGTGAAAAACCCAGGTAGAGTCGCGAGTAAAAGCACCGCAAACCCGCCTGTCAACGGCATCGCCAGGTATGTGTAAAAAGCAAATACGGCTAAAAGCAGGAGCAGCCCCATCGTTTGGCTCGTGCGAAACGGCGCCAGGACGGTGTCTGCTTCCGGCAGCATCCGCAACCAAGGAAGCATCAACACTGGATAGCCAAAAGGATACCTCGACGGCAGCTTCTCATATCCTATCTGAATGGAAGGCCAGCCATCCCTGCGCAGCGCTTTGACCTGTGCAAAGTATTCGGTCGCATCTGGGTACGGACCAAGATCAAGCAGCGTTGTCTTCTTGTAATCAATTCTAAGGACAGCAAAGTAATAAAACGTCAACGCGCAGAGGAACAAAAGAGTACCGGCTACGAAAGGAACGGTAGCAAAGTTTCTTTTGACATCTTCTTTCATGAGATTTCTGACGAGAGCTCAAATCCGATCGTCTGGTATCTGCATGCGCGGGGCGATGGCCCGTGGCGGCATCTGCTATTGGAAGTTGTTGGGTGGCGTCGGCACATCTAAAGCGAGCCCTGATTGTGAAAAGGCACAACCTCTCTACGCGGGCATAATCGGCATCCTTTTTTTATGTCTCGTTGCAACCGGTTCCAAGGCACGATTTCGCGCGTTGTTCGCTGGTCGAGTATGACCGAGCCTACTCGAGATAATTCTGCAAGAACAACTGCATGATATGCTGCGCTCCGGTGCCTTTGACGTGTCTCAGATCGGGCTCCCACACAGCAGCGTGATCGGAGTTTTGCACGATTTCGTAGCTTGGAAAGTAATCAACATTGGCATGCGCATCGGCCCACTCCTGGGCGACGGCTCTTAGAAGTGACTTCGCCCACGTATTGGCCACAACAATATCCATGGTTGAAAACGTGTTCATCAAGGGAACGGGAGAAACGGTGACCACAATGTGAAAATCAGGATGGCCGTGTCGAGATAGCAAGGCGTGTATCGCTTCCAGATTAGCCCAGTTTTTAGCGAAGCTGGTCAAATGGAACTCGTATCGGTGTGGCAGCGTTTTGAAAAGCGAGGGGATTGGTGTGCGATTGACGAACACGTCCGCTTCAACATCGCGCCACACCTCCGCAAGCCCAAGGGTTAGAATCACGCCACGGCAGTTCTGTATCCGCTTCGTAACCGTTTCTATCAAGGCACGGCGCTCCAGAGTTTCTTCGAGGCCGACGAAGTCTAAGGTGGGATTCGTGTGGGGATCGTACCAGGTTGTATTTGTCAATTGAACAATAGATTCTCGAGGGAATTCTGCTGCTGGATCGAGCGCCCATCGTAGTTCATTTAGTATCGAATACGTGTTGTACTTATTGGTAAAATCTAGTGCGGATCTTTCTCTGTTGGCAGGCTGAAGTTTAGCAAACTCCGGCGCGGCGCTCTCAACAGCTATCTTGTGCGCGGCCAGGGAGTTTTCGAGTCCGCGCGCAAAACACGAGCCAATGGCATAAAATTTATCGTCTCGGTGAAGTTTGAACTTTGGCTCGACTTGCGGAGTGAACCAGGTATCACGCAGCCGTTGAAACGCGTATTTGCCATCGCGATCATCGGCTTCAACACTGTCCCTGTACCAGGTTCTTGCTTTATTTTGCAGATAATTCTTTATCGCTTCTGCCGCAGTAGCGACACAAGAGGATTCCCTTAGGGCCGAACGATTTCTCGGGGGCTTGGCAACGGTTGTTTCGTTAAGGAACGCTCCAGACATGGTCTGAAAAGATTCTCACTGATTTAGCGCAGCGCGAGCAGATAAATTGCAACGAGGGTGAGCAGAAAATATGGAACAAGCACCGCGGCTCCAGCGTAATCTTTGGCCATCCGCTGGCCAAAGAATAGCGCAATGATCGAAACCGCAGAAATCACCGCGCCGTAGAATGCGACGGTTGAATCGCGCAAAACGATGAGCGCGAGGCAACCAACGCCGCTCGATATTCCCGCTGCAAGTTCGAGAATGGTGATTGCGGTTACCAGAGCGGGCACAACGCCCGCTAACGGACTTTTCGCGAAATGCCCCTTTAGCCATTCGACGTTTCCTTGGCGATCGACAACTTTATCAACTCCCGATTGAAGGAAAAGAATCGCGAGAAACGCAGCGGTAAAGATCTGCATCAGGTAAGTTGCTT
>Ga0193719_10000512_pt1 | contig 14674 bp, 13 predicted proteins | sample U2a2metaG_FD_160103 | JGI IMG/M metagenome (GOLD analysis project Ga0193719, IMG submission 160103) | Soil microbial communities from a riparian zone of the East river system, Colorado, United States - U2a2 | ecosystem: Environmental > Terrestrial > Soil > Riparian zone | place: USA: East... | reverse complement strand
GGTTTTCTGTACATCGCATTCGGCGATGGCGGCGGCGAGGGCGATCCCTTGGGCAACGGACAAAATCGCCAAACCGTACTAGGCAAAATTGTGAGAATCGACGTGGATCACACCGACACTGGGCTGCAATATGCGATTCCCCCCGACAACCCATTTGTTGGCAGCAGCGACCGGGGGGAAATCTGGGCTTATGGTTTTCGCAATCCCTGGCGTTTCTCGTTCGAGCGCGGCACAGGTCGTCTTTTCGTCGCAGACGTTGGGCAGAATAAGTTCGAAGAAATCGATCTGGTGCAAAAAGGAGGCAACTATGGCTGGAACATCATGGAGGGAGCGCACTGCTTTAACCCGTCCAGCGGTTGCGACATGACTGGTCTAACTCTGCCCATTACGGAATACGATCACAGCGAAGGCGATGTGGTTATCGGTGGCTACGTGTATCACGGTACCGCGATCCCAGGGCTGGTGGGAGCCTACCTTTTTGCAGATTTCAGCAATGGAAAAATCTGGGAGCTAACGGAGAATTCGGGAACGTGGACGCGCACCCTATTGCTGACCACCGGACGTAACATCAGTTCGTTTGGCCAGGACGCCGCGGGAGAACTGTACGTGGTCGACTACAGCGGCAGCGTGCTTAAGGTTGTGGCGCCGTAGGCCGGGCGTCGGCCTTCGGACCCCCGACCTCGAACCTCGCTATCCACTGATCATTTTAGGTGATGAAAATTACCGGGCGCCACGCCATAGTGCGGTAACTGGACATCATTGACCGTAAACGGGACTGCCCATAGAATCAAAGCTGTTCGTTTCCGCCATCTCACCGCCAGTTGCCCCCTCGTTCAACGGTAGGACAGCAGATTCTGGATCTGCTTATCGGGGTTCGAATCCCTGGGGGGCAACCAAACTCTTCCTGCATTTGCGACTGTGGTGGCTTAATCGAAGACCACGGTCTTGTTGCTATAGGTCAAGACGCGGTGGACGAGGTGCAGGCGCACTGCCCGACCGAGCACCGTTCGTTCTAGATCCCGTCCCTTTCGGATCATGTCGTCAATAGTATCGCGGTGGGACACGCGCGCCACTTCCTGTTCGATGATGGGACCTTCGTCCAGATTCATCGTGACGTAATGCCCGGTGGCTCCGATCAATTTTACGCCGCGAAGAAAAGCTTGATGGTAGGGCTTTGCACCCACAAAAGCAGGAAGGAAAGAATGATGAATATTGATAATGCGGTTGGGATAGGCCGCGATGAAGTCCTCGGTCAGCACCTGCATGTAACGGGCGAGTACGATCAGTTCAACCCCTCTTGATTCGAGCTCGCGCATCTCTTCCGCCTCCCGCTGTTTCTTGCTCTCCGAAGTGATGGGAAAATGCAGGAAAGGGACACCGTAGCGGCCGGCGATGTGGCTGAGGTCGGGATGATTGCTGACTACCAAGGCAATTTCAGCGTTGAATTCTCCGGCCTGCTGCCGTTGCAGAAGGTCTTCGAGGCAATGCGGCAAGCGGGAGGCGAATAGGGCGATTTTCGGGATATGGTCGCTGAAGTGAATTTCGAACTTCATTCGGAATTGCTCGGCCAGCAGACCGAATTGCCGAGCGATCTGATCGCGGGGAATCTGGAATCCGTCAAGGTGAAACTCGAAACGCGCCAAGAAGGTTCCGGCTTCGACGTCGGTGTATTGGTCCGACTGCAGGATGTTGCCGCCGTGGCGGAAGATGAAGCTGGACATCCCCGCGACCAGACCCTTCTTGTCCGGACAAGATACCAATACTGTGGCAGTTTCAGGCATGAGCGATTTTCGCTTAATTTTCTCTTTTCGATTTTTTCCCGTCAACCCAGGCATTCACTTGCTTTTCCAACACCGTGAGTGGTAACGGGCCCTCGAGCAGAATGGCATCGTGGAATTCGCGGACATCAAACCGGGGCCCCAACTCTCTTTCTGCACGCTGCCGCAGCTCTCTGATCTTAAGCTCCCCGATTTTGTAGGCCAGCGCCTGACCGGGCCAGGAGATGTAACGGTCGATCTCGCTGGTGGCGTTGTATTCGGTGGTGGCCACGTGGGCGAGGAAATACTCGATGGCGTGCTGGCGCGTCCAGTGCTTGTAGTGCATTCCGGTGTCCACCACTAGTCGCACGGCGCGCCACATTTCGTTGCTCAGCCTGCCAAAACGCACGTAGGGATTACCGTAAAGTCCTAGTTCTTCCCCCAGCGACTCGCAGTAGAGCGCCCAGCCCTCCTGATATGCGCTGTAGCCGCCGTAGCGCCGAAATTTCGGAATGCCCTTCAGCTCGATGGCGATGCCACCCTGGAAAGTGTGGCCGGGGATGGCTTCGTGCAGGATCAACGAAGTGATTTCGTATTCCGGTCGCATCTCCGGCTTGTAGGTGTTGATGTAGAAATATCCGGGACGGGAACCATCGGGCGAAGCGCCATCCGCGTAGGCTGCCGGCATACCCGGGGCGATCTCCGCCGGCACTGGCTCTACGCCGTACGGCAGGCGGGGAAAAGTGCGAAACAGTTTTACCAACAGCGGATCGATTTCCTTGGCGCGCGCGCGCGTATATTGCAGCAGTTCCTCCGCGCTCTTAGCGTAAAAAGACGGATCGGTGCGCAGGAAATGGAAGAACGCTTCCGGGGATCCCTTGAACCCTGACTGTTCCCTGGCCTTATCCATTTCCGTGCCGATGCGCTGCACTTCTTTGAGGCCGATGTCATGGATCTGCTCGGGCGTGAGGTTCGTCGTTGTTCTCGACCGGGCCAGATAGGCGTATGCGGCGTCGCCGTTAGGAACCTGCCATGCGCCCACGGGGGCAAAGGAGGCGGGAACGTAGTCTCTTTGCACGAAGTCGCGGAAGCGCTGGAACGCCGGCAGAACGGCGCCTTTGATGGCCTGCTGCGCGGCTGCGATCAGCCGCTGCCTGTCCGCATCGGAGAACGACCGCGGCATCTGTTTGAATGGCTTGTAGAACCCGTGTTTGGTGGGATCCTGCCAGTCCATGCCCTTCAGTTGGGCGAGAACCTTTTCGCCGATCACCTTGGGCAGCAGGACGTGAGCCCTGATACCTTCCTGCATCAGGCCGATGTTCTGGTCCATGTAGGCCGGAAAGTTTTGCATGCGGCCCAGCCAGTCGTCGTAGTCCTTCACGGTTTCGAAGCGCAGGGAATTGACCGTGCCTTCAACTGTCTGGATCCCGTCGAAAGTATTGGTGCGAACCAGGTACCACTTATACGGTTCACCCTCGAGATAGTCGCCCGTGTTGTAAGCGAAAACGTCGTAGCTTACTTGGTCGTCCGGAGAAAGCTGAGTGCGATCAATCCCGTGCAACTCGGCGAGAACCTCGCGGGAGTGCACGAAGGTCTCCTGCACAGCGTTGGGGCTCAGGTCCGGCCACTTGTCGTTCCACCGGCGGTCGCCTAGTTCGGACGCGGTCACCGGATCATGCGCCATCTGGTATTCCCATTCGCGGTCCAATAACTGGTGCAGGGAGTGGCTGGCGGCGTTATCCGCTGCCGAGGACAGGCCGGGGAAGGTCAGAACTGCGGCGATCAAATGAAAGCTGAGGGAACGGCGGGCGAAACGCATCCAGGAGTTCTCCGGGTCGGTGAGAAGTGGGAAAGTTAGCAGAGCGGTGCCAGAGGTGCAAGTTGAACGCGGGTGGTATGGTTTGTCGAGGGATTAGAACGCGCAGGAGGCGACGCCCATCGTTTTCGAGGAAAGCCGCTGGCGTACAGCAGAGTTGGCCAGGCGGTTGGCTTCCGCGTTGCGCTCGCGAGGGACATGAGTGATGGAAAACTTTAGGGATCGCGTTAATTTTTGGCAGATCCAGTGGAGGGAATAGAGTCGCGGGCTGCGGCAGGCGTACTCGCCTCGCATCTGGCGCACCACGACTTGGGAGTCCGAATAGACGTGCAGCGCTTTGGCCTTCAATGCCAGAGCGCATTGCAGGGCCTCAAGCAGGGCAACGTACTCGGCGACGTTGTTGTCCTGGCGGCCGATCCATCTGGCGATGCGGATGGTGCCGCCGGCGCAGCCTTCGATCACGACGCCAATACCTGACGGCCCCGGATTTCCCAGGGAACCGCCGTCTACGTAGGCTACGAGATCCGACATCGGCTGTCTGCTGTCATCAACATGCGTCAGAAACGATTCTCCCGTCAAGTTGTTTATTCGGAACACTTGCAACGCGCAGTGACGACTGTGGAATAGTTTGTGGAAAACAGAGAGAGTGTGATCGCGGCATCTTACTAAGGGCCGCTAGTTCAACGAAGTAGGATTTTTAATTTGCACAGCATTGAATTCTGCTGTTGCACCGAAAAACGGCGTTGACTTTTCTGGTCATTGCATTTAACTTCGCCAACGTCGACGGCCGAAAAGGTTGGCCCAAATTAAAACTTGGCCAGTCTGAAGTAGGCCGGGTGATCCGCCCGGTGGGGTAACCCAGTGGGCGACCGAACCCGAAAAAACCGACGGCTCTGCGAGGAGCAGTTGGGGTTAGGGACTGCGAAAGCAGCGATCACATCAAGGGCCGTGATGGTGCATGCCTCCACGCTGTTAAGCTCCCTCGCAAGAGCTGACAGCTAGAGCATAACCAATGTCACGGCCTTTTCCATTTTTGTAACATCCCCTGAGTTTTCCCAACACCCCCAACACTCCATGTCCCGGGTCTTAAGTTTTCCGTGGGCCGTCCAGAAGGATGGAGTCACCTTCATTTGCCGGCGTTAGATGCGAAGGAATTTTCCCACGCGCTGGATTACAACCGCTTCGCCGGTCCTAACTTGAAACAAAGCCGCTCCGATCAGAAAAAAACCAAGATCGCGTACGGCACGAACGCCACACCCTGCAAAACCTCCATGGATCGTCCTCCGTACGGCCTTGGTGCCGCCGAGCAAGTTGTGCGGACGCCAGAATGTGAGGCCGGATAGCCGCTCGCTTGACTCCGCACCATCGCATTCGGGGGGAAGCATCTGCTAGCGAACGCGCTTTTCCATACGAACAATGGGCAGGAATTCACCGTTGGGTAGCGGAACCTCGAGATTTTCCAGCGCAACGTAACCGCAGGCCTGGTAAAGCGGCACTCCGGTGAGGGTGGCGCCCATTTCGAAGCGGGTAAAGCCCGCGGCCACCGCCGCGCGTTCGCAGGCCTCGAGAATGGTTCTGCCAATGCCGCGTCGGGTCCAGAATGGATGCACGAAGAAAGCGCGAATCTTGGCCGCTTCCTGCGGCGGGTTGAGCAAAGCGGCCTCGCGCCCGGTCCACTGGTCGCCGCCATACAGGGTCTTGCGCTTGCTCCAGCCGCCGCAGCCTACGAGGGGCGGAGTAGCCGTGGGCGGCTGCGCGCCCGAAGCAGCAGCCTCCCCTTCCTCGGTTTCTGCGTGGGCCGCAAAGTATGTCCCGTCCGCGATCAGCTGAGTGTCTACGCCGTAAACGGTGGCCAGCCCGCTGTCGATCTGAGACGGGCTGTAGTCCCGAGTCTGCAATCCGCGGACCGACGCCTCAATCAGTTCTCGCAGGAAAGGGATGTCGGCGGAGCTCGCTTGGCGAATGCGGATCTTCATGGGTTGAGATGTCTCGACCAGCGCGATTATGAGTCTACGGCCTTTCTCGAAAAAGTTAGCAGCCGGGCCTGCCTCAGGGGCAGTAAGATGCATGGATTAAAGAAGTTTCTGCGGGATCAGTCAGACCCAAGATAAAAAGCGCCAAGGACGCCGGGAAGCCAGTACTTTTGCTGTTTCGATTGGGCGGAGTCCTGGATCTGAGTTTTCCGACCCAGCCGTCATTCCTGCTGGCAGCCTCGCTCAGGAATGGCCAATTTATTCTAGTTTATTGCCGCGCCTTGTCGGGTGTTTGTCCTCCGTCCGGGCCGGTGCCTCGGCGTCCCTCGCGGCGACCCCCTACGCCGTGCATGGGCGGGCGCTCGGCTTTTAGTTTCAGCCACTGCTCGTGGGTCAACTGGCGGCGAATGCCCAGGAGCATGCGGGCGTTTGCCTTCTCCAGCTCAGCCCGGGCTTGCGCCACCCGATCAATTTGGGCGAGCAGCTTGTTTTCATCGGGCGGATCTGCAGCCACCAGGGGTTCCATGATTGCTTCTTCCTTTTGCACCGCCGCGAACTGGTCAATCAGCTTGAGCCGGTTGGTATTGAAAATTTCGTCCATCTTTGTTTGCTGCTCGTCGGACAAGCCTAGTCGCTTGACGAACTCAGGATCATCCCACCAGCGTCCCGGGGGGCCCATGCGCAAGCGCCCCCCGGGCCCTCCCGGACCTCCGGGGCCGCCTCGATCAAGACGGCCCGGCTCTCCGGGGCCTTGTTGCGAAGGATCGTCAGGACCGCCAGGGGAGGGCTGCTGTCCAGAACAGATCGCTCCCAGCCAGAGGGCTATAAAGACCAACCTCATGAAATTCGTGCTGCTTCGGAATAAAGCCATACTTGGTGCCTCTTCTTGATTTACTTGGTCGTGAAAATACTCGACGGGGTTGACTCCAGAAGTCGCAAGGGCTGCATGGGCGCCGGCACGGCCTCCGCAAGTTCGCTGTTTACTTGGGACAGCAGTTCGTTGTCTTTTTCAATCTGCGACTGAGACGCTGCGATCTTGGTCACAGAAACCGCGACCTGGGCGGAGCTGTCCTGCTTCGCGGTCGGGTGCTCGCGCAGATAAAACGTAAAGCCGGCGGCAAACAGAATCGCCGCCGCCAGTGCGGTGCCCCATGACCATTTCGGCAGCGTGCGCACCACCGGCACAGTACGGTCGGCCGCCAGCACGCCTTCGCTCCAGGCATGGGCTGCGCCGCGAAACGCGGCGATCGAGCTCTTCATCTGATCCAGTTCACTGGCGCATCCCGGGCAGCCCAGCAGATGGGCATTTACGGTTAGCGATGAAGAGCCCAATAGCTTGTCGGTTAATTCTTCATGCGTCAGATGTGCGCTCATAGAGTTGCTCCCAGCCTGGCCCGTATCGCTCCCACTGCTCGATAGAGATGAGTCTTCACCGTGGGTAAAGACATCCCGGTAACGGCAGCGATTTCAGGCAGATCCATTTCTTCGACGAAACGCATTACGAATACGCTGCGCTGTTTGTCGGAGAGTTCCTGCAGCGTCCGGTGAACCATCTCCACTCGTTCTTTGGCGATCAACCGCGCTTCCGCAGAGCTGGCGCCGCTGGCCAGGCGCAGGCTTGCGTCGTGGGCATCGACCGCGGTGGAAGCGGCATTCTTCCAGAAACGAAACTTCTGGCTTTTGGTGTGGTCGCGAACCAGGTTGAAGGCAATGCGCATCAACCACGTGCTCATGCTGCAATCGCCACGGAACTGATCCCTAGTCAGATGAGCCTTGAGAAAGCAGTCCTGGGTGATGGACTCCGCCGCATCACGATCGGTGAGGGAAAAGGCCACGAAGCGGAAGACCTTCGGCTTATATACCCGGATCAAGGCGTCAATATCTTCCAGCTCTGAGATACGGTGCTCTCCAGAGAGTGCGATGAGCTCGACCGGGATCGTCTGTGTCATCACTCCTATAGACGACCCGGCTGGGGATTAGACTACACGCTTTGTCGGTTCCAGCCGCCCGCAAGTCCGCTTCGGGGTCCGGAACCAGGCCGAAGCTCGCTCCCATCTGGCTCCATCTGGGTGGTCTGTCCGGTTGCTTGCTCCTCACCGGGGGAGATTGGCAGAACATCTCACACCCTCGAAAAAACCTCGGCTACGAACCTGCTCTCGCTAGGATCGGAGTTAGCTGAACCGAATAACCGAGCTTCGCCAATTGCGTGACGAGCCTTTGCTTCCGGCGTTTCAGCGTGAGCGCGCTTACCGCGGGCCCGTACTCAACGTACTGGACAGCTTCGTGTAGTACCTTCCAGATCAATCGACATAAGCGGTGAGCGATTGCCCAAACTGCCTTGGCATAACCTAGACGAGGAGATAAGCGTTTGAACACGATTTGCAGGTAACAGTCTCGCTTGCGCACGGCGGCGTGGGCTAATTGGTTCAGCAGGCGGCGCATCGCACGGTTCCCTTTAGCGGACCGGTTGCTGCTGGACTCACCCGCGCTCTCCTGGAGTCCGGGGCACACTCCCACCCATGACGCCAGTTGCCCAGCTGACGGAAAGCTCTCCGCGCGAGGACCGATCTCGGCGATGATTTGCTGCGCCGAGTCAACGCCTAAACCGGGCAGCTGCGAAAGCCGAACTACGGCGTCTTGATGTGCCTTCATGGCTTCTGCGATCATGCTCTCCAGCTCGGCGATTTGTCCTTCGATCAGATTCAAACGTTCCAGATACAGTTTCAACAGCCTTCGGTGCAGAGGCTGAGGTTGTCCGTTGAGGGCATCCCTCAGCTCCTCGTCCGTAGCGCGTAACCGTTTATCGCCCAGTGCTTTGAGCCGTGCAGGATCCGTTTCACCAGCTGCGATGGCGCACAGAATCCGCTGGCCACTGGCTCCCAGCAGATCGCTGACCACACTGGACAGTTTGATTTGACACTCTTCCAGAAGACTCTCCAGTTGACTCTGCAACCGCACACGATCCCGCCTCAGCTGATATTTGGTGCGGGTCAAGGTGCGCCAACCTCGTTGCTCCGCGTCGGGAACGTAACTCAAAATCAAATCGTCGCTGAGCAGTCGGCTCACACTGCGCTTCGCGTCCCGATAGTCGGTTTTCCGCCCGCGAGGACCGCGATTCGACCGGGCTTGCGCCAGCCACAGCTGAAACTGACCTTCCAGAACGAACCACACTGGTTTCCAATATTGCGCAGTGGATTCCATCACGACTTCCTGGACGGCGCGTTCTTGCAACCATGTCGACAGTTTCTGTAGTTCGGAGATCGTGGTACCAAACCGACGACCCTCGAACTGCAGTTCCCGGTCTCTGGCATTGGCAACTACAACTGCCAGCATTCTCTTGTGTACATCGATGCCGGCCACATAATAGGCTGTGTTGTCCATCCTCCACCTCCCGGGCTCTGAAGCGGAGAACGCACGTATGACCTTTCAAATGCACCCTCACGTGCTACCGCTGGGCCCCAGTCGGCGCACACTCATCGGCTCAATCATGCGTTCCAGATCAAACACCACCACGGCCTCAACTCATCCAGTGTGACAACCACCTTCTACCGCTTCATGCCCAGCCATCATCATACGATTGGCTCAAGACCATTTTCATTGCTATTGGCGGGCCGATAACGGCCCATAGGAACACCACCGGGGGTTCGCGGCATCGGACTCTCTAATTATTGATGATCAAGAAAAGCAGGACTTCCCGCTTTTTTGATTTCTGCCCGCCCGCGTAATCGCCCGCCCGCATTTGTCGTCTATGCCAGGCAGACCCAACAAACCGGCGCAGTGGGCGCGTCCACCCATCATCGAACGGGGCGTGGCCAGAGCTGCAGCACACTCTGACGGGAGAAGACATTGTCACCAGAAAACAGAGGCAAGGAACTCAGCCGGCGGCAAGCCATTGGCATCCTGGCTGTCGCGGGCGCCGGCGCAATACTCGGTTGCGGCGGGGGCACAAAAACCACTGCCAGCACCACTGCGGCTTCCACGACGACGGCGAACTCTTCATGTACGGTGACTCCCGAAGGTGAAGAGGGCCCCTATTTCGTCGACGATAGCGCGGCTGGATTTGCGCGTAGCGATATCCGTTCTAACCTGGATGGAAGCAATACGCAGAGCGGCATCCCACTGACACTGAGTGTCTCTGTCTACGACAGCGAGAATGGCTGCGTCGCCATGCCGAACGTCCAAGTGGACATCTGGCATTGCAATGCGTCCGGTGTTTATTCGGCGGAAGATGTGGAAGATACCTCGGGCGAGACCTGGCTTCGTGGCTACCAGTTGACGGACTCAAACGGCCTGGCGACCTTTGTGACCATTGTGCCCGGATGGTACGCGGGACGCACAACTCACATACATCTACGAGTACGCTCATCGTACGACTCGACGACAACGGGGGGCACGAACACCACGCAACTGTTTTTCCCGCAAGACGTCATCGACTCCATCAGCACAACCATAAGCCCATACAGTGGGGAGGGCACAAACCATACGACCAACGCTAGCGATCACGTCTACACGGGAGAAGTTAGTGGCGCGACCCTGCTTACCCTCACAGGCGATACGAGCCACGGCTTTACAGCAATCTGCAAGCTAAACTTGCCCATAACCGCCCTCTGAACGCGGCTGCGGTCATGTTTCAAGCGGCCGGTTTCGTTCCCGGCGGCGCGATGGCGAGGAAGTCCTCTGCGAAACGGGTCGCGTAGGCGTGCAACAGGGATTGAATCCGCTCAGGGTCAGAGGAACCCAGCACCAGACCGGCGTGGTGTCGCTTCTTCAGGCGCAAGCTAATTTCCGGATCGTTGTAGGCAGAGGTATCGGGCTCCTCCTGGCGGGCGAGCGAAAGAATGATCCCGGCACAGTGGCTGCGCGTGGCCGGCAGATTGTAGGGCTGTTTGCCACCAGCGATTTCAATGCGAGCCCACTCGCGCCACAAGTTGATGCCGGTACCAGTTTCCACCATTTCGCAAATGTAGGCGCCACCTACCCGTGCGGCACATTCCAGAAAATAAAAACGCCCGTCGCCGCGGGCGCCAATGAACTCGGCGTGGGATACCCCGCGTACCAGCCCCAGCGCCTTGATCAGGTCGCGGTTGAGCTGGCGCAGGCTGACCGCTTCGCTCGATTCACCAGGCAAAAGATACGTTGTAAAGATGCCGCCTTGCTGCGCCACCGCCATGGGCGGGGCGCCATAGCGACTCACGCTCGAGAACACGACCTCCTGCTCGGAGACTACTGAGTCCACGTGATAGACATTTCCGGGAACGAATTTCTCCAGCAGGAAGGAAGACTGCTGGTCGCCAAGCGACTCCAGCACCGGCCACAGGCCTTCCGGCGAGTCGAACTTCTTGATCCCGATAGCGGAAGCTTCCGAACGCGGCTTCAAGACCCAAGGGCCGGGAACGTGTTCCAGGTAGTAGGCAATGTCTGCATGATGTAGAACGGGAATGAAATCGGGCACGCGAATTCCGCACTCCATAGCCTTCATTCGCATCGCCAGCTTGTCGCGAAAGTAACGCATGGTGGTGAGGCCCATGCCGGGTATGCGCATGTGCTCGCGCAAGGTGGCAGCGGTTTCCATGTCAAATTCATCGAGGGCGACGATGCGGTCGATCCTTTTCTCGCGCGCAAGGTAGGTGACGGCTTTGATGATTTCCGACAGGGGAAGGTCGGCCGGAATGTAGAAGACGTCGTCGAGACTCTCACGCGGCCAGTCGGCGTGGCGCAGCGTTTCCGCCGTCAGCAAAAGCACGCGGCAGCCCTGGCGCTTGCATTGGCGCATGAATTCCTGGCCCTTTTCATAAGTGGTAATGCAGAGAAAGGTAAGCGGAGCCGCTTCCGCCATGGGACCTCCCAGATCAGGGAAAAGACTATACCATCGCTTGAAGGGCGGGCCGCAAAGCAAAGATTAGATGCGCAGAACGGTCGGGGATGGCCTTGCCGAACTTGACTTGAGCTCGCTCGCGAGTTCCGTCGCCTGGTTAGGATATCGAGCCCAGCGCGCGCCGCTGGCTGCTCCGAAATGGTCGCCGCCGGCGGCAGGAACAACTGCAAGAGATCGGGCCCGAGGAATTCTCAAGCGCTGATGCGCTGAAAGATGATGCGCTGAAAGATGGGATCTTCTTTTTTGACCTAGGATGCGGCACCAGTGTCCGCCAAGCCCATCAGGGCGGCCTGCCGCCGCCACCCTTTGCCGTGGGAGGCAAAGGGTGGGTTAACGCGACGGGAGCCGCATCAGGTCACTGGCAACTTCTAGCGACGCCAGTACGGGCGCCGTACCACGTACTCGCGATGTTCGAATCTTCGCGGACCTCGGTACCCTGGCCGGTAGTAGCCCGGCCGGTAGTAGCCCGGATAACCCCAGCCAGGGCGACCAAATACCGGCCCGCGGGCGTAAGAATTCGGCCCGTAAACGACATAGGGCGTGGGCGCGACATACGCGTACGGACGAACGTAAACCGGACGCGGGTAGACTGGCCCCAAGGCCACGACCACCCCAGCGCGGGCTTGCGGGGGATTGATACAGACCAGCATTACAACCAGTCCAAACAGAGAAAATGCGGTTTTCTTTAGCATTTCGGCACCCTCCATTCCTCGTATTGATGAAACCCCTGCACTAGCCCAAAGTTGTTTTCTGAAGCGAAGCTTAAATGCCTGATTCGGCTAGGCTAACGTGCACGGAGAGCTAGAGTTCTGCGGCTCTTGGTGGGTTTTGCCCGGAGGCGCCTCCCGGGGATTGGCGCCGCCATTCTATAATTCATGGCTCATGAATTCACCTCGCATGACATCAGCCCCTGTGAAACTGCAAGTATCGTGTGTCCTGATTCTGTTGTGTCTGCTGCCACGCTCGCCGCTCTCCGCTCAGGACCGTACGTACGGACGCTCGATGGTCATCAGTGATGGCGGCATTGTCGCGACCAGCCACACTCTCGCCTCGCAAGCGGGGGCGCAGATTCTGGCCCGTGGCGGTTCGGCCATGGATGCAGCGATTTCCGCCAATGCCGTACTCGGCGTTACCGAGCCCATGATGAACGGAATCGGAGGCGATCTTTTTCTGCTCTATTGGGAGGCCAAGACCGGCAAGCTCTATGGATTGAACGCCAGCGGGTGGGCGCCGCGCGGGATCTCGGTCGAGTACCTAAAACAGAAAGGGACGATGCAGATGCCGCAGGCTGGCATCGACAGCGTGACCGTGCCCGGCGCAGTGGACGGCTGGGCGAAGGCCCACGCCCGGTTTGGACGATTGCCCTGGAAGGATCTGTTCACCCCAGCCATCTATTTTGCTGAACATGGATATCCCGTGACGGAAATAATTCACGATTACTGGGAGGGCGACGCGCAGACTCTGAAACAAACGCCGGAGGCGGAGCGGCTGTTTCTGCCCGGCGGAAAGGCGCCGGAAGTGGGCGAGATGTTTGCCAATCCGGATCTGGGGAAGACTTTGCGCCTGATCGCTGATCTGGGGCGCGACGCTTTCTATCGCGGCGAAATTGGGCAGTCCATCGTGAGCACGTCGGCGGCTTTGGGCGGTACCATGCAGCCGGATGACCTGGCAGATTTTTCCGCAGAATGGGTGGAGCCCATTTCGACAAACTACCGGGGCTGGAAAATTTATGAACTGCCGCCCAACGGGCAGGGCATGGCCGCGCTCGAAATGTTGAACATCATGAGTGTGCTCCCGGCGGACAAGGGCGGTCCGCTAGCTCCGATGGAACTGCACAACCGCATTGAGGCGATGAAGTTGGCGTATGCCGATCTGTACCGTTACAACGCAGATCCTCGCTTTGCAAAGGTGCCGGTCCGGGGATTGCTTTCTGACGGCTATGCCAGGCAGCGCGCGGCGCTGATCGACCCTGAAAAAGCCAATTGCACGCCGGCCAGCGGCAGTCCGGCCCGGAGCGACACCACTTATTTAGCTGCCATTGATCGAGATGGAAACATTGTTTCCCTCATACAGAGTTTGTATGACGCTTTTGGCTCCGGCGTGGCGGTTAAAGGACGAGGCTTCATCTTGCAGGACCGTGGCGGTTTGTTCGTGCTGGATCCCAGTCATCCCAATGCGCTAGCGCCGCGCAAGCGGCCCTTTCATACGATCATTCCTGCGTTCATGGAGCAAGGGGACACGCATATCGGATTCGGTATCATGGGCGGCGCCAATCAGCCCCTGGCGCACGCGCAATTTGTCTCGAATTTCGTCGATTATGGGATGAACATTCAGGCTGCTCTCTCCGAGCCCCGCTTCACGGTCCGACCCGCGGAAGAGGGAATTGGCTGCGACCTATTAATTGAGTCCAGGGTAGATGCGGCAACGCTGCAGCAGCTTCGGCAGAAGGGGCACACGCTGAAGGTGAGAAAAGAATACTCGGCGGCGATGGGCCGCGGGCAAGCGGTGCTGCGCAATGCAAAAACCAAAGTGAACTTTGCGGCCTCCGACCCACGCGCCGACGGCTCCGCCGAGCCGGAGCCGATCCCGGAGCACTAGCGTTTACATCGCCTGAGCGCAAAGGATCGGCAAAGAGGCCAAGCGGAAGACTCAACCAAAGTATCCGATCTTGGCCAAGAGTTGTAAAATGCCCTGGAGTTCGTTCCCGCAGAGCCCAGTTCCAAGAATACAAATTATGACCAATAAAAACGGTGTTCCTTTCCGTTCGACTCGGTGGTTTGGTTTGCAGGACAAAGACGGTTTTATTCATCGCTCCTGGATGAAGAACCAGGGGTTTCCGGCGAACCTGTTCGACGGCAGGCCAGTGATCGGTATTTGCAATACGTGGTCGGAACTGGTTCCCTGCAATGCGCACTTCCGGCTGGTCGCGGATCGAGTCAAGCGCGGCATCTACGAGGCGGGTGGCTTTCCGCTCGAGTTTCCCGTGATGTCGCTGGGCGAGACCAATCTTCGTCCTACCGCCATGTTGTTTCGCAACCTGGTGAGCATGGACGTTGAGGAGTCAATTCGCGGCAATCCGCTGGACGGAGTCGTCCTGCTGTGTGGCTGCGACAAGACTACGCCGTCGCTCATGATGGGGGCCGCGAGCTGCGATCTGCCGGCGCTTGTGGTCTCGGGCGGCGCCATGCTCAATGGCAACTTCCGCGGCCAACCGATTGGGTCGGGTACCAGTGTTTGGACGATGAGTGAAGAT
>Ga0193719_10000511_pt1 | contig 14679 bp, 13 predicted proteins | sample U2a2metaG_FD_160103 | JGI IMG/M metagenome (GOLD analysis project Ga0193719, IMG submission 160103) | Soil microbial communities from a riparian zone of the East river system, Colorado, United States - U2a2 | ecosystem: Environmental > Terrestrial > Soil > Riparian zone | place: USA: East... | reverse complement strand
TGGTCCGATCGCTCGGCGCGGATCACGTGATTGATTACACCAAAGAAGATTTCGCCAAAGGTGACCAACGGTACGACGTGATTCTCGACAACGTTCCGAATCATTCCCTGTCCGAATGCCGGCGCGTCTTAAATCCCCAGGGGAAATACGTTATGATCGGCGGCGGCGGGCCGAATGACAACCGATGGATCGGACCTTTCGGTCGTTTGATTCAGGCGCTGGTGGTCTCACCGTTCGTGAGCCAGAAAATGGGCATGATGATGGCGGAACTGAAGAAAAGCGACCTGACCATCCTGGGCGATATGATGCAGTCCGGAAAGCTGAAACCGGTCATCGACCGGACATACAAGTTGAGCGAGCTCCCGGCGGCGATTGCATATCTGGAAGAAGGCCACGCCCGGGGAAAGGTCGTAATAACTGTTGAGTAAGAATTGAGTTATGATCGTGATGCGCGATGCATCTAAATTCCTTCTTATGAGCAACTTTTTCGAGGAGTTGCAGCGGCGAAAAGTTTATCGAGTCGCGGCCGCATACATCATCGCGGCGGGATTCATCATTCAGATTGGATCGGCAGTTTTCCCGGCATGGGAATTACCAAATTGGACCCTGCGCCTGGTCGTCGTGCTCTTGCTGATTGGGTTTCCGATCGCCCTGATTCTCTCCTGGGCTTACGACGTCACCGCCCAGGGGATTCGGGCAACTCCGACCGTATCAGTTCCTGGAACGCATCGTCGCCGTAATCTAATTTTGCTCATTGCAACCGGCGTGATCGTTTCGGCCACGGCAGGTTTCTTCCTTTTGCCGCGCGCCACCGCTCGAAAGATCGACAAGTCAATCGCGGTGCTGCCGTTCCAAAATCTGAGCGATGAAAAGGAAAATGCCTACTTCGCTGACGGAATGCAGGACGATATTTTGACGAATCTATCGAAGATCGGTGACCTGAAAGTCATTTCGCGGATGTCAGTCATGTCATATCGGGGCGAGGGCATGCGCAACGCTCGCGAAATCGGCAAAGCGCTCGGGGTGGCCACACTTTTGGAGGGCAGCGTTCGCCGCGTCGGCAATCGGGTGCGCGTCAATGTGCAGCTGATCGATGCCAGCAACGACGAGCACATCTGGGCGGAAGATTACGACCGCGATTTGACTGATGTCTTTGCCATCCAAACCGATCTCGCGCAAAAAATTGCTTCCGCTCTCCAGGCGAAACTTTCGCCAAATGAAAAAGCACGTCTCGATCGCCGGCCAACCCAAAATCCGGACGCCTATCTGCTCTTCGTTCAGGCACACGGTTACGCCAGCCAGAGGGACATGTTTCGCGACACGTCGTTGAAGGCTGAGCCGCTTTTCGAACAAGCCATCAAGCTCGATCCAAACTTCGCCTTGGCCTTTGCCAGTCTCTCCATGGTGGAGAGCTGGGTCTATCATAGCTTCGACCCGACACCCGGCCGCCGGGAAAAAGCGCGCCGCAACGCTGATGAGGCCTTGCGATTGCAACCGGATCTTCCCGAAGGCCATCTCGCACTAGGTTTCTGCTATTATTATGGCGACCGCGATTACGAGCGCGCTCTGGCCGAATTCGACATCGCCAGACGCGGCCTGCCGAACGAGTCCGAAGCTTATTTTGCCATCGGCGCCATTCAGCGGCGTCAGGGCAAGTGGGCGGAATCAACCGGGAATTTGGAAAAAGCCGCCACTCTTGATCCGAAAAACGCAAGCGTCCTGACGAACCTTATTTTCAGTTACATGGCCCAGCGTGATTACGAAACCGCCGACAAGGTTCTTGATCGCGCCATCGCCGCGTCGCCACAAGCGTTTCAGCTACGTGCATTGAAAGCATTCATGGCGACGAAATGGAAAGGCGATCTTAGTGCGGCCCAGAAAGTATTTTCTTCAACCCCGCCTGAAACCGATCCGGATGGGCTGATGACCTGGGGGCGGGCCTGGATTCTAACGCTGGAGCGGAAGTTTCCAGATGCTCTTCAAGTCCTGGAACGATTCCGCGGTGAAACGATGTATACTACGACTACTGCTCCATCCCCAAAGGCTTTCCTGGAAGGCATGATTCACCTGCTCCAAGGCGATAAGACCAAAGCGCAGGCAGAGTTTGAGCATGCGCGCTTGATCTCGGAAAAATTGGTCCGCGAAGCTCCCGAAGACTCTGCCCGACATGGACAGCACGGCCTCATCCTGGCGGCATTGGGCCAAAAGGAAGAAGCCATTGCCGAAGGCAAGCGTGCGGTTGAGTTATTACCTGAATCCCAGGATGCCCTGGATGGGCCGCAGGCAACCGCTACACTCGCCCAGATTTATACCTGGACCGGCGAATTCGACGAAGCATTTCGCCTGCTCGATCATTTGTTTACGGTCCCCAGCAACCTAACCGTTCCGATGTTGAAGCTCGATCCAGGCTGGGACCCGTTGCGCCACGACCCGCGTTATCAAGCTTTGATCGATAAGTATGGCGCTAAGAGCTAGCGCTCTTTAAAATGACGAAGCACGAATGACGAATGACGAACGAATGTCGAAAAACCTGAGGTCGAAGATCAGAGACCGCAGGACCACGGACAACTGATACCTGAAACGCCCCTCTCATTAACCCCCTCCTTTAGCTGGGTGTTAACGACGCCTAAGAGTCCTAACCGCTTCAGCGGTTTTTTGTCAGTGAACAAGTAAACCGCTAAAGCGGTTGTAGTAGTAGCCTCGGCTATACATCTCGCTGAAGCGAGGTGTCAATGAAATCGGATATAGCATTCAGCGCTGGCAAATACGTGGCATTGCCTGTCTTCTATTCGGTCCGCAACGCGGTGATTGGATTTACATAGGTGGCGCGGCGGGCGGGCAGAAAACAGGCAAGCAACGCCGCCACTGCCAGCATCAAACTGGAAGCGAACAGCGCGAAAGGATCGCTCGGACTTACATCATACAAGATTTGGGCCAGGACGCGGCCCGCGGCCAATGAAAGGAGAATGCCGACGGTGACGGCAAGCGCGGTTTGCATCGCGCCCTGGCGCATGATCAAGGCGAAGACATCCTTGCGATGCGCGCCGAGCGCCATTCGAATACCGATCTCGCGCGTCCGGCACGCCACCGCATACGCCTTTACCCCATAGACACCGACGACCGCCAGCAACAGCGCAATGCAACCAAACACCCCGAAGAGAACCGCGCCCAGCTTAACGATCCACAGGTTTGGCGATTTCTCCATCAGATCGACGTACGGAGTCATCTGCAGCAGGGGTAGGTTTGGATCGATCTCGCGGAGCGACTGCCGAAGCGTCGGCATCATCGAGAGTACAGCACGTCGATCTTCTGTCCCGACCCGAATGTGAAAATAAATCTGGCCGTTGTAGCCCTGGGCCAGCGGCACAAACAACCGGCGAATAATGGAGTCGTTCTGGACGTCGTGCCGATGTTTGCTGACGACACCGATGATCTCCAAGTCGTTAGGCGCGCCATCCTTTGGCGGCTGGGTATAGCGGACATGCTGACCGATGGCATCCTCGTTTGGGAAAAGTTTCGTCGCCATTTCTTCGTCAATGATAGCGACGCGGCGCGAATCCTTGTTCTCGCATTCGGCCTGCGTAAAATCGCGGCCGCGCAGCAGCTTGACGCCCAAGGCATCGAAATAACCGGTGCTGATCGCAGTGTAGAGAGCATTGACACTCGGGTCCGGCGCTTTGGGATCGTTAGGCATCGTGTCTTTCGCACGAATGACCCGCCGGGTGTTAGTGAAATCGGCATACGGCAACATCGTCCCCACCGCGGCCGCCCGTACACCCGGCAGTTCCCGCGCGCGTTCTACCATCGCAAATATCAACCGACGCGAATCGCCCGGCTCTTTTTTGATCAGGCTGAAGTCGAACTCGCTGATCAAATCGCCAGCCGCGACAAATCCCGGGTTGAGCCCGGCGGCTTTGAGTGCGCCCCGGAAAAATAAACCGGCGGCAAAGAGCAACATGAGCGAAAGCGCAATCTGGGCCATGACCGAGATATGTCGGGGTGCGAAAAAGCGGCTGAAGCGTCCGATGCGCGCCGGTTCGCCGACTTGTTGTTTGAGGTCGTTCACGAGATCCGCTCTCGTCGCCTTTATGGCCGGGCCGAGGCTGAAAAGCATTGTGGCGAGAAGACAAAACAAAAATGTCGCCGCCAGCACGGTCGCATCGGGACGCAATTTCACGACGATTGAGAAATTGGTGGAAGCCAGCAGACCACGGAGTTGCTGAAGAAGAAGATCGTTGCACCAGGCGCTGATGACGAGCCCGACCGCGCCACCGCAAAGAGCAAGCAGGAGGCCCTCGCAGAGCAATTGTCTTACGATTTGCCAGCGCGATGCGCCCACCGCGAGCCGGACGGCAATCTCCTTTGAACGCGCCGTGCCGCGCGCGAGCAGCATGTTGGCCAGATTCAGGCAGGCTATAAGCAACACCGCGCCAGCCATGGCCATGAGTAACGTCGCGATTAACGTAATCGGCCCGTCGTCCTCCGGTTGCGTGCTCAAACTGAAGCGCGACGGCGTTTGAATCTGTAATTCGCGCGCACCTTCGCTCTCCGCCGGCTGGATGGCGGTAAGTCGCTGCGCCAGGACCGGCAGGCGTGACTTCGCCATCTCGATGGTCATGCCCGACCGCATCCGGCCGGTAAGATTGAAGGCGTAGTTCTTTGGGTTCATCAGGTCGTGCATCGTCTCGGAATCGCCAAAAGCCGAGCCAAGCTGTGAACGAATGCCTATCGGCACCCAGATATCCGGCGCGATCAATACGCTAGCGCCACTAAATCCATCGGGTGCAATGCCGATCACCGTGTAAGGCTGGCCGTTGATCTGAAGCGTGCTGCCGACAAAATCGTTCCGCCCGCCCAGTCGTTTCCAAAAACCGTAGCTGGCGACGACAACTGCGATGTTCGCGTTCGGTTTACATTCTTCCGCGCTATAAAACCGGCCGCGGTACGGTTTTGTTCCCATCAGCGAAAAATAGTTTTCCGAGGTCAGGAAGGCGAAGCTTCGCCGCATCTCGTGATCGCGCCCGATACCGGCGACGGCAAACTCGAGCGCGGCGAGATCAGCAAAAACGTCCCCGCCATTCTCGCGCAGCTCGCGATATTCGTTGTAGGAGAACTGGCGGTAATCGTGACTCGCGTTCTGGCGCGCCGTAAACACATTCACCACTTCGTTGGGTCGCAGCGGTACCACCGGATGCAGCACTACGCTGTTAATCAGGGCAAAAATTGCCGAGTTAACGCCGATCGCCAGCGCCAGGGTCAATACCGCCGTTGCCGTGAATCCCGGCGCCTTGAGAAGATGCCGCAGAGCAAACTTGAAATCTTGGATCATGAGAACCTTGGTTATTTCCGGTGAGATGCCGGCCGGGTCCGTTTTGGATTCAACAAGTTGGCGCGAATCCAGCAGCCAGAGGTCAGAGGTCAGAGGTCAAAATTAGCCGATAATCGATAACGGAAACGTGTGAACGTTTCGCTCTATCGCATCAACGCCATCAGCCGGCTGCGGCTGTTGACTTCGAGTTTACGAAAGATCGCGTGAAGGTGCCTTTTCACCATGGCGAGGCTCAAGGCAAGTTGGTCGGCGATTTCCTGATTGCTCTGACCCTCGCAGGCAAGCCGCGCTACCTGTTGCTCCCGGCGAGTAAGCCGTGTGAGATGTGGCAGCGGCGCCGCTTTTTCTCGAGCCCCGTTCAGTTCTTCGCATTCGACGAAGAATTGGGGGCGCGCCACGCCGGTCGAGTCCAGCTGTCTCAGGTCCACGGTGGCGCGAAGCTGGGGCCATTTTTTGCTACGAACGACTTCGTGCCGATCCGTGGCATGAAGCTCCTGTTCACGAAACGAATGCTCCCAGCGCTTCTTCAGCACGCGGCATCGATCGAGAATTTCCGGCGGAATCGTCGCGATCCCCTTCATTATGCGTGCCTTTTCCGGACCCTCCTTCCAAAGTTCGCAGAACTCCCGCGCCGCTTTATTTAGGTAAACCGTTTTGAGATTCCATTGCAGAAGAATTGTCGGCAGCGGCAATCGGCCCAGAAATTCTTCGAAAGCCATTCGCGCAGCATGCTCGTGCTCCAACGAGCGCAAGCGGCGAAGCGCCGTTTGAAACTGGGGATAAAGAGAACGCAATAACCCCAATTCCCGCTCAGTCAGCTCTCCTTGTTCCGCGCTGCGCATGATGACGATGACAGCCATCAGGAGTCGGCCGCGCCAGAAGAGCAGGCCGATGGCGTAGGGACATTCCGAAAGCACCATGTAGTTGCGATAGAAATCAGATTTCCGCAGCACGCGTTGCTCCGGAAAGACTTCACTTATTCGAACAAATCGACTGCGCGGATGAGCGCGAAGGTAGTCGTGAAGTGGTTTGGCATTGAAAAAGCTGTCACCGATCGGACGCGTCCATTTCGCAATCATTGGAAGAACTGGGTTGTGCTGCAGCGTCAGCCCGATTACCGAATCGGGAATGCTTGCGTTAATGACCCGCTGAATGGCTTTCCACAGCGTCTCCACATCGAGCGCCGCGTGCAGGCTAAGCAATGCCTTCGCAACTGGCTCGGCAAATTCTTTCTCACGAGCAGTGGGGAAATACAGTTTCGGTGGCATCATTGTAGACAACGCACCAACAGGGTAAGACTGGAATCGCCTGTACCGCCACTGGACCTTAGTTCAGTGCGGTGGTGTTAGCTATCGATGCCAAGAGCAGCCGCGGTGCGGACTAATTCCGCCAGCGAGCGTGCCAGCATTTTCTGCATGATATGGCCACGGTGGAATTTGATCGTTTGTTCGGTCGTTCCCAGTTCGGACGCGATGCGTTTGTTAGGCATTCCGGCCACGACATGCGCCATGACTTCGCGTTGCCGCCGGGTTAGCGATTGATAGCGGCTGCGCAGCTCCCCCAATTTCGCCTGCTCTTTGCGAGACACTCGCGCACGCTCGATCGCCTCTTCTATGGCCGTAAGCAGATCGCGCTTGTGAAAGGGCTTGGTCAGAAATTCCACCGCGCCGGCTTTCATTGCCTGCACCGACATTGGAATGTCGCCGTGCCCGGTCATGAAGATGATCGGGACACGCAGGCCGACGTGCGCTAATTGCCGTTGCAAATCGAGGCCGCTCCAGCCGGGCAGGCGCACATCGAGTACGAGACACGCCGGTACATCGGGTAAGGTGCCGCGCAAAAATTTCTCGGCCGATGTAAATGTCTTGACGTTGAACCCCGCCGTCCGGATCAGGCGCTCGGTCGATCTTAGGAATGACGGATCGTCGTCCACCACAATGACAATAGGATCGGGCTGGATCATGCGACGTTCTTTTCGGCTGGCCACGCACAATAGAACGTCGCCCCTCCCCTCGCATTCCGTTTTGCCCAGAGCCGGCCACCATGAGACTCGACGATCGATCGGCTGATTCCTAATCCCATGCCCATACCGTTCGGTTTGGTGGTGAAAAACGGTTCGAACAAACGATTGGCATTTTCCGAGCTGAAGCCGAGACCATTGTCCCGCACCGAGACAATCACCGCCGGGTTCTTCTCCAGTTCGCCAGGGTTTCCCCGAATGATCATCGTCCGCTTTGCCACCTCGACATTGCTCATCGCCTCGATCGCGTTCATCACCAGATTGAGCAGCATTTGCTGAAGCTGAATCCGCTCTCCAGCCACACGCAACGAATCAGGCACAGACGTCGTGACTTTCACCCCTGCGTTTGTCGCAGCGCGGTTGGCCATCACCAGGACGTCGTCGATCAATTCTTTCACCGACAACAAAGTTTTTTCCGAGGTTGATCTTTTGGTCAGCCCGCGAATGCGCGCAATAATCGCGCTGGCCCGGTTGGCGTCGTGCACAATGTCGAGTAAGGCCTCACGTTTTTTTTGTTCGGAATTAGGGACACCGACCAATTGAAGACAAACGTTGCCGTTGTTAACGATCGCGCCCAGCGGCTGGTTAATCTCGTGCGCAATCGACGCCGCCATTTCGCCCATGGTCGTTACTCGCTGCGCATGTGCGAGTTCGGCCTCGGTTTGCTTCAACTTTTCTTCCGTCCGTTTGCGCGCCGTAATGTAACGCTGAAACGTCACCAGTCCGCCGTCCTCGCTCGGATACATGTGATTTGCCAGCCATTCGCCCAACGGTGCGTAATAAAGTTCATCGCTAATCGCGATCCGCTCCGACATGACCCGCCGGAGGTTAGCCTCGTTCGGCACTTCCGGGAACTCCTCCCACAGTACTTTCCCAATGAGTCGCTTCGGATCTTTGCCCAGGCGCCTCATTTGCGCGGCGGCGTGCTGGTTAAAATACGTGAAACGCCAGTCCTTGCTCAGACTCAAGAACTGGTCCGAGATGCTCTCCAGAATCAAATCGACTCGCTCGTGAGCTTTTCGCACCGCCTCTTCGGCCTCTTTGCGCTCCGTGATATCCATGGCCGTCCCGACATATTCGGTGAGAATCCCGGCTTGATCGAAAACGGGCTGAGCCACGTTACTAACGTGCCGGATCATGCCGTTCGGCCGCACGACACGGTAGGCCAGCTCATATTCCCTTTGTGCTCGCACGGCGTCCTCGAAAGTCTTCTGCACCCGCGAGCGATCTTCCGGATGAATATAAATGAGAACCGAAGGGTACCCCGGCTTTACCCTTTTTGGATCCAAGCCGTAAATGCGGAACAGTTCCGCTGACCAGTAAACTTCGCCGGTGGAAACATTCCACGCCCAACTCGCGGTGTGGCTCAGCCGCTGCCCCTCGGCCAGCAATATTTCGCTACGCCGCAATTTTTCTTCGGCCCGTTTGCGTTCGGTCGTGTCCAAGACGAACCCAACAAAGTAATCCAGGGAACCGTCGGCCCGCCGTAGGCATCGCGCCGCCATAATGGAATCAATGATCTGGCCGTCTTTGCGAATCCATCGTTTGTCCATGGTGTAGCCGTCAATCTCGCCCGCGATGACGCGGTTGAACTGTGCAAGATCGGCGGCGAGATCATCCGGGTGCGTCATTTCCGCCCAGCTTTTTTTTAGGAGTTCGCGCCGCTCATATCCAAGGATGCGGCAAAGCTCATCGTTAACTTCGACAATACCCTTGGTCGGCGACGTCATGGCCATGCCAATTAGCCCCAATTCGAAGTAACTTCGGAAGCGAGCCTCGCTCTTTTCCGGCCCTTGCTCGCGACGACGCTGCCGCGCGATCAAATTGGCCTGCGTAGAAATTGCCTTTAGTCGACGGCGCACGCGCTTGGGCGCGGCAATTTTCTTTTTCGAACGATCACGCATGGGGAGCGCGTTTCAGCCACGATCTGCTTCGAGGCACCATCGGGCGTGTCACCGCGAAAGACGAGCGAATGTTTGCGGCCGGTGTTTGTAAATTAAAGTTACGTCGCTTCCGACAAAACGGATTCGATACCGGCTCGTTCCAAAAGGCAACTTAAGTTACCAAGACACGTCCGCGGTCAGGTTCGAATTAGACTTAAGGAAAGGTGTCTTTCCAAAGAACCGCTCTGCTCCCGAACACTGGCGGCCGGAATCGGGGCGCAAACTGCAAACTAAGAGCCGCTGGAAGCAACAGGAACTATTACCATGATAAATACACTCACCCGCTGGGAACCATTGGAATCGGAAGACGTACAAAACCGCCTTTCCAAATTTTTCGGGCGCCGCGGCAACGGCAACGACGATATCACGCTGGCCGATTGGGCGCCGCTCGCCGACATCACCGAAGACGACAAGGAATACGTGATTAAGGCCGAGCTACCAGATGTGAAAAAGGAAGATGTAAAAGTCACCGTCGAAAACGGTGTCCTAACCATCGCTGGCGAACGAAAGTTCGAAAAGGAAGAGAAGAAAAAGAAATATCATCGCATCGAACGAGCCTACGGCACTTTCGTGCGAAGCTTCAGCCTTCCGGATGTGGCCGACGCGAGCAAGGTAAAGGCTGAATTCAAGAACGGCGTGCTCACGGTCCACGTGCCGAAAAGCGAGAAGGCCAAACCAAAGCAGGTTGAAGTCAACGTCGCGTAAATTTGCGGCGCAGGATTGGCGCGCGTGTGTCCATGCAACCTGGGACATGCGCGCGTTAAAACGGCGCCGATTCCCCGAGAGATTTATGGCGAACGAAAACGGCAGATATCAAAACATGTATTCCAAGAGCCGGCGTTCCGCGCTGCCTCCGGGAACGAATGCACCCGATTTCACTTTACGAAGCACCCCGGATCAATGGCTCAATCTGGGTGAATTCCGCGGACAACCATTGGTGCTGGCATTTTATCCGGCCGACTGGAGTCCCGTCTGCGGCGATCAAATGACGCTTTACAATGAGATGCTCAAAGAATTCCACGATCTGGGCGCGGAGCTTCTTGGAATTTCCGTGGATGGCGCGTGGTGCCACGCTGCTTTTGCGCGCGATCGCAAATTGCATTTTCCGTTGCTCGCGGATTTCGAACCAAAAGGGGATGTCGCCCGCCGCTATGGCGTGTATCGCGACAAGGATGGCGTGAGCGAGCGTGCCCTTTTTGTCATCGATGCAAATGGCCAAATCCATTGGAGCTATGTCTCGCCCATCGGAGTCAATCCTGGCGCCGACGGAATTCTTTCCGCGCTGGAAGAGTTGCAGAACAAAAAAGGAAACGCGGTCATGGCGGGAGCGAAATGATTGTGGAAACCAAATTAAATCTACCGGATAAAGCACGAGATCACATTGTAGGCGACATAGATGCACCGGTCGCACTGCTCGAGTTCGGAGACTATGAGTGCCCGTTTTGTGGCCAGGTTCAACCCGTCGTAAAAGCGATCCTGGATCGATTGGGAGACAGTATTTGTTTCGCTTTCCGCCACTTTCCCCTGTCTAATATCCATCCTCATGCCGAGCATGCGGCCGAGGCCGCGGAATCAGCCGGGGCGCAAGGCAGTTTCTGGGAGATGCACGAGTTGCTCTTCCAGAACCAACAGGCGCTCGATGACGAATCATTGGTCGAATATGCCGCCGCGCTAGGTCTCGACGAAGCGCGGTTGATCCGGGAGGTCCTTTCCGGCGCCCATGCCGAGCACATTCGTGAAGATTTCAGGATGGGTGTGAGGGCCGGGGTCAACGGGACGCCCTGTTTTTTTATCAACGGTCAACGATACGATGGTGCGCGGGGACTTGAGCCGCTCCTTGCCGCCATTACCCAGGGAAGTGGGCTCTACGTAGCATGATAAATCCGACGGAAAGCTCGAGATTGGAGCGCGACCTCGTGCTGGCGCCGTCACATGAAATTCAGTTGTTCGATCCAGCTCCGGATATGATCTACACCATTGAAGCGACCGCACAGTTCGCCAGCGTTCCACGGCGGACGATTCTTGTTTACTGCAAACATCGGCTTCTCTCTCCGATCAAGGATGCGGCCAACGGCGCTTATTCATTCGATCGCGATGATATGCGGGCACTGCGTCGTATCGAAGGCCTGCGCTCAATCTGCGGGGATGACTTCGCCGGCATTACAATCATTCTCGAGTTGACCGCCGCCTTGGAACAATTGCAATCGGACCTGCGATTGCTGTCGCGGTCGACGGCCGGCGGCTCGGTTACGAAAAAGGCTCGCAAGGCGTCAACAATTTCGCCTCGAAGAACAAGCATGAAGTCCAACTTCCGGAGAAAATGAAAATGAACAGAGCTGACGATATTGGAACAAGCGAACGGGCCACTGTGGTCGACACATTCAGGCTGAATTGGTGGCTGCTCGCATTGCGGGGTTTGCTGGCGGTGTTGTTTGGTGTGCTGGCATTTGTGTGGCCGGGCGCAACCGTCCTTAGTCTAGTCTGGCTCTTTGGATTATTCGCACTGGTGAACGGCATTTTGTCGCTCGTTCTGGCGGCGAAAGCTCCGAAAGGTTTCCCAAAAGTAGGCAGCTTAATTCTCGGCGGGTTGCTTGGCATCCTCGCAGGATTGCTCGCCTTCGTTATGCCCGGAATTACCGCGCTCGGTTTGTTAATTCTGATCGCTGCCTGGGCAATTATGACCGGCGTTATGGACCTGGTGGCCGCGGTGAGGCTCCGCAAGATCATTACCAACGAATGGCTGCTCATTCTGGCGGGCATCGCCTCAGTCGCCTTTGGCATCCTGCTATTGTTCCAACCCGCAGTGGGCGCGCTGGCCTTGATCTGGTGGATCGGGGCCTGGGCAATTGTTCTCGGAATTCTGCTTATGATTGTCGCGTTCCGGTTGCGAAATTGGAAAGGCTTCATCGCAATCGGAACTGCTCGCTTATAAAACAGGTTCCACGCAGCGATTCGGAGGAATTGCGGACAACACGACGCCGCTGAAAGCAGGCGAGCGCTACGCTAATTCAAGACAGCTCAAGTCGCGGGCTCTGACGGCTACATGGCTGCATGGGCATAATTCCCCGCTTTACGATTCACGATTCACCGATCACGATTCACGAGCCCTCGGTGCCCCCATGCATCTCGATTTCGCTAACCTCCTCAATCTTGTTTCAACCATCACTCTGATCGGCGCACTTGTTTTCACCGGCTTGCAGGTACGCGCCGCCAATCGCGCGCGGCGCGATCAGGCGGCGGTGACCGTTATTGAAACCGCAGCCTTGAGCGAGAATTCGGCGCGGTTTTTGGAATTGCTCAGCGAAATCCCGGACGCCGCTTCCGCTGCCATGATCGAAAATTTGGATGCAGAAACGAGACGCCAGATTTTTCTGTTCGGACTTCGGGTGGAAGTCATCGGCTACATGGTTTTTCACGGTCTGGTGGATGTTCAAACCGTTAACGATCTCGCGGGTGGCGCTATTCTCAGTTTCTGGTCGCGGGCGAAAAGCTGGTCGGAGGAAAGACGTAAGCGCACGGGCCACGATGAGTTTTTGGAATGGTGCGAATGGTTGGTCACACAAATCGCGCAGTATCGCGCCACGCGACCTTATGTGCCGGCTTACTCGCGAGTCGGAGCCGGACTGGCAACATGAGCCGCCCAATTTTGCCGCCGACACGGCCGCCGCTATAAATCGTTGAATCACTCACTCGCTGAATTGTTAATCGGATGAACTGGGAAATGCTAGCAGCCATCGGGCAATTGGCCGCCGTGTGCGTTGGGATTCCATCTCTTATTTACCTGGCGGTCCAGATTCGAGAGCAAACCAAGGAACGCCGCCAGTCGGCGGTAAATGCTCTCACGGTGCAGTGGGGCGATCTGACATGCGCTCTGCACGATAGCGCCGAGCTCAGCGAAATTTTTCTTCGCGGCGTACAATCTTTCGCCGATCTCGATTCTGTCTCGAAACTTAGGTTCAGCTCGTTCTTCAACCGTTTCTTAAACCACTTCGAGGCAATGTACTTCGCTCATAGCGACGGATTACTCACGGCATCGTCATGGGACAAGATGGAGCGGACGCTGAGCGATCTGATTGCCTATCCCGGATTACAACAATGGTGGGAGACGCGGAGACATTGGCACACAGAAGAGTTTGGCCGCGTCGTCGAAGCAATTATCGCCAGAGGCGATGAGCCCAAGGCTTACTCAAGCTACAATCTACGCGCGATCGTCGCGCCGGAGACACACGCCCATGAATGAAAAGAAAGGGGCTTTCCTACCGCCTCCGCGGCCTTCGTTTCCTTGGTTTCCTTCTGTTCATCTATCGCTAATTCCCGCGCCCCTCTGGGGCTGACGGTTTGTTGATTCGTTAACCGGTGGTTTAGACCACCGGCTAACCTCCAGGTATCCCTCCGGGATTAGATATCTAAGATATCCGCACTCCATCTCCCCTAATCCGTTTAAATCCGCGTCACCTGTCACGCCGTAGCCCCGGGAAGGCGGATCCGCGGTCAAACTTTTCGGTTACGGCGGGCCTGCGCTGGGTCATCTGCTATTTTTCTCGCCAAGGCGCGAAGGCGCAAAGAGAAAAGACACGGCAAACGACCGGATTTTGGTTTCAAACCTTAGCGTCTTGGCGCCTTTGCGTGAGACCTCGGCAACGCAAGCGACCGATATTCGCAGGATTTCATCGATGCGTTGGACGATCTCGCCAAGTTACGCGAAGTAATCTGTAAGGGAGCTGCCTCGCTCGCGAATCCTTTCGGACGTAGCTTCCCGCTTTCATGAAATATCGATATTACATCTGTGATGTGTTTACCGAGAGGCGCTTCGGCGGGAATCCTTTGGCCGTATTGTCCAAGGCGGACGGTCTTTCCGATCATCAGATGCAGCAGATCACACGTGAGTTCAACTTCTCCGAGAGCGCTTTCGTGTTTCCTCCAAAAGCCGGCAACACACGTCACGTCCGAATTTTTACTCCTGGCGGGGAAATCCCGTTTGCCGGTCATCCGAACGTGGGAACCGCATTCGTTCTGGCCAGTGCCGGGGAATTTGGTGAAGTCAGCTCTTCGCTGACGGTGACGTTTGAGGAAGAAGCTGGGTTAGTTCCGATCACGATTTACTGCGAACAGGGAGCGGTGGTGCGCTGCGAAGTGGCCGCGCCTGAGTCTTTATCTCTTGGGAAAACCATTGCCATCGAGCTTGTGGCATCCGCTGTTTCTCTCAACCCGGAGGACATCTTGACCGATACGCATCATCCTCAAGTTTGTTCTGTCGGCCTACCCTTCGTGATAACGGAACTCCAAGACCGCACTGCCCTTGAACGCGCGCGAATTAATATGAGTGGGTTCGATGCGCTCGCGGATATGGATATCAAACCCTCGATGCATCTCTATGTGCGAGTGAA
>Ga0193719_10000510_pt1 | contig 14680 bp, 10 predicted proteins | sample U2a2metaG_FD_160103 | JGI IMG/M metagenome (GOLD analysis project Ga0193719, IMG submission 160103) | Soil microbial communities from a riparian zone of the East river system, Colorado, United States - U2a2 | ecosystem: Environmental > Terrestrial > Soil > Riparian zone | place: USA: East... | reverse complement strand
AGAACGCCATTCTGCAAGAATTTCAACGGGGCAAAGTAATTTCTGGCGTTGAGCACCGAGTTGCGAAGGAACTCAAACCCATTGCCGTGGAAGTCGTTGGTGCCGGATTTGGTGATGACGTTGACCACGGCGCCTGCATTCTGCCCATACTCCGCCGTGTAATTGCTGGTCTGAACGCTGAATTCCTGGAGCGCATCGGGAAAAGGAAAGGGCTGATTGACGTTGGTGTACTCGTCGACGTAGTTGCCGCCGTCGAGCTGGTAACTCACCATGTTCTGGCGTGCGCCGTTGGCTGAGATGGTAACCGCGCCGGGAAAGGTCTTGGTGAACCCCTGATCGGCACCGCCGTTGGGGGAGGTCACGGTACCCGAAGACAGCAGCGTGAGCTGAGCGGCATTACGCCCGTTCAGAGGCAGCTCGCTTATTCTTGCCTGTTCTACGACCTGCCGCATGGTGGAGGTCATGGTATCGACCTGCGGCGCGTTGCCCTGCACCTCGATGATTTCGTTCCCCGACCCAACCTTCAGGGTCAGGTTCACGGTCAGAGTCTGGTCGGCCAGCAAGGTAACATTTTGCCGGGTATCGCTGAAGCCCCTGGCTTTAATGACCAGAGTGTATTGGGTTGGACGAAGAGAAGGCACTACATAGTAGCCCTCGGCGTCAGTTGTAGCTTCGCGAGCAAACCCAGTGCCGATTTGGGTAAGCGTGATTTGCGCCGATGCGATAGCTGCGCCGGTCGGATCGGTGATTGTCCCTGCAATGCTCCCCAAACCTTGTGCGTGCGACAGTTTCGACGACAAGGTCGAAAAGACAACCAGGCCCAGAAGTGCCAGAACAATATTCCTTTTCATTCTTGTGCCTTTCCAGAAGCGGTTCGGCAAAGTTCGCCCTGTCCCCAAGGTGGCCGTCGCTACCTCGCGGGTTCCTGAGCCGACGATGTCCCAAGCTGGAGATGGCAGCACATCGACTCGGAGGCAACGCCATCCCGTTGGTTTTGATACAGTGGCCCATGGCCGCGGAAGATAGGCCAGAAACGTTTTGAGTGTCAATACCAGAAATATTCAAGAGGGAGTTTAAGAACATTAAAAGGGGTTGGGGAAGGCTACATGGATATTCACCAGCTGAAACTGTTTCTTGCCGTCATGGAGTCTCGCAGCATGACGCACGCGGCGCAGCAGTTTCACTTATCACCGGGTGCGGTCAGCCTGCAGCTCCACAGCCTCGCCGACGAACTGCATGCCGAGCTGTTTGTGCGGTCGGGAAAGAGGCTGGTCCCGACGCCGGCGGCGCTGCGCCTGGCCGAGCACGCCAAGGAAGTCATTCGCTGGACCAGCCAGATCCAGCAGGAATTTGCCGATGACGTCTCGAAGGACGTGCGCCCCTTCCAGTTTGCCACCGGGGTTACCACATTGATTCACCAACTCGGCCGGCCGCTGCGGGAATTGCGAAAGCGCTTCCCCAACGCAGACATCGGCGTGACCGTGGGCGTGACCGAAGAGATCATCGCAGGACTGCATGAACGCCGATTCGACCTGGGCTTGATTTCACTTCCCGTGTCCGAAGAGAACCTGAAGATCCTGCCGCTGTTCGACGAGGAACTACTTGTGCTGCGGCCCTCGCCCACCCGCGTCGGTAGCACCCGCATCGGCGTCCTCCAGCCTGCCGATATCGCGCAGGTTCCGTTTCTTCTCTATCCGAAACGCAGCAATATCCGCACCATCATCGATCAATTTTTTCAGGAGATCAACATTGCGCCGCGGGTGGTGATGGAGGCTGAGGACAGCGAGGCCATCAAGGGGCTGGTGGAGTCAGGTTTCGGTTACTCCATACTCCCGCAGCACGCGCTCAGGCGCCGCAACCGCTTTTTCCACACCTACCGGGTGGCAGGACACCGTCTCACCAGAAGCCTGGCGCTTGCCATGGTCCGCAGCGACTATCCGCGCAAGCTGACCGAATCCGTCGCCGAGTTTCTGCAGAAGATACTCAGCAGCCAACAGCCAAGCCGCCCGGCGGCCTGACCGCGGGCTTTCACGACAGGTTGGTCCATTTTTCGAAGTTCCCACGAAACAGGCGGTTGACGTCGCGCTGGATCGTCTGCCGCGTGACGCTTCGGCCGTCACGGGCCAGCAATTTGTAGCTGTTGGAGAGAATGCCGGCCATGGTGGCGCGGGTATTGCGCCATTTATAGAGGACCTGCTCGAGAACCCGGGCATCGGAATGCTGCGGAATGAAACTCGTCCCCAGCATTTCAATACGCTCTCGCGTAATCTCTTCCACGATGGAGGGGTTGTTCAAGAACCACCAGCACCCGAAGGGCATCAAATTGCTGAACTTTCTCGCGTACACGCAGAGTTCGTGCTGGTTCTCGCGGCTCAGTACGCTCACCAGAAATCGGTTCTCCGGGTAAGCGTGGCAAATATTTTCCACCGCGCGAAGGTCCGCCTTGCCCACGGCATCGCCCGCCAGACGAATCCTCGGATTCACCTGGCGGCGGACTCCGATCATGAGCGAGAGCGGCACATCAAATTCACGGCATGAAGGCAGAACCGCTTCCCTCAAGAGCTTGCCCTGAACGCTGTCTTCCGGGAATTGAAAGGCGTCGGTGAGCGACACCGCCATATATACCGGATGCATACGCTCGTACCAGTCGGCAAGAAATCTGCGCACCTCGGCAGCCGATCTGCCGGTTGCCTGGGCATCCACCGAGTAGCCTTGCTGAAGCAGGCATTGCCAGTGCTCGGCCCAGCCCCAGAGAATTCGATCCAGGCGCAGCACCGCCAGGAACTCTGCAGTGGAGTGCGAGCCGTTCATCCAGACCTGCTGTTCTTCGGGGTGGAGTGGGTCATTTGTCATCACCACCGAGCTCACTCCCGCCATCTGAAGGACTTTCAAGGTATACGGTTCAATTCTTTGAGCCCGGAAGAACGACCGGGCTTCGGCGAGATCTGGGCTATCGGTCGGCAAGTCAAACGCATCAAGCACCGCGATGACGCCTCGTGTAGCTTCCGAGATCGGACTATTTTCAACGAACAGGGCCCGCCAGATGGCGTCGGCCTGCTCGCGCTTTGACAGCTCCCAATAGCGCTCGGGAGAGATCGTCGACGAGCGGAACAGCTCCGCTTCAAGATAGTGATAGGTTAGAAGTTCATCAATACCCCACAAGCCCAGACTGCCAAACGCTGGGGCAAACAGGTGGGTGTGGACATCGATAAACGGTGTCGTCGCGAGTACTTCTTCCACAATGGAGTGGATCTGATCTGCCGCCAGGAGATCCTTCCCGCGTTGTTGTCTGGTGGGTGTAGTTTCCATTCGTTCCTGCGCTTCCGTTCCGGGGCCTTTGCAGCCAGCACGAGCTGGGACCCAACCGCGCGCCCTGAAAAGCAACCGAGTCGCCATGGCGCCTTAGCTGTGCCTTCCGTCGGGCGCCGGTAGCAGACGTCTCCGAGGGTTTGTACGTGTCCGCATGCGCGGTGTCAAATCAAGAGTGTTAAAGGAGCTTTTTAGAAACACTCAATGTAAGGCGGTTGCCAGCGCCCCTGCCAACCTCCCCGTATGGGCCAACCACCGCGGGGTTGAAACACGGGTACGGTAGTTGGACTCGTCATAGCGGGGATTGCGCACCGGTGCATAGATCCGTTCGCCGGCAAATGGACGGTTCTGGGTGTAGATCCACACCCACAGAATCACCTCGTCTCGTTCATCCCCGACCACATCGAGGGCGTAGCACAGAGGTCAGAGTGGCCATCATGGGGGAAGAGCACGACCCGGAGCAGAGCACCCTCAATCATACCTCCTTCGGCAATATTACCGGAAAGCAGGGCAAATTCCTGTCCGTCACCCCGCCAATTTATCGGCATCAGAGGACTGGCCGAATGAATGGGTTCGTCCTGCGCCAGAATGTTACCGTCGTGATCAAACAGAGTCACGATGCCGGGATTCTTCCAGAAATTCGAAATCATGAGTTGTAAGAGGGGCGTGCGGGGGAGAAATTTTCCCACGCTCATGCTTTGGGCATGCCCCACCCGCACCTGCTTGAGGATTTGGCCGCGCCGATCAAAACCAGGTAGCCCTCGTCGCTTCCCGAAGCATACGCTCGCGGTTCCGCCTGGGGATCGCCACTGAAATTTCCCATCCCGACCGCGTCGGCATGATCCTTGAGTTCTTCGTCATGACTCCAGCGTTGCTGGCCGGAATGGTCCCAAAGCGAATATCCGATCAGAACTTCGTCACGACCGTCGCTGTCCACATCGAAGGGAATGGAAAGTGTCCAGTCTGTCCTTGCCCCTGCCAGAGCAGTTCCAGATGCCGGTCGAAGATCCAGAAATTGCGGTACCGGTCCAGAAAAATCATCGCGAAAGGGCAACTCCGCAATCGCCGACCGCGAAGTTGAGGATGTGCCCTGGCTCTCCGGGTCACCCGCATGCATGCCCGCTACTGCGTACGTCAGAGCGGGCAGCACCGCGCGCGACACAATCGCGCCGGTTGCCACACTGCCCGTCCTTAGAAAGCTTCTTCGGTCCATGTGAGAGTCCGTGGCGTAATTCCTGCCGGCAGCCGAGTCGTCCCGCTTCGGGGTCGGAATATAGTTGACCAAACTCGCAAAAGACAATATGAGTCTTGCTGAAACGAACCGTTAAAATTTCTCGTTTGACATTATTTTGCATTTCCTTCAGTGTCCTGTGCGCCGCCTAGTGAAGCAGCTGAAGCCTGAATAACTTTAAGGAGAAACCATGTTCGCCAAGCCCACCGAGAGAAGGGACTTCCTGAGGTTGACGGGGGCAGGGATCGCCGCCTCCGGGCTGGGAACGGCCACAACCGCTCACGCCGCTCCGGCAAAGCCAAGCCCTGCCAGCGGTACCACTCTCGACGTAAGGACCTTCGGCGCCACCGGCGCCGGCAAGATTCTGGATACTCCCGCCATCAACAAAGCCATTGAAGCCGCAGCCGCCGCGGGTGGGGGCATCGTCCGGTTCCCGCCCGGAAGCTATCTCTGCTACTCCATCCACCTGAAGAGTCACATCACTTTGTATCTTGACCCGGGCGCGATCATGGTGGCTGCGGACGCGCCCGCTACAGGCTCCAGCGGTGGCTACGATCCGCCCGAGCCCAATGCCTGGGACAAGTTTCAGGATTTTGGCCACAGCCACTGGCATAACAGCTTGATCTGGGGTGAAGACGTAGAGAACATTTCCATCGAAGGCCACGGGTTGATTTGGGGCAAAGGTCTGAGCCGCGGCGAAAGAGACGTCGCACTGGCCGCAGGGGTTGGCAACAAGTCCATCAGTCTGAAGAACTGTCACAACGTGACTCTGCGTGACGTCTCCATCCTGCACGGCGGGCATTTCGCCATCCTGGCCACAGGAGTGGACAACCTCACCATCGACAACTTGAAGATCGACACCAACCGTGACGCGATCGACATCGATTGCTGCCGCAACGTGCGCGTCTCGAATTGCAGCGTCAACTCACCTTGGGATGATGGCATCTGCCTGAAAAATTCCTACGGCCTGGGATTTGCCCGCTCGACCGACCACGTGACCATCACCAACTGTTACGTCACCGGAGGCTACGAAGAAGGCACCATGCTTGATGCCACCTACAAGCGCATCGGCCCGGATTACAAGGCTCCGCGCAACGGTCGGATCAAGTTCGGCACGGAAAGCAACGGTGGATTCCGCAACATCACCGTCTCCAACTGCGTAATTGAGGATTGCCGGGGAATCGCACTCGAGACGGTGGATGGCGCTCTGCTGGAAGACGTCTCCATCACCAACATCACCATGCGGGACATCACCGACGTTCCCTTCTTTCTCCGCCTAGGCAGCCGGATGCGCGGTCCCGAGGGGACCCCGGTGGGGGCATTACGGCGGGTGCTCATCAGCAATGTGGTCGTCTCCAACTGCGCCTCCCGGCAAGCCACGATCATCGCGGGAATTCCGGGTCACTCCATCGAAGACGTCAGACTGAGCAACATTCTTGTGCTGCACCAGGGGGGAGGCACCAAGGAAGACGCCGCCATTCAACCGCCGGAATTAGAAAATGTCTATCCCGACCCGAACCGCTTCGGAGCACTTCCCGCCCACGGTTTCTACATCCGTCACGTGAAGGGAATCGCGATCAAGGATGTTGAGGTGAGATCCATGAAGCCCGACATGCGGCCCGGGTTCGTCCTCGATGATGTGAATAGCGCCGAGCTCATCCACGTCAAACTGCCCTACACTGCCGAGGTTCCCTCCCTGGTGCTCAAAAACGTCAAGAATTTCAGCATTACGCAGAGCACGCCGGTGGCAGATACGCAAATAGAAAGCACGGAACAAAAAACGCTCTGATACCCGCATGGGACCGCGGGAAAATAAACCGAAGATATCTTGTCACTCAGGGGATGGGGGCCGGGATTGAACCCCGCCAGCGGGTTTTTTGCAATCCCCAGCGGTCCGCCCAGGTCTTCTTGCGGCCGCCGGCCGGCTTCGACAATGATATGGAAGCTTTCCCATCTGACGTGTTCGACAGTGGCGCCGCCGGTCGCGAATCCGGCCCGTGCCGGTGTCGATTGGTTCGGGCCGGTGACTCGGGTCCGACAGAATCTCCCCGATAGGCGTTGCGACGATCGCATGCGGTGGCCGCTGGTAAAGTATCATCAGGTTGTCGGGGAAAGGTCAGCCAACGGAACTTGGCCTGAACCTGGGGCGGCGACGATGGAAAGGTATGGCAAGGGGAGCCCCCAGGGTTCGTCCCGGCGAAAACGAACAAGCGCATGCCACGGCTTACGCGGCGACAATTTATCCAGGGGCTGAGCATCGGAAGCACAGGCATTTGGGCAACGTCGGCCGCGCTCGGCCTTAACCCACTCATCGGCGCGGACCCGGCGTTTGCCCCCCCGGCCGATCCCTCTTCGCTGTTCGAAGAAGTGCCCTCCAGCACAAGCAAGATCACCTGGCGCCATGTGAACGGGCGCTCGCCCGAATACTACCTGCCGGAAACAACCGGAGCCGGCTGCGCGTTTCTGGACTATGACAACGACGGCTGGATGGACATTTACCTGGTCAATAGCGGGAGCTGCGATTTTCTGACGCCGAAGCCGCCGCTGCGCAATGCGCTTTACCGGAATAACCGCGACGGGACCTTCACAGACGTAACCGAGAAAGCCGGGGTCGCCGGTGGAGGCTACGGAATGGGTGCCGCCGTTGGCGACTACGACGGGGATGGGTGGCCCGATCTCTACCTAACCCAGTACGGGCGAAGCATCCTCTACCGCAATAACCGGAATGGAACATTCACCGACGTGACCGACAAGGCAGGGATCGCGGCTCCGGGCTGGGCTTCGAGCGCGGTTTGGTTCGACTATGACAACGACGGGAAACTGGATCTATTCGTTTGCCGCTTCGTTGATTTTGACAAATCGAAGAATCAATTTTGCGGAGACCAGCGCACCGGAGAGCGGTTCTATTGCGTCCCCACCGCGTACCCGCCGGCACCGAGCTGGCTGTTCCATAACAACGGCGATGGGACTTTTACCGACGTCAGCCGCGAGTCCGGCATCGCCAAGGCCCTGGGCAAAGCCTGGGGCGTGGTTGCCACCGACGTGGATAACAATGGCTGGATGGACCTGTTCGTGGCCAACGACACCTCAGCCAATTTCCTGTTCGTCAACCAGCGCAATGGGAAATTCCAAGAGGCGGGCATCGGGGCCGGCGTTGCCTACAGCCAGGAAGGGCGTCCCCGCTCCGGCATGGGGGTGGATTCCGCGGATTTCGACCAGGATGGCTGGCAGGATCTGTTTGTCACCAACGTGGACCAGGAGATGTATTCGATCTACCACAACAACCACGACCTGACATTCGACGATTTGGCGGGATCCTCAGGATTGGGGCGGGTAACGCGACTCATGAGCGGGTGGGGGCTGAAGTTTTTCGATTACGACAATGATGGCAATCTCGATCTGTTCATTGCCAATGGACATCCCGACGACCGGGTTGAACAACATTCGACCCACGTCACCTACAAGGAACCGTTGTTGCTGTTCCATAACGATGGCCGCGGTCTCGAAAATGTAAGCGCCTCGGCCGGCCCAGCGTTCGCACAAACCTTTGCCGCGCGCGGCATGGCAGTGGGTGACTTCAATAATGACGGCGCAACCGATGTGTTGATTGCCATGAATAACGGGCCGCCGCTGCTGCTCAAGAATACGGCGGCGCGGGAGAATCACTGGCTCGGTTTGCGGCTGGTGGGGAAGCAAGCGAACCCGGATGCCATCGGCGCCAGGATCACCTGGCAGGCCGGGGACCTGAAACGCAGCCGGCTGAAGGTGGGAGGCGGAAGTTATCTGTCTTCGCATGACCCGCGTGAAGTGTTGGGCATCGGCAAACGGTCGAAAATTGACAAGCTGGAAATCCAATGGCCGCAACCCGGCAGGCGAGTGGAAACATTCACCGATCTTCCGATTGACCGCTACATCACGATTGTGGAGGGCTCAGGATCGTAAACTACCGGCCCATTTAGCCGGCAAGACTCGAGCACTACGATTTCCGACCTCAGTAGGGGTAGGGTTGCCCCGGCCGCGCGATGCGAATGCGGTGGTCGGTAAATTCGAAGTGCGCGCCCGGCAGCTCCACTTTGGGCATGTGGCAGGTCACGCAACCCTCGCTTGCGACCGGACACGGCTTTGCAGCCGGCGCGGTGGTTTGTCTTCTTGGCGCCGCTTCTTGAGTTGCGGCCGGTACAGGACGAGGCACGCCCCTTGCGTGGCATTCGGTACACCTTGCATCGTACCCAGCGGGTGCATGATTCAGTTCCACGTGGGGATCGTGGCATGTGGTGCAGGCAAAATGCCGGTCATTGGAGTTGTGACCACGGCTCAAAGAAATACGATAAGGCTGGAAGCGCACGTTGTTGATGCCGCCGAGGTCTGGCATCATCCCTACCGTGTCCGCGCCGCGATGGCAGGCTCCGCAGAACTCCTGCGAGAGGGTATCCGCATCGAGCGCGCGCGGGTTAAAGATATAGCGTCCGCCCTTTTTCCCTGAGGCCATGGCGGCGATATGTTGGGCGCCTGGCCCGTGACATGCCTCGCAGCCCACACCCGGAACCAGGCGGCCGAGCTCCAGCTTGTCGTCGATAACGGCGGCCGTGCCATGGCAACTGAAGCAGTTGCGTGCCTCGTCTCCGCTGATGTCGCGCCCGAAGGCTTCCTGCAAACTGGGCGACGGCTCGAGTGCGTCGCCGATCGTCCAGTCCAGGCCGTCAATGCCGGTGTAATAGCTGACCCGGCCTTCATACAGTTTGCCATTGTGCCGGAGCACGTAAGTTTGCGCGATATTGCCATGGCCGAATACGTATGCGATCGGCTCGCTGATGGTGTCCTTTCCGTCGGTCACACGATAGAGGCTCTGTTCCCCGTCGCTCGCGATCTCGTAAGAGTACGGTCCGGCTCGAAAACTCATCCGCGGGTGAGATCGCAGCACCGGGCTTTCCGCGGCAACGCTCAGAGCACGAGCCATGCTAGTCTGCGAGTGCGCCTTTCCCGTGTGACAAGCAGCGCAGACCTCAGCGCCGATGAAGCCCACGCCAGGAATCTCGCGGCGGGGACGAAATTGGGAGAATGCGGCCGCATCCTCGGTCTGCGCCTGGGCGAACGCGCTGAACAGCGAAAGCAGCAAGAGGCCGGAAACAAAGCAGGCGGCCTGCAGCGGGCCGCGAATTCCCCGCCGTGCAGCACCGCCCCTAAGCCATCGCGAAAAGCTGGAACTATTTGTCAACCGCCCCCTGCCCTTCCACCACGCTGAAGATTCGGTCAACGCCGGGCACGCTGATTTCTTCCGCCCTTCCACTGGGCCAGCGGATTTCAATCTTTTCGATCTTAGTTGAAGTCCCCAACCCAAAATGAACCCTGGTGTCGGAATTCGAGCCGTAGCTGCCGCCGCTGGTCACATCGGCTCGCTGGCGCACTCCGCCCGAGGTGAGAAAGACTTTCGCGCCGATGGCATCGCGCGGGCTCTTAAGCCCGCCCACCAGCTTGAACGTGATCCAGTGATTCTGGTTTCTCACGACATTCCGTAGCAGCGCGGGAGCGGAATCCATATTGTTCAAGATGACATCGATGTGACCATCGTTGAACAAGTCCCCAAAAGCCGCGCCCCGTGCCGCAATCACATCCGCCAAGCCGCTGCCGGTTGCGGGCGGCACTTCCAGGAATTTCGTCTGGTCGAGATTGCGAAAAAGCTGCGGCCGCTGGGCCCAGGTCGTTCCCCAATCGCGCTCATCCACCCAAGGATAGACGTGGCCGTTGGCGACAAAAATGTCCAGCAGGCCATCGTTGTCAAAGTCGAGGAAACCGGTCCCCCAACCCAGAAAGGGGATGGTCGGAGTGCCCAGCCCCGCCTGGAATGTGACTTCGGAAAGACTGGCGTTGCCATCGTTTCGGTAGAGCGTGTTGAAATCGTCGGAGAACACGGTGACGTAGAAGTCCAATTTGCCATCGCGATTGTAATCTCCGGCCGCAATTCCCATGGACGCTTGCGCCAGCCCCGCGTCGGTCAGGGCAAAGCCGGACACGTAACTTATATCCTCGAACGTTCCGTCCCGGCGATTGCGGTAGAGGTAACGAGGTGTCGAATCATTGGCCACCGCTAGATCGAGCCAACCGTCATCATCCACGTCCACAAACAAGGAGGCGAGGCCGTAATAATTTTGGGAGTCGGCAACCCCAGCTTTCTCGCTTACATCGGTGAACGTGCCATCCCCATTGTTGTGGAACAGATGGTCGCTCTCGCCCGGCAGACCCCGCGGCCCACACATTCCCCCCGCTCCGCGGAACTGGCAAGAGCTTGGCGGAATTCCCTGACCCGCGACCGGAGGATGGTCGGGATCGAACTTCACGTAGCCGGGAACGAACAAATCGAGTCGGCCGTCGTGGTCATAGTCTCCCCAGGTCGGTCCCGTGGACCACCCTCCCAAGGTCACACCCGCCTTCTCCGCCACGTCGCTGAAGGTGCCGTCGTGATTGTTGTGGTAAAGCCGGTTCTTGCCGAAGTTGGTGACGTACAGGTCTGGCCAGCCATCATTGTCATAGTCTCCGACGGCAGCGCCGAAGCCCCACCGCTGGTTGGAGACGCCGGCCTGGTCGGTCACATCGCTGAAGGTGCCGTCATGATTATTGTGCAGCAGCATCGCCCGCGGAGCTGGCTCCTTCCCCAGCAGCGCAGCGAAAGTGGAACCGTTGAGCAAATAGATATCGAGCCAGCCGTCGTCGTCGTAATCCAGCAAGGCCACGCCCGAGCCTGGCGTTTCAAGAATCGTCTTCTTTTCCGGTGTTCCGGACCGATGATGGAATTTCTCCAGCCCGGTGCCCTGGGTAATGTCCGTGAAGACCACCGGCGCACCATCCACGAATCCCCCTGCCGTGATGGGGCGCAGCGAAGCATCCTTCACGGGAGGATGCGGAGCCCCGGTCGCGACCCCCATGGGCTGCTGCGGGGGTGGCTTGTGATCCTCGGTTTGCTGTGCCACGCCGACCGGGGCCAGCAGGACCACCCCCAGAAAAGACGCAGAGAGACATTTCGCTCGACCAGGCATCATCGCACGCCAGTTACCAGCTCCATGGTTCGAGTGATCGCGGCCAGGCAAACTCGAGCACAGGAATGGCATACTCTTCCCGTTCAAATCTATTGCGGCAACTCCCGCTCCGGACTGCCATCCGGGGCCGGCTTATCTCCCGCCCCGGGAACCTCAGAACGGTTCATCTGATCGAGCTTCCGGAACGCGGCCTGAGCCTCTTCCTGTCGGCCCAGTTTCGAATAGTCGCGGCCCAGCAGGAAATAAGCCTGCTTCATCCGAGGCTCAAGCTGCAGCGATGCCTTGAGTTCCGGAAGGGCTGCTTCAAGCTGACCACCCTGGAACAAAGCGTTACCGAGGGCAAAATGGCCGGCCGCAGAATCAGGAGCCAGCGCGACTGCCTTGCGCAGCCAATCCGCAGCTTGCGAGTAGTCTTTCTTATAGGTGTAGCACGCTCCCAGACCGTAAGCGACCGGGTAACTCAGCGGTCCAGTTTTTTCCGCCTGGGTATAGTAGCCGATCGCCTCATCGAATTTTGACTGCGAGCGTTTTAGATCAGCCAAGCCGAGGGCTGCTTCGATGGAACGAGGATTCGCTCGGAGAGCGAGGTGAAATTCCGTTTCCGCCTGGCTCGGATTTTCAGCCGCCAGCGCCGCTTCGGCAAGCAACTGGTGGGCTCGGTCAGAGTCCGGCGCCAGCGCGAGAAGGCGCTGATATTCCCGCTGCGAGAGCTCGCGAGCAATAAGCGAGAGGTAGTAGAGAGCGTCCGTGTTGTTCGGGTCCGCGCCCAGGACCTGGCGCAGTTCCTCGAAGGCGGGCTGAAACTTTCCCTGGGCGAGCAGGGCTCGCGCCAGCATCAGGCGCAGCGGCAACGCATGGGGATGGGTGCGCAGATGCTTCTGGGCCAGTTGCGCGGCCTGCGCGAACTCACCCCGATAGAAGGCTCGGGTGCATTCCGCCAGTTCCGGGGTTTCTCTGAGCCCATCGGCCGAAGCCACCAGCACGAGCAACCAGCACAAGATGAAACGTAGAGTAAGCGGTTGGGACATTTCGCGACGGGGCCTCAGGGAGTTTCGAAAGGACGCACTTCAACGATACGCATCAGCTCCTGCACCTTCTCATCGCGAAGTTTCTGGAGTTCCTCAAAGTGTTTGGCCTGGGTTTCCCTCCGCGAGTCTCCGGTGCGGGTGTAGAGGGTCAAAAGATACAGGTTGGCGGCAAGATAGTCTGGATCGAGTTCGAGGGCGCGCCGGATGTGCGCCTCGGCCTCACCATAATCTCGCTTCATCAGATAGTACTGTCCAAGGTCCGCCAGGGCGTTTACGTAGTCGGGTTTGGTTTTCAAAGCCAACTGCAACTGGCTGAAGGCGTCCTCGAGGCGATGTTGCTGCAAGGCGATGGAGCCCAGGTAATAATGCGCCGCCGTTGCGGTCTCAGGGCCGGTAACGGCTTGCGTCAGCCAGGGAACGGCCGCATCGTAGTCCTTCGCCCGGAAAAGCGCGGTGCCGAGCGCGAGCTTGCCTCGCGGGTCACCGGGCTTCAGTTGGAGGTACTTCTGGAAGAAGGGCACAGCCTCGGCGGGGTCATGACGAAAGGCCGCCACCGCCCCCATCGCGTAATTGAATGACGCGTTCTCCGGTTCGAGCCTGACCGCCTTCTCGAAAGCGTTGCCCGCTTCCGCCAGCAGTTCAAGATCCAGACAGACCAGTCCAAAATCATAGTGAATGCTGGCTCTGTCCGGGGCAAGATCTCGCGCGTGGGCGAGGTAGCCTAGGGAACCCTTGTAGTCCCGCTGCTCGTGCGCGACCCGCGCCAATTCCAAGAGCGGCGCGGGTGAAAGATTCTCCCCGGTTGCTAATGTCTCAAGCGCCGCGCGGGCATCCGCCCAGCGTTGGGCGCGCGCGCACGCCATGGCGAGAGCGTGAAGGAGTTGAGGCGACAGAACCCGGCGCTTCTGCAGGCCCTGCAGCAGGAAGATGACCAGATCATCGCGCTTGCCGGCTCCCAAGCCCGACAAGGTCTGCTGCGCATCCGCCTCAGAGAATTCCGGATCGGCCACCAGGCGCGCCGCCGCGTCATCCGCTCCCTGGCGGTTGCCGGTCGCAGCGTAATTGGCGCACAGAATTGACAATGCCTGGGCCCGGCCCTGGACTTGTTCGGGCAGGTGTGACAAGTGGATCAGAGACTGCTGGAATTTACCCTGCTCGAGAAGCAGGGCCGCAGTTTGATAATTGGCCTCTTCGTTGTTCGGCTCGTAACCGAGCAGGCGCCCGTAAATCTCCAGAGCCTTCCGCTTGGCTTGCGGATCTCGGGCGACGTTCTCCTGGTAGAGCCGGCCCAGGTTCAAGTAAGCGCCGGTGAACCGCGGTGAACGATGAATCGCCCGGCTGAAGCTGCTTGCGGCTGCCGCAGGATTGCCTTGCTGGGCATTAATGATCCCGCGCAAGTTATCGAATCCGGGGTCTGCGGGAAACTGTTTTACCGCTTGGTTGAGCAGCCGTTCCGCCTGCGCCAGGTTGCGTTCTTCGATCAAATCCTGAATCTGCAGGATCCTATGATCCCTCGCGCTGTGAAGGTCTTGACCCGCAAGGAGCAAAGTTGCGTAAAACAGACCCGCCAAGGCCAAAGCCGGAATCGGCCAGCGCCGTCGCATAGAATATGCCCACAGGATTATACGCGAGGAAAAAGCCATTCGATGCAGGCAAATACTAGCTGGCTTATACTGATTTTGATGGAGAGCAGCCTTCCGTTCAGCATCTTTTTGCGGCGTCCCATGACAATATCTCTTAGTTATAGCGCGGCCCGGTCACGATGACAGGGGTGCGAGCCAGGCCAAGATGCCTCGCAGGACGCCGACGTCAGGCTTGGCGCCGCCCCGTGGTGTTGCTGTTGCTTCTCTGGATCGGCGGCGACACCTCAGCCCAAACCCAGCCATCCGCCTCTGAGACAAATCTTGCCGCGGGGGTCGAGGCGCTGAAGGCTGGCGATCTGGACGGTGCGGAACGGATATTCGCGGAAGCGCGTCGGCAGGGCGTCAGGAGTCCGTTGGTCTTCCACAATCTCGGAGTCATCGCCCAGCAGCGTGGCAGCCATACACTGGCGGTCAGCCGATTCCGCCAGGCCATTGCCC
>Ga0193719_10000508_pt1 | contig 14699 bp, 12 predicted proteins | sample U2a2metaG_FD_160103 | JGI IMG/M metagenome (GOLD analysis project Ga0193719, IMG submission 160103) | Soil microbial communities from a riparian zone of the East river system, Colorado, United States - U2a2 | ecosystem: Environmental > Terrestrial > Soil > Riparian zone | place: USA: East... | reverse complement strand
CTTCACCTTGGGCCAGCTGAAGGCGAGGCATTCGATTCCAATCGCGAGTATCTCGAGCGCCTCGGGTTCGAGGTGGAAGGATTTGGCGGCCACACTCTCATCGTCAACACCGTGCCAATGCCGCACCGGCGCTTCGACGCCGAGCGCTGCTTGCGCGAGACTCTCGACTCGCTGACGGGTGACCGGGTCGCCGGAGCGGCGGCAAAGCACGAAAGACTCGCGGCCACCGTCGCGTGCAAGGCGGCAATCAAGGCGGGTGAAGAGCTCTCGCAGGGAGAGATGCGTGCTCTCTTCGCGGCGCTGCGCGACACCACGCTGCCTGCCCACGACGTGCACGGACGCTCCACCATCGTTCATCTCACCTGGGACGAGGTAGAGCGGCGCTTTGGCAGGCGATAGGCTGCGAGTGATCTGTGGCCCGACCGCCGCCGGCAAATCCGCGGTCGCGCTCGAGCTCTGCGAGACGCACGACGCGGTGATTGTGAGTGCGGACTCGCGACAGATCTATCGCCACTTCGATATTGGAACCGCCAAACCGACTCGTGAAGAGCGGGCGCGCGTAACCCACTACGGAATCGATGTTGCCGACCCGCGAGAACGTTACTCCGCGGCCAGGTGGGCCGGCGAAGCGAACGAATGGATCGAATGCGCTGACAAGACCGGGAAAGAGGCGGCAATCGTAGGAGGTACGGGACTCTACATCAAAGCCCTCGTCGACCCACTTTTCTCGGCGCCGAAAGTGGATCCGCTACAGCGAGCCGAGTTAGAGCGCGAGCTCGAGGCAAAGCCTCTCGTCGAGCTGCGCCGTTGGTGCGAGCGACTCGACCCAGCGCGAGCTCACCTCGGCCGCACCCAGCTATTGCGCGCGATCGAGACGGCACTCCTCGCAGGCTCGCGCATCAGCGAGCTTCACGCGGAACACAGAGCGGCGACGACGGTCGACGTTCGGCACGAAAGAACCGCGTATCTGGTTGTGGATCCTGGCTCCAAGCTCGAATCGGGAATAGCGACACGAGTCGATAGGATGCTCAAAGCCGGTTGGGCAGATGAAGTTCGCGAGCTGACGCGCACTGTTCCACCGGACGCGCCGGCATGGAAAGCCAGCGGCTACTCGGTGATCCGGGAGCACGTCGAGGGCCGCCTGGATTTGTCATCCGCGCGGGAGCGGATCATTATTGAGACGCGACAATACGCGAAGCGCCAGCGTACATGGTTCAGACATCAGCTGCCGCGTGCCGCTGTGACAGTTGTCGATCCTGAAGACTCTCAAGCCCGTGCCGTCGTGCGGGAGTGGTGGGAAAGAGCTGAGTGAACATAGGCATCACCTGTTACCCGACGTACGGCGGGTCCGGCGCCGTGGCAACCGAGCTCGGCATCGCATTGGCGGAGCGCGGGCACGAAGTCCACTTCATCACGTATCGACAGCCATTCCGCCTTCCGTCGTTCCTACCGCGCATTTTTTTTCACGAGGTCGATGTCGGCCGCTACCCGCTGTTCGAGTTCCCGCCATACGATCTCGCCCTGGCGGTGCGGATGCACGAAGTGGTCAAGAGCCACCACCTCGAGCTGCTGCACTGTCATTACGCGATCCCGCACGCCACCAGCGCCTGGATTGCCCGCGAGATGCTGCGCGAGACGGGTGAGGACGTGGAGGTGATAACCACACTTCACGGGACGGACATCACGATCGTCGGCCAGGATCCTTCATTCTATCCGATCACGAAGTTCTCGATCGAGAAGTCGGACCGCATCACGGCCGTCTCTCAGTATCTGAAGGAGGAGACGTGTCGCGCGTTTGGCTGCGACGGACCCGCCATCGACGTGATCCACAACTTCATCGACCCCGACGTCTACGATCGCGAGAAGTATCCGTCCTTGCTGAGGAAGCAATTCGGACCATCCAAGCCGATTCTCATGCACGTCTCGAACTTCCGCACCGTCAAGCGTGTTCGTGACGTGATCCGCGTCTACGCCGAGGTGAATCGCGAGATCCCCAGCGTGCTCGTGATGATCGGAGACGGCCCCGATCGACCCGCCGCCGAAGAAGAAGCGCGCATGCTTGGGGTCGAGAATTCCGTGTCATTTCTGGGGAAGCTCGATCAAATCGCGCCTCTGCTCGCGGCCGCGGATCTGTTCCTCCTGCCGAGCCAGAGCGAGTCGTTCGGACTGAGCGCGCTCGAGGCACTCGCATCCGGAGTGCCTGTCATCGGCACCAATGCTGGTGGCCTTCCGGAAGTCATACGCGACGGAGAGACCGGCGTTCTGTGCGCCGTCGGAGACGTCCCGGGAATGGCCGCGGCCGCACTCGAGATTCTGCAGGATCGCAAGCGGTGGTCGGAAATGAGCAAGCTTGGGGCTGCCGATGCTCGCGAGCGCTTTTCTCGCGACGCCATCGTCACCAAATACGAATCGCTCTATCGTAAATCACTCCCCTCCCAAACAACATGACTCCCCTTCAGGCGATCGCGCTCGGAATCATTCAGGGGCTCTCCGAGTTTCTCCCCATCAGCAGCTCGGCGCACCTCACTCTCGCTCCGTGGTTTTTCGGCTGGGAGGATCCAGGGCTGGCGTTCGACGTTGCTCTCCACTTCGGGACACTTCTGGCGGTGCTCTGGTACTTCCGGATGGAGTGGCTGACACTGATCAAAGCCGCGTTTGGAATCATTACGACAGGGCGCATCGAGACGCCGGAAAAACGAAAAGTGATTGCCCTCATCGTGGCCACGATCCCGGGCGCCATCGGTGGGTACCTTCTTCAATCGAGAGCGGAAACGGCGTTTCGTAGTCCAGAAATAATCGCAATCGCGCTGATCGTGATGGGACTTATCCTGTGGGCGGTCGACAAGGCCGTCGACCAGCGCCGCGTACTCGGCGAAATGCGCTGGGTGGATGCTCTCCTGATCGGATTGGCCCAGGTAATCGCGTTGATTCCCGGCGTGTCGCGCTCGGGCTCGACCATCACTACGGCGCGCGGCCTGCGCTTCGATCGCGAAAGCGCGGCGGAATTCAGCTTTCTGATGAGTATGCCGATCATCGCGGCGGCGGTCGTGCTCGAAGGTCCGAAGGCGCTGCACGAAGGGGCAGTTACGAACGAGCTAATGGGGGGGATTGTCGCATCGGCGATCAGCGGCTGGCTCGCCATTTCGATTCTCATGCGATACGTGAGCAGACACAGTTACGGCATTTTCGCCTGGTATCGCGTCTTGCTCGGTCTCGCAGTCCTGGCGGTGATTCACGCGCGCGGATAGCGAGGTCCGTTTCGATGGAGCAACGCACGAAGCGATCGAACGGATGCTCGAGCTTCCGCGTGTTGAGCTCCTCGAATCGACCACGTCCACGCTCGACGTCGCGCATCGGATCGCGGCTCGGGGCGCGCCGGCGGGAACGCTCGTGATTGCCAACGAACAGACCGCGGGTCGCGGCAGGGGCGGGAAGAGCTGGCAGTCGTCGCCGGGCGACGGTCTGTGGCTTACTCTGATCGAGCGCCCGGCGGACACCTCCGGCCTCGGAGTTCTCTCCTTGCGCGTCGGACTCGCGGCCGCCGAGGCGCTCGATCGATTTGCATCGGAGCCGATCCGCCTCAAGTGGCCGAACGACCTTTACGTAGATGAAGGAAAGCTCGGCGGCATTCTTGTAGAAGCGCGGTGGCGAGAACAGGCGGTCGAGTATGTAGCGATTGGCCTCGGCGTAAATGTAAAACCACCTCGGAACGTGCCGTCAGCGGCCGGGCTCGAGCCGGGAACCGACCGGCTAGATGTCCTCGCTGAGCTCGTGCCCGGCGTTCTGGCGGCCGCGCGGGCAACCGGTCCGCTCCAGACCGATGAAATGGAGGAGTTCGATGCCCGCGATCTCGCTCGGGGGCGAAAGTGCATTGAGCCCGCTGTCGGTCGCGTGGCCGGTATTACTCGGACTGGCGAGCTGCTCGTGGCGTTGGCAGACTCTGTGACTCCATTCCGCTCCGGCTCCCTCGTGCTCGAGGATCCGCAATGATCGTCGTCTTCGATGTTGGCAACTCCGAGATCACAATCGGAATATTTGACGGCGAAGAGCTGGTGTCCCATTGGAGGCTGACTACAGCCGCGCCGAGGACGGCGGACGAGCTGGCGCTCCTGATTCGGTCGATCGTAGGGCCGCAGATAGCGTCGCCAGAAGGTGCGGACGGGTCAGCAATCTGCTCGGTCGTACCGGCCATCACTCCGATGCTTGCCGAAGCCTGTGAAATGTGCTTTGGGGACAAGCCGATCATGATCGACGCCCGGGCGAAGCTTCCGATCAAGCTCGATGTGGAGGAGCCCTATACTGTGGGCGCCGATCGAATCGCGAATACCCTGGCGGCCAGCCGGATCCACAAAAAGGATGCGATCGTCCACGACCTACGATTGTATCACCGCGGATGGGACCTTCCTCGGGGGCGTGATTCAACCCGGGATCATGATCTCGGCGGACACCCTGTTTCGGCGCACGGCACAGCTCCCCGCCACCGACATCGTCGCCCCCAAAAGGGTGATCGCGCGGCGGACGGACGAGTGCATCCGGGCGGGGGTTCTTTATGGCGCCGTTGACTCAATTGACGGCATCGTCCGGCGCATCAAAAAGGAATGGCCGGGAAAGACCCCACCCATCGTGATTGCAACGGGAGGAATGGCGGAAACGATCAGGCCGCATTCGGCTGAGCTCGAGCTTGTTGACCCCTTTCTGACCCTCAAGGGCATCCGCCTTGGCTACGAGCTTCTAACGTAGCAGCCGGGAAAGCCCCGGCTTCCAGTCGGGCATTTCCGGGTTGACTGACCCATCCTCGACCCATTAAGTTGTTGGCTTAGCACTCACCACGGTCGAGTGCTAACAGCAGAGCCACCCACCACAAGCCACTTTTTCCCAGCAGAAAGGCAGCTAACTATGGCCACAAAAACGCAAACCAGCACGAAGGTCGCTCCCCTCGCAGATCGCGTCGTCGTCAAGGCGCTCGAGGACACTGAGCAGATGCGCGGCGGACTCTTCATTCCCGACACCGCCAAGGAAAAGCCGCAACAGGGCGAGATCATCGCCGTCGGCCCCGGCCGCTATGAGAAGAACGTCCGCGTCCCGATGGAGGTCAAGGTCGGAGACAAGGTCCTTTACGGCAAGTACAGCGGCACCGAAGTCACGATCGACACCGAACAGTTTCTGATCCTTCGCGAGTCCGATGTGCTCGCGGTTGTGAACTAAACCAGACACCCAAAGAGCAAATCATATGGCAGCCAAGGAACTACACTTCAACACCGATGCGCGCGCAGCTCTTAAGCGCGGCGTCGACCAGCTCGCCGAGGCGGTCAAGGTCACACTTGGTCCCAAGGGGCGCAACGTCGTCATCGACAAGAAGTTCGGTGCACCGACCGTCACCAAAGACGGCGTGACCGTAGCAAAGGAGATCGAGCTTTCGGATCCGCTCGAGAACATGGGCGCGCAGATGGTGAAAGAAGTCGCCACCAAGACGAGCGACCTCGCCGGAGACGGCACCACCACCGCAACGGTATTGGCCCAGGCGATTTTCCGCGAAGGCCTCAAGAACGTCACCGCCGGCGTCAACCCGATGGCGCTCAAGCGCGGCATTGACGCCGCGGTTTCCGCGGTCGTCGAAGATCTCAAGAAGATGAGCGTTCCGACGAAGGGCAAGAAGGAAATCGCCCAGGTCGGCTCGATCTCGGCAAACAACGACAAGGAAATCGGCGATCTGATCGCCGAGGCGATGGAGAAGGTCGGCAAGGACGGCGTCATCACCGTCGAAGAGGCGAAGGGCCTCGAGACGACTCTTGAGACCGTCGAAGGAATGCAGTTCGACCGCGGTTACCTCTCGCCGTACTTCGTCACCGATCCGGAGAAGATGGAAGCGGTGCTCGAAGACGCGCTGATTCTCATTCATGACAAGAAGATTTCTTCGATGAAGGATCTTCTTCCCATTCTCGAGAAGGTCGCGCAGATGGGCAAGCCGTTGCTCATCATCGCCGAGGACATCGAGGGTGAGGCGCTGGCGACACTGGTCGTCAATAAGCTCCGTGGCACGCTCCGCGTCGCAGCGGTCAAGGCCCCGGGCTTCGGCGACCGTCGCAAGGCAATGCTCGAGGACATCGCTGTGCTGACGGGCGGCCAGGTGATCTCCGAGGAAGTCGGATTCAAGCTGGAGAACGCCGTCGTGACCGACCTCGGTCGCGGCAAGCGTCTAGTCGTCGACAAGGAGACCACCACGATCATCGATGGTCAGGGCGACGAGGACAAGATCAAGGGACGGATCAAGGAGCTCAAAGCGGCGATCGAGAAGACGACCTCCGATTACGACCGTGAGAAGCTCCAGGAGCGTCTGGCCAAGCTCGCCGGCGGTGTGGCAGTCATCAACGTTGGTGCCGCCACCGAGAGCGAGATGAAGGAGAAGAAGGCACGGGTGGAAGATGCGCTTCATGCGACTCGTGCAGCCGTGGAAGAGGGAATCGTCCCGGGTGGCGGCGTTGCGCTCGTGCGCGCGCAGAAGGCGCTCAAGAACCTAAAGCTCGCCGAAGCGGACGAGCAGATCGGTGTCGACATCATCCGTCGCTCGCTCGAAGAGCCGATGCGCATGATCGTCCAGAACGCGGGTGGTGAAGGCTCGATCGTGGTCGAGAAGATCCGCCAGTCGAAAGAAGTCAACTACGGCTACAACGCTCTGACCGATGAGTACGAGGATCTGGTTTTGGCCGGCGTCATCGACCCGACCAAGGTCACCCGCACCGCGTTGCAGAACGCGGCGTCCATCGCGTCACTTCTCCTCACGACGGAAGCCATCATCGTCGAGAAGAAGGAGCCGGCCGGCTCTGGCGCTCAGGGTGGCGGCTCGCCCGGCGGTATGGGCGGGATGTACTAGACTGGCACTAGCAACTCGGCAGGAACTCAAGCGGGAGTCGCGAAAGCGGCTCCCGCTTTTGTTTTGTGGAACTGCAACATCGAGGGGAGCAAGGTTGGAGGTGCGAGGTGCGAGGTAACGCGCAACTTCGTGGCGCTTCTACCTCCTACCTCGCACCCAGTACCTCGCACCTCCTACCTAGCTCTTCTCGCAGTTGCCGTTCAGTTGGCAGTTGGGGTCCCCGCTCTTGACCAAAGAGCCAGGTCCACATATAATCCCAAGACAATTGAAGCCCTGTGGTAATTTGCCGCGTATTGCAGCCACGTTAAATAAATGCTAAAAAGCGAGGAACGCCCGCGGCCACACAGCCTCGGGCGTTCTGCTTTATGCGCGGAGTCAATCAACCAGACTCCCCATGACTACTCAGCAACAGCTCGAGATCGACCCCAGATCGGCGCTCCAAGACCGTCCTACTCCGTTGGGTTCGCCGAGCGAACCGACCAACACGTCCACGCCTGAACCTTCGCGTGATTTCGGCGAATTTGATGCGGCAGCGGTACGCTGCGAGATCGTTGGACCCCGTGGAGCGCCGGTCATCGCTGTGCTCGGCGGTATCTCCGCCTCGAAGCACGTCACATCGTCCGCCTCGGATCCGTGTCCAGGATGGTGGGAAGATGTAGTTGGCCCGGGCCGCGCAATCGACACTCGACAGTTTCGGATCCTTGGCATCGACTACGTCACGAGCGGAAAAAGTACGGCTCCGGTTACCACCGCCGATCAGGCTGAAGTCCTTGCTGCTGCCCTCGATCGAGTCGGCGTCCGAAGCCTCCACGCACTGGTAGGTGCCTCCTACGGAGGAATGGTCGCGCTTGCATTCGGCGTCGCCTTTCCAGCGCGAACAAGGCGCCTGATCGTGATTAGCGCCGCTCACGAGAGTGACCCCATCGCGACCGCTCTCCGACACCTTCAGCGGCGCGTCGTCGCGCTTGGGAGTGCGGCGGGCCGGGAGCGCGATGGATTGGCGATCGCGCGAGGGATCGCGATGACGAGCTACCTGACCCCTCGGTACTTCGAGGAGCGCCTCGCCGGCTGCGATCGGGACGATTCAAGCCTGGTGGAGCATCGCATCGGTAGTTACCTGAGGACGCGAGGGGAAAAGTTCGCGGATCAGTGGACGTCCGAGAGGTACAACGCGCTCTCGCTCTCTCTCGACCTCCACCGGATCCGCCCCGAGGATATCACCGTCCCCGCGACCGTGATTGCCATCAGTAGCGACCGGCTGGTCCCGGTCGCGCAAAGTCGCGAGCTCGCGCAGAGACTCGGCGGTCCCAGTCAGCTCATCGAGCTCGATTCATCTCTCGGCCATGATGCGTTCCTCGGCGATTCTTCCCGCGTTGCTCCATTCGTGAACGAACTGCTTCGAGTCGGTGCGGAGGCAGTGTCATGAGCGACGAGATCAGACATTCATCGACGCGTCCGCCGCGGCAGCCGGCAACGCGCGCAGTACGTGCGGGAATAGCGACCGACCTGCACCATGGCGCGGTCGTGCCCCCAATTCACCTCTCTTCGACATTTGCATTTGAAGGCTTTGGAAAGAAGAGGCTCTACGACTACACGCGTACCGGCAATCCTACGCGCGAGTACCTCGCCAATGCGCTGGCCGAGCTCGAGGATGGAGAGGGAGCAGTCGTGACGAGCACCGGGATGTCGGCGGTGGCTCTCGTGCTGCAGCTCGTGCGTCCCGGAGATCTCATTCTCGCCGCCCATGACTGCTATGGCGGAACGCATCGCATTCTCCGGTCTCTCGCTGCTCGCGGACAATTTGACGTCGCGTTCGTCGATCTCACCAGTGAAACTGCCGTCGACACGGTGAAGTCGCGCCGGCCAAAGCTCCTGTGGATTGAAACGCCCAGCAATCCGCTTCTCAGAGTGACGGATCTGGCCCGAGTTATCGAAGCAGGGCATGACGGCGGAGCCATCGTGGCCGTGGACAACACCTTCCTCTCGCCTGTGTTGCAACGGCCTATCGAATTCGGCGCTGACCTCGTAATCCACTCGACCACGAAGTACCTGAACGGACACAGCGATGTCGTCGGCGGCGCGGTCGTAGCGTCGGACGCGGCGCTCGTTGAGGAACTGTCGTGGTGGGCGAACTGTCTCGGAATCACGGGCGCTCCCTTCGACAGCTTTCTCACTCTGAGGGGAGTGCGGACACTTCACGCGCGGATGCGCATCCACTGCGAGAACGCCGCCCGTGTTGTCGAGCTGTTGTGCGGTCACAACGCCGTAAAGCGCGTGTACTATCCGGGGCTGAGCTCGCATCCCGGTCACAGCGTTGCCGCGACGCAGCAGGGCGGCTTCGGCGCCATGGTGAGCTTCGAAGTAAACGGCGGAATCGATGGCGTGGAGCGGTTCGTCAATGCACTTCAGTGCTTCACTCTTGCAGAATCGTTGGGAGGTGTCGAGAGTCTGGTCGCGCATCCAGCGACGATGACCCACGCATCAATGGATGAGACGGCACGCGCGACGGCGGGAATCGAGGATTCGCTGCTACGGCTCTCGGTCGGAATCGAGCACGCCGACGACCTGGTGGCGGATCTCGCGGCCGCGCTGGATCATTCTGCCGCGTACGTTCCAGATAATTATTCAGAGACGGAAAGCGCGGACGTCGGCGCCACTGTCTGACTGTTGCACTCGAGCGTGCGGGATTGCACTATCTAAGCCCCAGCAACCAATCCCCCACGCTCTTGCAGCAAGGTGCTCCCATGTCAGCCAGGATCGCAGCAGCAGCGGTCATGTTTTTCGCAGCCGGTCCACTCGCCGCGCAAACTCCCGCCGCGGCATACATCATCACGCGCCTCGGAGTCGACACCGTCGCGATTGAGCGTTATACGCGCTCTCCGACCAAGCTGGAAGGAGATGTCGTGGTGAGAAACCCACGCGTGCAGACCTTCCACTACGTCGCCGGTCTCGGCGGCCGAGGCCAGCTCAAGACTTTTCATCTGACGGGGCGTCGAGCGGACGCCGATCCGTCCGCACCTCCACGAGTTCAGGTTGTCGATACGTTTGACGATTCGGTCGCTGTGGTGGAGGTCACGCGTGCCGGTGCGCGCGACACGTCTCTCTCCGGCCGCAAGACATATCACGGGCGAGCGGCGGTTGCGTTTCCAAACCAGCCGCCTGCATATGGCATCTACGAGCAGATCCTCGCGAATTCCGCTTTGAAAGGCGACAGCGTCGCGTATGCCTTGATCGGGCCAGGCGGAGGAGAGCTCCCGTCAATAATCCTCCGCCGGAGAGGACCGGACTCCGTTGCATTCAGGAGCACGTTCTTTCCGAACTGGATAGAAGTCGCGCGTGTCGATTCGCGAGGCCGGATTCTAGGCGTCAATTCATCTGCGACGACTGTCAAAACGATAGCGGAAACGGCTCCCGGCCTCGACTACGACCGTGTGGTGTCAGGCTGGATTGCCGAGGAAAAGGCCAAGGGTCCGGCGGGATTGGTATCACCGCCTGATACGGTCAGAGGAACGATCGGCGGAGCAAATATCGCGATCGCCTACAGCCGTCCGGCGAAGCGCGGCCGCGTGATCTTCGGCAACATAGTTCCCTGGAACCAGGTTTGGCGCACGGGCGCGAACGCCGCGACGATGTTCACCACCGACAAGGATCTCGTGTTCGGCAGCACGGTGGTGCCGGCGGGGAAATACACTCTGTGGACGCTCCCCACGCCGACCGGAGCGAAGTTGATATTCAATAGCCAGACGGGTCAGTGGGGTACCGACTATCACTCGGACAAGGACTTTGCGCGCATCGACCTGACGTCGAAGCAGATGTCGCCGGCAGTCGAGCAATTCGTGATCGGACTGGCTCCTCAGGGTTCCGGAGGTCTGCTGCGTTTCGCGTGGGACGACAGGGAGTATTCGATTCCGTTCACGGTGAAATAGCGTTGACGTACTACATAATTCCGGCGCGGGGAGATCGCTGGCTCCGCGCCGTCGGCTACGGATTGCTTGCCGAGATCTCGACGATCGTTACGATCATCGCGATCGCGATGCTCTATCGGTACGTCCTGGCACGGGGACTGACGAAGCCTGCCTACGCCGCGTTCAATGACCGCCTCGGCGCAATAGTCGGTGTAGTCGGCGGCACGCTTTACACTTTTCTTTTCGCCCGGCGACTGATGCGTCGGATTTCAGCGCGCTTCATCGCGCATGGGATCGTCGTCGCGGTTGCGGCAATCGCCCTTTCGGTCGGCGGATCGATAGCGGGACATCAAAGCGTCCCGACCGCATACATACTGGCATCCGCGCTGAAATTGGGCGCTGGTGCTCTCGCCGGATTCCTCGCCGCGAGGCAGTATGCGTTGGTGGTCGAGGGCTAGCGGTTCACTGGGCGATCGTCAGCGATACGGGATTGTCGAGATAGACGATCTTCTCTTCTCGGCGTGAATGAAGTATTCGCCAGAACCAGTTCTCGTCGTGTGGGGCGCCGCCGTGCTCCATGATGAGCTTGGCCAGGTCGGCCACTTCCGTTGGATCCATTCGCAAGCATCCATGTGACGCGGCGGAGCCGAGGCTCTCGACATCCCCGGTGCCGTGGATGTAATAGTCGGGATCCTGGAAGAAGATCTTCACGACCTTCATCGGATTCCCCGGATCCCCTGGACCCTTGGCAGTCTTTCCCTTCGCCCATTCGGCGTCGGGCGGCGGACGCCAACTGGGATTCCACACAATCTTGCTGATTGCGAAAGTGCCCACTGGCGTCGGATACTGGTCCTGCCCGACGGCGACAAAGTAGGTCTTGAGCGTGCTGTCTCCGCGCTGAACGATAAGCATCCGCGCTTTCAGATCAGCCCGAAGGGTGAGTGGTGCCTCTGGAGGCGCGATCGCCTCGATGCTGGTGTCCCGACCCGCAGTCGCTGCGGTTCGCGGCAGCTCGATCTGTGCGGAAACGGTCCTCGCCCCGATCGCTCCGGCCAGAATGGTCATTACAGCTAAAGTCTTACGATATATGGTCATTTGACGGCTGAGGTTTCTTTGTTGGCTGTTCTCTGGATGTAGATGGTTATTACAAATGCCGTTCCACATTGAGGGTCATTTTCCGGTGCCAGCCGGGGAACTTTTCCCGTTTTGCCTGGTGAGATTCGCGTCGCTGGCCCGCGCCGCCCTCGCGCTGCATTTTCATGTGCGACCTACCGCAAGATGCCCTCACCCGACAGGAAACCGTGCGCACCCACAACAAAGTCGTTCTTCTCGCGCTCGTCGCGATCTCTCCTTCATCCATCGAGCTGAGCGCGCAGAAACTCGATCCGTCCCTCTACTCGAGTCTCGAATGGCGCATGATCGGACCCTTCCGCGCTGGGCGCACCATCGGTGCTACTGGGGTTCGAGGTCAGCCGAACGTGTTTTATGTGGGGGTGAACAACGGTGGTGTATGGAAGACCACCGACTACGGACGCGTCTGGATGCCGATCTTCGACGAGCAGCCCACGGGTTCGATCGGCGATCTTGCCGTTGCTCCTTCCAATCCAAACGTGATCTACGTCGGGACCGGCGAGGGAGTTCAGCGGCCAGACTTGGCAACCGGTGACGGCGTCTACAAATCGACCGATGCCGGCAAGACGTGGCGTCACCTCGGACTCCGCGACGGACAGCAGATCGGTGGAATCATCGTCGATCCGCGCGACGAAAATCGAGTCTTCGTCGCCGTGCTCGGCCATCCCTATGGTCCGAATTCGGAGCGCGGGCTCTATCGATCGACGAACGGCGGAGAGACGTTCGAGCGCGTCCTCTACAAGGACGAGAACACGGGCGCGATTCAGGTCGGGTTCGATCCGGCAAACCCACAAGTAGTCTACGCCGCGCTCTGGGCCGGAAGACAGGGACCGTGGGAGAACTCATCCTGGAACGGTCCGCTTAGCGGCCTGTTCAAGTCCGTCGACGGCGGAACGACGTGGCGTCAGATCGGAAAGGGATTTCCGACTGCGGCGCAGGGGCTTGGCAGAATCGGATTCACGGTCGCGCCGAGCGATCCGCGCCGAATGTATGCCACGGTGGACGCGCCAACCCTGGGCGGCATCTATCGCTCCGATGATGGCGGCGAGACCTGGAGACGCACCAACGACGAGGTTCGAGTCTGGGGGCGGGCATCGGATTTTGCCGAAGTAAAGGTCGATCCGCGAAATCCGGATGTGGTGTACTCGGCGAACACATCGACTTACCGCTCGAATGACGGCGGGACTACGTTCACGGCGATCAAGGGCGCGCCCGGTGGCGACGACTATCACCGGATATGGATCAACCCCGACAATCCCGACATCATGATCATCGCTGCCGACCAGGGTGCGACGATCACCGTGAATGGCGGAAAGACGTGGAGCTCGTGGTACGACCAGCCGACGGCACAGTTCTACCACGTCATCACCGACAATCGAATTCCCTACTGGGTGTACGGCGGCCAGCAGGAGAGCGGCTCGATCGGCACGATGAGTCGCGGCGACTACGGCGCGATCACTTTCCGCGAATGGAATCAGGTGGGAGTCGAGGAATATGGATACGTGGCTCCCGACCCGCTCGATCCGAACATCATCTACGGCGGGAAGATCACGCGCTTCGATCAGCGGTCACGAGAGGTCCAGAACATAAGCCCGGAGGCCGTGCGCTCCGGAAAGTACAGATTTCTTCGCACCGCGCCCGTCATTTTCTCGACCGTGGATCCCCACACGCTTTACTATGCGGGCAACGTTCTGTTCAAGACCACGAACGGCGGGTACAGCTGGGAGGTCATCAGTCCCGATCTCACCCGGCAGAATTACGACGTGCCTCAGAGCTACGGTATCTATACCAATGGAGATCTCTCGGGCGCAAAAAACCGTGGCGTCATCTACGCCGTCGCGCCGTCGTTCCGCAACGTGAACACGATCTGGACTGGCTCCGATGACGGGGTCATCAATCTCACTCGCGATGGCGGAAAAACGTGGACCAACGTTACGCCGGCCGCGCTGACTCCGTGGAGCAAGGTCTCGCAGCTGGAGGCGTCGCACTTCGATGACGAGTCCGCGTACGCGGCGATCAACCGATTCAAGCTCGACGATCTGCATCCGCACATCTATCGCACGCACGATGGCGGAAAAAGCTGGAAGGAGGTCGTCAACGGAATTCCGGTCGACGAAGTGGTGAACTCGGTGCGCGAAGATCCGGTGCGGCGCGGCCTTCTGGTCGCCGGGACCGAACGCGCCGTCTACTTTTCCCTCGACGACGGGGATCAGTGGCAACCGCTCAAGCTCAACATGCCGGCGACCTCGATTCGCGACCTGGTAATCCATGATGACGACATCGTCGTCGGCACGCACGGTCGCTCATTCTGGATCCTCGACGATATGACTCCGCTTCGCCAGCTCGACGCGAAGGCGGCGAGCGCCGAGACCTTTCTCTTCAAGCCGAAGCTCACCTATCGCTTCCGCCGGAACAAGAACACCGACACACCCTTGCCACCCGAAGAGCCCGCCGGAAAGAATCCACCCGACGGTGCGATCATCAACTATCGACTCGGCGCCGACGCCAGGACGCCGGTTGTGCTGGACATCCTCGACGAAGCCGGCAAAACAATTCGCAGCTTCTCCAGCGCCGACTCGGTCGAGCCGGTCGAAAAGGATCTCAACGTTCCGACGTATTGGGTTCGCCCACAACAGCGCGTCGCCGCGACTCGGGGGACACACCGCTTCGTCTGGGACCTTCACTTTCCGCCGCCCAAGGTCCTCGGGCACGATTATCCGATCTCAGCCATCTATGGCGACACACCCCGATTTCCTCTGGGACCGGCTGTGTTGCCAGGCACATACACCGTC
>Ga0193719_10000507_pt1 | contig 14730 bp, 12 predicted proteins | sample U2a2metaG_FD_160103 | JGI IMG/M metagenome (GOLD analysis project Ga0193719, IMG submission 160103) | Soil microbial communities from a riparian zone of the East river system, Colorado, United States - U2a2 | ecosystem: Environmental > Terrestrial > Soil > Riparian zone | place: USA: East... | reverse complement strand
ACCCGCTCGAGACCGGACAAAGCTGTCGCGACCGTCTCAGCGTTCGCGCCGAGAACCACGACCACCGGATTCGCACCGGCTTCAATGGCGGCCTTTGCTATCCGCCGCACCAGTGGTTCTCCCTCGTGCACGATCAACTGCTTGGGGAAACCCAATCGCGTCGATGCACCTGCCGCCAGTACGACGGCGCCGATGCGAGTCGGAGACTTGGCGCCGATCAGATGCTGCCTACCGCCGCGACTGGCGATGGGGATGCGTGGAGTGGCGCGCGACGATCGCGCAGGTGTCCGCCCGCGCGGCCACTCGTCACCGCGGAGATCTGTGAGATAATCGAGAGTGCTATAGCGTCCGGACCTTCGCCGCCGATGTCCATCCCTACTGGCGCGAAGAACCGTTCGCCCATCTCAGAGACTGTGCCCTTGCTGGTGGTTAGCTCCGATAGCATGCGCTCAGTCCGAGCACGCGGGCCCAACACACCCAGGTACGCGACGTTGGCCCCGAGAAGCGCGTGCATGTAGTCGCGGTCGCGGGTGAGATGGTGGGACATCACGACAGCGGCCGATCGAGGAGTAAGCATCACCACATCTGCCAGTCGGAGCGCTTCCGCGCATTCAACGACACGCGCACCTGGAAAGCGCGAAGAATGTGCGTTCGTGAGCGGGCGGTGATCGACGACGGTGACGTCCCAGCCAAGCTGGGACGCGAAGCGCGCCACTGGTGCCGCATCGGGACCCGTACCGCACACGATGAGTCGGACAGCCGGCATCACAACCTCGAATGCAACTTCGACAGCGCCGATCTCGCGCACGAGTCCACGCCGTCCCGCGGCCAACGCCTCAGCTACGTACTGTGCCGCGTCCGCCAGACCTGAGCCGGAACCCCACTCGCCAATCGATTGAATCTCAGCGCCGCCGAGGAGCGCATGTGCGCCGATCGCCGGCAAGCCGGTTTTTGAATCAGGCGCACGTATCACCGTCGCGATCACCGACGGCGAATCACCTGCCAGTGCTTGATCGATGATTGCCGCAACATCTCTCGCCTCTGACGGCGGCAGCGGTTCGAGCAGCACTTCGATCAGCCCATTGCAGCCGAGACCGAGGCCCCACGGTGCATCATCGTCGTCCCGGGTGTCGTAGCTGACAACCTCGGGGCGACCGTTCGTGTGCACGCGCCGCGCGTGTTCGGCAAGATCGGATTCGAGGCAGCCGCCGCTCACCAGCCCTACGGTCGAACCGTCGGTGCGGATAACCATGCGTGCGCCGACGCCACCGTAGCTCGAGCCAGTGACGCGCACGACGGTTGCGAGCACGACCGATTTGCTACCTGCCGCGGCATTTGAAAGGGCGCCTACGACTTCGCGCTGCGTAGTCATCGATCGTCGGCCGTCATCAGCAATCCCCGTTTACAAGCCTCATTGGTTTCAATGTGGGGGTCGGACGCCGGCTCGTCCAGAATGCGAATGCTCAGATGGTGAGGAGCGGCAATGAGCGATACCGCTTACCGGTGAGCCTGGCCAGAGCGTTGACTACCGCCGGCGAGATCACAGGGACCGGAGGTTCGCCGCATCCGGTCGGAGCCTCAGTGCTCGGCACGATATGCACATCTACAGTTACCGGTGCGTCAACGATGTACGGCGGCGTGTAGCCGTCAAAGTTTCGTTGTTCCACGCGGCCATCCTTCAATGTGATCGCCCCCTTCGCTACGAGCTGCGACACTCCGAACGCAACGCCTGCCTGGAATTGGCTCTCGATGGTGAGCGGATTCACGGCGACACCCGGGTCAAGCGCGATTGTCACGCGGTGTATCTTCGGACGCTTGTTTTCGATTGAGACGTCCACAGCGCATGCGACACCGGTATCGAACGCTTCATGGCATGAAATTCCGAAGGCATGCCCTGGGGGCAACTTGGTGCGCCAGGCAGCACTCTTCTCGTCCATCAGATCGAGCGCACGGCGCAATTTCCCCGCGTCGGCCTTGAGCAGCTTTCGGCGATACACGATGGGGTCGATCCTCGCTCGTGTCGCCAACTCGTCTATCAACGTCTCCATGACGAACGCGGTGTGAGTGTTGCCGACAGAGCGCCACCACAAAACCGGCACGTTTACTATCGGATGGTGGGCAGAAACGTGAAAGTTCGGAATATTGTAATGAGTGTCCGCCGTGCCTTCCACCGCAGTTCCATCCACACCGTTCTTCACGACCATGGCGGCAAACGGCGTCCCCGCAAGTATGGACTGGCCGACAATCACATGCCTCCATGCCGCGGGCATCCCGTCCTGGCCAATCCCGATTTCGACACGATGTACGTGCATGGGACGATAGTAACCGCCCTGGATATCATCCTCCCGGGTCCAGACAAGTTTGACTGGCGTGCCGCGAAGACGTTTGGCGATCACCGCAGCCTCGCGTTGCACATGGGAATCGGCAACGGCGCGTCTGCCAAAGCCCCCGCCCGTCATTTCCGTGTGGAAGGTCACCTGCTCAGGTTTGAGGCCGAGGACTTCCGCGATAGCCATTTGGTCAAAGGTCTGGAACTGTGAACCGACCCACGCTTCCGCTCGGTCACCATCGAACCGTATGGTTGTGTTCAGAGGCTCCATGGCGGCATGAGCGAGATAGGGAAATTCGTATTCGGCGACCATCCGGTTCGGAGCAGCGATCGCATCCATCGCCTTCTGGTCGCCGGTGCTCACTGCAATGTTGCCGGTAGTGCGGGCCAGTTCCTTGTACCTGCTCAGCAACTGTGAACTGTCCGCGTGTTCAATTCCTGATAGATCCCAATCGATCTTCAATCGATCGCGCGCCTGCTTTGCGGCCCAGAATTTATCGGCGACGACGGCGACAGCGGTGCCCTTCACGAGCGGAATCTCGAACACATCACGCACACCCGCGATGCTGCGAGCCTCCTTGTCGGTAAAGCTCCGCACTCGTCCCCCGAACACGGGAGGTCGAGCTATGAGCGCGATCTTCATTCCCGGAAGGTCGAGATCGAGCCCAAACTTTTGAGAGCCATCGCACTTGGCGCGGCTATCCAGGCGGCGCACTCTCTTGCCAATCAGTCGAAACTCTGACGGCTCCTTGAGACGTACTTTATCGGGGACCGGCTTTCGTCCTGCGTCAGCCGCGAGCTCCGCATAACGAGCTGACTGATTGCCCGGACCATACACGACACTGTTCGCTGTACGGCATTGGTCGGGAGTGACGTGCCAACGGTCCGCTGCGGTGGCAACCAACATCGCGCGGGTCTTGGCCCCCAGCTCGCGGTATTGCTGAAACGAATGGGCGATGGACCCGGAACCGCCGACGAACTGGAATCCAAAGATTGGATCCTTATAAACGTCAGCTGCGGGCGCGAGCTCAGCCACCACCTGCGACCAGTCGGCGTCCATCTCATCCGCCAGGATCATCGGCAGCGAAGTGTGGACGCCCTGACCGAACTCGAGACGGTTGACGGTGATCAGGATCTGACCGTCAGGCCGGATGTGAACAAACGCATCGGGCGGAAAGATTTTCTGCGGCGGCGCTTCAGTCCCTTCCTGTGCGAACGCGGGCAGATCGACATAGAGCGACACCAGTAATCCGCCGGCGGCGGTGGCAGACACTCGGAGGAAGCGTCGCCGGCTCAGAGCCCGATCGCTTGCGGCTTTTAGTAGTTCTCGCATCGGCTGCCCCTCCTAGTTCAACTGTGCAGAAGCACTCTTGATCGCTTCACGGATGCGCACATAGGTGCCGCACCGACAAAGATTTCCGCCCATCGATTCTTCGATGTTCGCATCCGTCGGTCTCGGCTTGTCCTTCAGCAGCGCGACTGCGGTCATGATCTGACCGCTCTGACAGTAGCCGCACTGCACTACGTCCTTCTCCACCCAGGCGTCCTGTACCGCGCGGCCGACGGGATCCTTGCCGATTCCCTCGATGGTGACAATTGGACGGTTGCCAATGAGCGACACGGGTACGACGCAGGAGCGCGTCGCCACGCCGTCGAGGTGCACTGTGCAAGCGCCACAGGCGCTGATGCCACAACCGTATTTCGTGCCCGTAATCTTCAGCTCTTCGCGCAATACCCAGAGCAGCGGCGTCGAGGAATCGACGTCCACTTCTCTACGCTCGCCGTTTACGCTGAGTTGGTAGGTGGTCATGGTGAGCTCCGGCTCCGGGGACATGGCGTGCCAGCAGCGACCCAACGGCGAGTTGCGCCGACAAACTGGTCGTGCGTGAGCGGGGGCATTGACCGCGCCGAGCCGTCGGGTCGCAGCCCGGGATTCCAGGCCCAGACAACGAGGGGCTCTTCCTGGTGGTGCTTCAGGATCCCCGGTTCGTCGAGGCCGTGATTTTTCGCGCGGTCAATGAGCGCGCGACACACCTCCGCGCTGCTCAGAATTCGATCGTTCAGATCCTGCCACCGCATCGAGAGAGGCGCCAAATGCCAGCCGCGCGCGCCGGGCACTCCTGTAGCGTCCGAGTTTTTCTCCTGGTGGCAGCTGATGCAATTCAGGCCCGCGACGCCTTTGCCTTCCGGACCCCGGATGACGTTAGCAAAGTGGCGATGGCGATCGTCTCCTTGCTGCGGGTAGTTGGTGGCGGTGTGGCAGTTGATGCAGCGCGGGTAGGTCAGGACTGAATAGACGGAGTCCCACGCAGCCAAGCCGTCGGCAGGCTTGGGGTTGGTTGCTGCTGTCGTTGCATTCGCCATTTCAACGGATGACAAGGCCATCCAGCACGCAATGGCGACAAGCGTCACAACAAAGGACCGAAGTACCAATGAGCGGTTGGCCGACACGGTTGCCTCCGAGTCAATTACATATCGCGCAGTCGTCGAATCTGCAACTGTCCTATTCCCTTACACCGCCGCAATCACTGCTTGCGCGGCTCACGCACGCAACTCGGGATTGCGGGTCGTCGATGACGTGGCGCTCGACGGAAATGCGGATTTCACGTCGTCGTAAGTCACCTGGTCGATCGCGTGCTGATTCGCCCACTGAAGCGCGAAGTCCGCGACCTCCTCCCAGCCAGTTTGGCCAACAGTGTGATGAGTGCGATCTGGAAATTCTCTGTAATCGGTGACCGCGGTCGAGTTGTTGATGTACTTCCTGACATTGGCCCTGTTGACCGAAGCCGGCACCGTATGATCCTTCCCGCCCGCGACGAACAGCAGCGGCGCCCGCGTATTGTTCGAGTAGTCCACCCTGGACGCGGCGTTCGGGTTTAACGACGACAGCGCGGCCTCCCAGAGAATGTGCGCGGCGCCCGGAATCGCATAACGGTCGTAGACCTTCTTCGATGCGACCGGGTCCAGCTCGTTGGTGAACGCGTAATTGAACTGATCGGCCGTGAGTGCAACGGCCTGGTTGAGCGAAAACGGATTGCCAAGAATCGGAAACGACGAGCGGATTTGCGACAACGGAAGCGTGAGAACGCCTGCCGTTGCCGCCGCGTCGATGCCGACTCCCGCGGCGCCGAGTCCGCGATCGAGCAGGACCTGCACGATGAGGCCGCCGAAGGAGTGCCCCATCAGAATTGGCGGGTTCGGTAGCTTGGTGATGATCCGGACGTAATGATCGATTATGGTCGAGAGCTTCAGGCCTTTGAGCGGCGTTGGATCACGCCGCAATGCCTCCACCTCTCCTTCGAGCCCCGGCCACGACGGCGCCATGACGTTGTAGCCCGCCTTCTGGTACCGATCGATCCAATGTTCCCAGCTTCGCGGAGTGAGCCAAAGCCCGTGAATCAGAATGATGGTCGGCTTGTTGGAGCCACGTCCGTTAGTGCTCATCGTGTTTCTCCTTTAGAGGGATGGCGCGAACTTCAACGTGTCGTCACCCTGGGAGTACGTCGAGTGCGCCAGTTCTGAAAATCACGCGAGTCATGACGGTGTCGAGCTTCAGGTCTCTACGGTTTCTTCCCCTCTACGATCGTGCGGGCGATAACCCCTCCTTCCACTTGGGGGAGTACATCTAACCGCGTCAATGGCTTGTAGTCGTTGCCTACAATAAGCGCGGCGTAGTTCGATCCCGTATGCGTCCAGCTCTTCCACGTGCTGTCGGGCGCGATCGGATGCAACGCAAAAGGCACTGGCTGGATATACCACGCATCGGCGCGCGCGTAGAGGATAACGCTGTACCCTTTGGAAAAATCTCCACTGACCCTGCCGCTAATGTCGGCGCGCGTGTCGGGTCCGCCCGCGGGGTCATAGCGAGGAATCTGGGTGATTGTTATGTGGACATGCGGAGGTGGCTCACGAGCGGGACGCTCGGAAGCCGCAGAATCCATATGGACGTCCAGTTCTCCTTGTGCCACGCGCTCGTTATCGCGCCAGACCTCTACCCAGATGCGGTCACGCGAAGAGCTCGGCGAAAAAGAGTAGGTGCTCCTCGGCACGTACGAATCCTGGGGTTCAAATTCGCCCAGCACCGAGAACCACTTGTAACTCAGGCCTGACTGCGGCCCGGTCACCTGTGCTTGCACATTAAGCAGGCTCGGTTCATTCGCAGTCTGATGGTGGGCCTCCAATTGAACACGCATCTCCTTGTCGTTGGCACAGCCGCCAAGCAAGAGGGTTATGAAGCAAATCCGGATTCGTCTGACCGATAGGTGTCTATTCATTTCCGAGCCGGGTGACGTAGGAGAAGGAGTAGCTTCCGACTCGTTCTCCAGACTGATATTCGCGCGTGAGCAACTTTCGTCGACGCTCGATCCACAGCGTGCCATCCTGCTCGTCGACCGTCATCTGCCTGCCCAACCTGTTCAATCGAATCTCTGCACGCGCGGATCCACCCGGGTCGGGGTACTGAGCAACGTCAGCCCGACGGTTTGACCAGAATCCCGATTCCAGCACGACGTCGAATGCCTGCGGACGTTTTGTGTCGAGACTGATCCAGAGGTAATACGGTGACGGCGAAGACGGTGTGACGACAGCAGGCGGGGGTGGTGGATACAGAACGTTGCGGATGTCCGGTAGTGCGACCAGCATGACAATGCTTACTCCCAACGCCAGAACATTGACTGCCAGCTGGGATCTGCTGGTGAAATCCCCGACCGCCAGGATCGATTGCGCCGCGTAACGGCAACGATGACTGCGCAGGTGTTGCCGTTCCGATGCGAAAGCGCGCCTCATCCCTACGCTCACGGGTCCATCACGCGTCTTGCGCACACTCGTGAGCATCAACTTGTCGATTACGCTCTGGCGCGCTTCGGGCTGCCTTGGCGTGAGAACGTCGGTGATCTCGGGGTGTCGCATGCAAGCCCGAATCTTCGATTCGATGGCCACCTTTTCGACGCGACCTTGAGGCGACACTACACCGGTGGCTGCCCAATTATTGGCGGCTAGACGAAGCTTCCGAAAGAAGCGCTCCCATAGCCACGACCGCGTCGGAAGACGCGGGTGAGAACGGAATGTGGCGAGGAGAATATTCAGACAGAACGCCAATCCCGCGGATCCACCCTGGAGTGACAGCCCGCCGTCGAGGCGCAGGCGGGTCTGATATTCCTCCAGCCTCCTGCGCCATTGTCGCCCAGCCAGCCAGGCTTGGACGCCCAGTGCTACTGCACTCGTAAGAGCTGTCAGCACCAGCAGCGACCAAAGTCCAAACAGCAGTCCAAAAAAAAGAGTGAGACGACCTCCTGGATCGGAGCCGATGAGAAGGCGAACTATGAGGGCGGCCACCGCAAGCCAACCCACCAGCAGTCCGGCACGCACCCAGCGCGGATACGGGCGCCGGCCAGTCGCAATCCATAGCGCGAGAAACGCGACAAGTCCTTTACCGTCCAACAGACTCAACGCGGTCTGTCGCGCGGCCCTCAAGTCGGCGCCTTCCGCATGGAATCCATCCGTGACCACATCGTGCGCCGCGGCATCTTCGTCCGCCGGCAGGATGAGAGCCTCGACGTGCCGCACATCGCTGGACTCGCCGGCGCTTTGCTCATCGATGACGATCGCGGAGATCCCGGACGCGCCATACGTGATGCGGTATCTATCGAACGCAGGCCACTTGTCGAAAGGCGATACGCGGGATAGTTGCGCGAGCACGTACCTGGCCGGGGGAGCTTCACCGCGCCATTGCGCTTCACCAGCCCAGCGGTGGGCGAGCCAGGCGATGAATCGGCACTGCTCGAACCCACTGCGGCCTATCGCGTCGATTGCTTCGTGATCGCTTTCCGCCGCCTCATGCCTGAACCATTCGTCCCAATGGCTGGCGATTCCCTGGACAGGGCTGCGCAACAGCGCCCCGGAGCGAAAGCCTTCGATGCTCCAGTGCCAGAAGGTCCAGAACCAAACGAAACGCAGCGTGCTCTCCGGGACGATAGGTCCCGCGTCAGATGTTATCGGTCGCTGGACGCAGGATGAAGCGGAACGGCATTCGGTCGGTGACTTTCAATGCCTCCCAGGTTGCGGCGAGATCTTCGGGCAATTCAGCGTCGAGACGGTATTCACCGTCAACGGAGAGGCTGGCGTAAGCGGAGAGAATCGGCTGCAGCGCTCCTTCGGATATGAACGTAACCTCGAAACCACGCTCGATCCGCGGAATCGGATCGAGCTGGAAGCGAAGACGCAGTTTGCCGTCACGAACATTCATATAGAGTACGCGCGCCGGAGCCTCCAGCTGCTCATCGTTATGGTTGATCAGCGTTGGGACCGGATGGCCGCTGTGTCCATGTTGGAACTGTGCCATTGCATAGCCATACGAGACCTGAATTGCGCCCAGGCGCCGCACCTGCACCGCGAATCGCTCGGGCCAGAGCTCCCACCACGGCCGCGCACGCTGGAGTAGACGCAACCCCGCCGGCGGAAGAGGGGCGTCCGATTCGGCGCGCTCGAGACGCCAGCGCAGCAGCTCCTCAATGTCGAATTCTCGTCTCATCGATTCTCTGCCCGCGCGTCGTAATTGCGCGATTCGCCAAGGTAAACTCTCATTTCGCGACTTGCTTCACGAATCCAACTGCTGATTGTCTGCTCCGTACGGTCGTAGCGACGACCGATCTCGGCGGCCGATTCTCCGCCAACGAAGCGCGACACCAACACATCGCGCAGATGAGGACTGAGTCGCTGAAGCCCTCTATCAATGTCCATTTTGAGGAGGACTTGCTCATCCATCGACAGAGTGGTCGCGTCGGGCACCACGTCGACAAGCGCCATTGGCTGGCCGTGGTCAGGGTCTGCCGCGTCCAGGGACTCCAGCCGACTGTCCGCCATTGCACCGGCGCGCCGGGCGGTGCGATTTCGATCACGCCACAGATTCGTGGCAACTGTAACGATGTAAGCGTGAAAATTTCCGTCAGGCTCGAGTGACCTGCGAGCGCGAAGAATCCTCAGCCATGCTTCCTGGGCGAGATCACTGGCCGCTTCGCGATCGAGAGTGAGAATCTGACACCGGGCGAAGAGAGTCTTCCAGTAACGCGTCACGAGTACATCGAGCGACATTTCGTCCGGCGGATCGCGACGTACCGCGTTGATAAGCCAAGCATCCGGCCAGGCCGACCTGGAGTCATCACGAGGGAGGGGGAGGCCGGATACCGGATACCCGGCGAGCGCCGTCTGGCTTTCAGTGTCCATCAGAGACAACCCACTGGCACTGGAGGTCACGTGCACGTATGTCCGTCCCCGCACCTGCGCCGAGGCATTCATGATTATGAGTACGTCGTTGCGGCTGAAACTGAAAGCGCGACACGTATCACTCGGAGACGATCGTTGCCGCGGACATGATCGGGATATCATGCCTCGTGTGCGATTCCTACTCAGTAACGCGCGCACCTGATATCCGTCAAGAAGAAAGCGAATGTTTACGAGGAAGCCTCTGTAACATTTTTGTTACGGAGGCTTCCTCGAGTTCAGCAGTATGCGTTTGTTCTCGCCCCAATGGCGCTAGATCTCAAGCCCGAGCCGTGTTCGGGACAGCACGCTTGATATCCTGCTGGACCGATATCATCCTGCTGGCGGCGATGACCAGAAACACTCCGCTAATGATCGCGAATCCTGCCAGCAGACCCAAAAGCGAGGCGAGAGTCGCCTGGGGATTCATGAACGCGAAAATCCCACCGGCGATCGCTACGAGAGCGAACGCCATTGTCCATCCCCAGGAGAGACCGAGGCTACGTTCCTGCCAGGCGACGTACGCCGCGATAACGCCGGAGATGGTGAGCCAGTAGGACGTCCATACCACGGCAAACGTAAGGGAGAGACCGGGGAAGTAATACAACGCCGCCACGCCGAAGCCGACGCCCACAATTCCGGCGAGCAGCATTACCCACCAATGCTGCACCATCCCGCGCACGGCGAATGAGCGGACGATCGCGACGGTCCCGTCGAAAAGCGACCACAGCGCAATTACGAGCGCGAGTGCAACCACGGAGCTCATCGGCCGCCAGATTATGGCGATACCGACGAACAAGGATAGCAGGCCTCGCAGCAAGAGCGCCCACTTGGTTTGGTTATAGGCATTCTGGATGTCGGACGCGATCATGACAGCTCCTTTCTGGTGGCCGCCGGGCGGCGTTACTGTGTCGACAAATACCAGTACGCCGCCCCGACGAAAACTGAAAGTGCCTCCTAGCTTCCTACGTCCAACTCAAATCGTGCTTCGACAGCGGCAAGCTTCGGATCCGCTTTCCGGTCGCCGCGAAGATGGCGCTACAGAGGGCGGGTACGGCCGGTGGCAGCGCCGGCTCACCAATCCCCGTCGGCTCGAACCGCGTCTTCCGAAAGTGCACCTCCACGGGCGGCGCCTGCGTCAGCCGCAGGAGATGGAAGTCGTGAAAATTGCTCTGGACGACGCGTCCATGCTCGATCGTGATCTCCTGCGCGAGCGCTTCGGCGATCCCGTCGAGCACCGACCCCTGGACCTGATTCTCGGCGTTGAGGGGATTGATGATATCGCTTCCGACATCTCCGACGACCCACACCTTGTCAACGGAGATTTTACCGGCCCGGCTCACGCGCGCCTGAACAACTTCCGCGAAGTAACCGCTGTGACTGTAGTGGAATGCAATGCCCATCCCGCTGCCGCGCGGCAAGGGACGGCTACCCCATCCGGATTTTTCGGCGACCAACTCGAGGACGCCGCGCATACGCTCCGCATCGAAGTCTGATCCTCGTTGCGCTCGCGGAGCTTCGCCACTTGCTGGTACGTCGGGCTGAACATTGGCGAGCAGCTCGAGGCGGAACTGCATCGGATCCTTACCAGCGGCGTGGGCCAGCTCGTCGATAAACGACTGCGTGGCAAATGCGACACCGTTGCTCACGGGAGCGCGAATGTAGCCAGTCGGGAGGGCGAGGGGCATCACCGATGCCTCGAGCGCGAAGTTCGGGACGAAACGGGCCGGAAACTCGAGCGGCCCCATCGACGCACTCGTCGCGAAAGTCTTTCCCTCGCCGAACGACACGAAATGGTTACGCCATGCGACGAGCTTGCCATTTGCGTCCACGCCACCGGCGAGATAGTGCCAACCAGCAGGACGGTAGAAGTCGTGCTGGATGTCGTCTTCGCGCGTCCAGAGGAGCTTGACTGGCGCGCCCGCCGCCTTGGCGATCCACGCCGCCTCGAGCATGAAGTCGCTGTGCAGCCGCCGGCCGAAGCCTCCTCCGCCGCGCATGATGTGGATCGTAATGTCGTTCTCGGCAATCCCCAGCGTCTTGCCGATCAGTCCACGACCGATTTCCGGGAATTGCGTGCCGGCCCAGAGCTCGAGTTTGCCGTTCCGGAATTGTGCGGTGCAGTTCTGGGGCTCGAGAGTCGCATGGGCGATGAATGGATAGAAATACGCGGCTCGTACGGTCTTGGGCGCGCTCCGGAGCGTCGTCTCGACGTCACCGTCCCGGTGCAGCGTCTGTTGCGGCGGTTGCGTCGAGAGCTGGGCCGCGCTCGCGGCGAAGCCAGCGCTGCTCTGTTCCGCTCCCGCACCCTCGTTCCAGCTCACTCGTAGCTTCTGACGCGCGCTCTTGGCCTGCCACCAACTGTCAGCGACGATCGCGACGCCATCCAAAGTAAAACCGTCCAGGCCACCGCCGTTCCGGTCGCCTAGTACGCTGCCCTTATCGATAACAAAAGCGTGGCGGACTCCTGGCTGCGCTCGCACCTCGGCCAGATTTGCGTTGGCAACCTTTCCGCCGAACACCGGGCACCTCTCGAAGGTCGCATACAGCATCCCCGGCAAGGTGACGTCAATGCCGTACAGCGGCTTCCCGGTTACGATCGCGTGCGTGTCGACCCCCCGGATACTCGTACCAATGATTTTGAAGTCCTTTGCGTCTTTCAGCGCCAGCGTTTTGAGATCAGGTGCCGGTACCGATGCCGCTGCCTCCACGAGCGCGCCGTAGCCGAGTGCGCGCCCGCTGGCGCGATGGTGTACTACGCCGGATGCGGTCTCACACTCCGATTCGGGAACGCCCCATTTACGCGCCGCTGCGGATATAAGCATTACACGGGCAGCCGCTCCCGCGCGGCGCATCGGCATCCAGTGCGTCGGCGTCGCGCGGCTTCCGCCGGCGAACTGGTTATTGAACTTTGTCGCGTCGTACGGCGCCTGTTCGACATGCACATCCTTCCAGTCGACGTCCAGCTCCTCTGCGATAAGCATCGGGAGCATCGTCTTGACGCCCTGCCCGATTTCCGGATTCTGGGCAATGATCGTGACGATGCCGTCAGGCGTTATGCGGATGAATGCATTGGGTGTGAACTCGGCGGTCGGCGTAGCACCAAGCGCCTCGAGCGCGCCAAACGGCTTGAGGAAAGTGGCGAGCAGCAAGCCGCCGCCCGCGATGCTGCTTACTTGAAGGAACTCGCGCCGGCTGAACCGCCCAGTGACGTCGGTAGAAGGGCCGCTCATGGTACTGACCTACCAGAGTCGTGAAAGTGGGAAGTGTCAGTGGCAGTCTTCATCACCGCCGCCCGGTGAATCGCCTGACGGATGCGGATGTACGTTGCGCAGCGACAGAGATTGCCATCCATCGCGGCGTCGATGTCGGCATCACTGGGCTGCGGTTTCTTCGCCAGGAGCGCAGCCGCCGACATTAACTGCCCCGCCTGACAGTATCCGCACTGAGGCACATCCAGCTCTTCCCAGGCACGCTGCAAGGGGTGCGAGCCGTCGGACGACAGCCCCTCGATGGTGGTGATCTCGCTGCCCTGGACAGCGGATACGGGTAGCACGCAGGATCGAGTCGGTACGCCGCGCACCTGCACAGTGCATGCGCCGCACTGTGCGGCGCCGCAGCCGAATTTCGTGCCCTTCAGGTCGAGAACGTCGCGCAATACCCACAGCAGGGGCATGTCGCGCGGGACATCCACAGTCGCCGGCTTTCCGTTGACTTTGAAAGTCACGGTCATGGGCTTCTCATCTCCTCCGACCACTCGACAACAATGTGCTACGTGCCAGCCGCGCTGTCGATGGCCTCGAAGAAATCTTGCCCCGCGCTATGCATCGTCGCATGTTCCGGCTCAATCCCCACCAGTCATCGAGGTCGCGAGCGAACATGCCAGCAGTCGGTAACAGTGTCGCCCGCAAGGATGGGATCGGAAAGGCCAACGGGAGCGCGCGGTACGCGGACGACCTCACGTTCCCCGGCATGATCCACGGCCGCACCATTCGCTCGACGATTCCTCGCGGCCGCGTGAAGTCCATCCGCTTCGACTTCGACACGGCCGGTTTTACTATCGTCGACTATCGCGACATCATCGGACGTAACTCCGTAGATCTGATCGAGAAGGATCAGCCATTTTTGGTCGAGCAGGAGGTGCGGCACGTGGCTGAGCCCATTCTGCTGCTCGCACACGAAGATCGTGAGCGCCTCAATGCCGCCCACGTCGAGATCGAGTACGAAGAGGAGAAGCCACTCTTCGATCCCGAGCAATCGTCCGAGATATTCAAGAAGATCGACATCATGAAGGGAGATCCGGCGAGCGCGCTGGCGACAGCGGAGCTGGTAGTCGAGGGAACGTACCGCACCGGGCATCAGGAGCACGTCTACATAGAGCCGAACGGCGTTATCGCCATCCCCGAAGAAGTAGAGGGACGGAAGGGGGTCGCAATCTTCGGCTCGGTTCAGTGTCCGTTCTATGTCATCAAGGCGTTGAGATGTCTGTTCGGCACGCACCCTCCCATCCGCGTGATACAGACTGAAACGGGCGGCGGGTTCGGCGGCAAGGAAGAGTATCCGTCGATGATTGCGGGGCACGCCGCGCTCCTCGCGCTCAAATCGGGTCGGCCGGTTAAAATCATTTACGACCGCACGGAGGACATGGTCGCGACGACCAAGCGTCACCCTGCGATCGTGCGGCATCGCACTGGCGTGATGCGCGACGGCCGGATCGTGGCGATGGATATCGATGTTCTCATGGACGGCGGCGCGTATGTCACGCTGAGCCCGGTGGTGCTCTCCCGCGGATGCATCCACGCCGCGGGTCCCTATCGTTGCAACAACGTCAACATTCGCGGGCGGACAGTATTCACCAACACTCCGCCCAACGGTGCATTCCGTGGCTTCGGCGCTCCGCAGACCGAATTTGCCGTCGAGGTGCAGATAGAGCGGGTAGCCGAGGCGCTCGGCATGGACTCGGTCGAACTGCGGAGGATCAATGCACTGCGTCCCGGCGACACCACCGCCACGGGACAGACGCTGCGAGACGACACGAGCGCGCTCATGGTCCTCGAGGAGGCGGTGCGCCGCACCGACTTCCTGCGCAAGCGCGAGCGGTACAAGGGGACGAACCGCGCGTTGGGTTTGTCGTTGTTCTATCA
>Ga0193719_10000506_pt1 | contig 14732 bp, 12 predicted proteins | sample U2a2metaG_FD_160103 | JGI IMG/M metagenome (GOLD analysis project Ga0193719, IMG submission 160103) | Soil microbial communities from a riparian zone of the East river system, Colorado, United States - U2a2 | ecosystem: Environmental > Terrestrial > Soil > Riparian zone | place: USA: East... | reverse complement strand
CGAAAACGGTTCGGCCGGTCTGAACCAGAAACCAGCCTGAGCGACCAACTCATTGTGGCGGACACAGGTACACGGAGCGTTGCTCTTGTCGTGAACTCCGTGAAGGAAGTTATCGAGCGTATAGCAGGAGAGGTCACGGCGACGGAGAAGATCGTACCAGGCACGCAACATGTGGAAGGTATCACCAGGCTGGAAGACGGCATTCTATTCATTTACAACCTCGATCGTTTTCTCTCGAAGCAGGAGGAGCAACAACTGGACAGCCTGTTGGCTCAGAACGCAGGAAGAGGATGACCGCGAAGATCTCAGATCCAGTGCTTTCCAAGCTCAGCGAATTGGTTGCGTGTCATCTCGGTTTGCACTTTCCGAGAGAGCGCTGGCTCGACCTTCAGCGCGCCGTGTGCAGTGCCGCCCAGGAATGCGGCTGCCAGCACGATTTGGACGGCTTCGTCGAACGACTATTGTCACCCGATTTGCGCCAGAGCCAGCTGGAGCTGTTGGCCAGCCATTTGACGGTCGGCGAGACTTATTTTTTCCGGGAAAAGCGCAGCCTGGAAGTATTGGAAGAGCGCATTGTGCCGGAGCTGATTCGTGCACGTGCGGGCTTGGGTACGCCGATCCGATTCTGGAGCGCGGGTTGTGCCACCGGCGAAGAGCCGTATTCTGTCGCGATCGTGCTCAACAAATTGCTGGCTGGCTTGAAAAACCGGAACGTCGAGATTCTGGCAACCGACCTGAATAGCAAATCCCTGCAAAAAGCATCTGCCGGCACTTATGGTGATTGGTCTTTCCGCGACACTCCAAGCTGGATTCGACACACATACTTCAAGGCGGACGAAGGCGGCCGCTGCACGATTGTCCCAGCCATCAAGAAGATGGTGTGTTTCGCGCCGCTCAACCTGATGGATGACACCTATCCTACCCTTTCGAACTGGACAAATGGCTTCGACGTGATCTTCTGCCGGAATGTACTTATGTATTTCACTCCGGAGGGAATGAGGAAGGTCATCCGGCAGCTCTACCGTTCTTTGGCGACGGATGGATGGTTGATCGTGAGCCCAACGGAAACCTCCCACGAACTGTTCTCCGAGTTCGCAACAGTCAGTTTTGGCGACGCCACGTTTTATCGGAAGTCAGCCACAGGTTTACCAACAAAGTTTGGTCTGCCGGTGTTCGACGAGAGCAGGTCAGTCGGTCAGCCGCCTGCGTGGACCATACGTGAGCCGGAGCCAACACGAATCTCGTACGACGAGACCCGCCGGGAGTCTCCAGACAACGAGGCCTGTCCGGAAAGTGCAGCTCCACCAGCGATCTCCTACGGACAGGCCTTGGCGCTTTATGAACAGGGCCGCTATGAGGACATGGAACAGATGATCGTTGCGCTTCCACCAGAAGACATGGATCCAGAAGACATGGATCGCGCATCAGCCATGCTTCTGTTGGCGCGTGCTTACGCCAACCGGGGAAAACTGGCTGAGGCGCTCGGCTGGTCTGACAGGGCACTTGCGGCAAACAAGATGGCCGCTCCTGCCCACTATCTGCGGGCCACTATTCTGCAGGAACAAGGATCCTTGCCAGAGGCCGTCCTTGCCCTCAAACAGGCCGTGTACGTGGACCCTCAGTTTGTGCTGGGTCATCTGTCTCTGGGCAATTTGGCACAGAAGCACGGGCGCCGCCAAGAGTCTGAAAAGCACTTCGAGAATGTACTGCTTTTGTTGGCGCGGTACGAGCCGGAAGACATTGTGCCCGAATCCGAAGGTCTCTCTGGCGGCAAGCTAAGAGAAATGATCCTTCCAGTGAATCAGGGAACCGCGGCTACCCAGACTGGTCGGTCACGTATTCGCGTTCGACAACACGTGGGAAATATCGAATTGAGCAGAAAGTAGTCCATGCATGTAGAAGACACAATGCGGAAATCGCCGCCTGCCGTTGCTTCCGGCGGACACAAAGGCGGTCTAGACTGGGCCGACCTCCGCGGTCGCCTGGATGCCTCCCATGCCGCTCTGAAGCAAAAACTTAGTCCCAGCTCCGAAGAGAAGCAAAAAATCCTCCGGGCGCGGGCCCGGGTCCTGGCTAAAGGAAGCAAGAAAGAAACGCTATCCCCGGACCTGTTCTTGGAAATTGTGGAGTTCATTCTTGGTTCAGAACACTATGGGATTGAATCGAGTCATATTCGCGAAATTTATGCGCTTAGCGAATTCACGCCGTTACCATGCACGCCGGCTTTTGTTTTGGGTCTGGTCAATGTGCGAGGACAGATTCTGTCCATCATCAACATCAAGAAACTTTTTGATCTGCCAGAAAAGGGCCTGACCGACCTGAATAAGGTCATCATTGTCCGCGCCAATCATATGGACCTCGGCATTCTTGCCGATGCCATTCTCGGAGTGCGCCGTATCGCGCTGGAGGCGCTTCACCCGGCGCTTCCGACCCAGACGGGAATCCGGGAAGAGTATCTGAAGGGGATCACGAAGGATCCCCTGGTGGTCCTCGATGTGGAAACAATCCTTTCGGACGAGAAGATCCTGGTAAACGAAGTGGTGAATCCTGCGACTTGAGCGGTACAAGCGAGAAAGGGAGAACTGCGATGAAGTGGTCAATTGGGGGCAAGATTGGAAGTGGCTTCGGACTCGCCCTGGTTGGGCTGGTGATTGTCGGTGCCGTTTCTTATGACAGTACGGCCAAGCTCATCGACTCCGCCGAGTGGGTGCGCCACACACATGAGGTACTTAACGGATTCGACGAGGTCTTGTCGAGAATGAAAGATGCGGAGACCGGCCAGCGTGGTTACATCATCACTGGCGAAGCACGGTATCTGGAGCCCTATACGGGTGCACGCGATGGGGTAGATCAGAAGCTGAAACACCTGCGGGAGTTGACCTCGGACAATCCCAACCAGCAGCAGCGGTTCACCGTCATCGAACCCTTGATTGCCAGCAAATTCGCTGAGTTGCAGGAAACTATCGACCTGCGGAAGCAAAAAGGTTTTGGCCCAGCGGAGCAGCTTGTGGCCACGGATAAAGGTAAGAACCTAATGGACTCCGTCCGGAAGTTGGTCGGCGAGATGCAGGAAGAAGAAACGAGACTATTGGCCAAACGTTCTGCAGAGGAAAGAGACCGTGCCCACCGTACCGAAATGACCATCGTTGTAGGGACCCTATGCTCGTTTGTACTCCTAAGCCTGGCTGGTACGTTCCTCACGCGAAATATCGCTGTCCCGCTCGGTCAAGTTTCCGCGGCAGCGCAGAAGATTGCCGCTGGAGACTTGTCGGTCAACTTTACTTCCAGCTCCCGGCGGGATGAGGTCGGGGTCTTGGCTGCGACCTTCACGGAAATGACGAATTCCCTCGGACAAATGGCCAGAGTGGCCGAGCAAATCTCCGAGGGCGATCTCACGGTCGAGGTGAAACCGAAATCGGACAAGGATGTCCTGGGAAAAGCCTTTGCTGTCATGGTGGGAAATCTCAGGCGGGTTACGGGTGAGATGCAGCAGTCGATCGGCATTCTTTCCTCCTCCGCGCAGCAGATTGTCGCCACCACCACGCAAGTGGCCGCTGCCGCCACGGAGACCGCCACCGCAGTCGCGGAAACGACCACTACCGTGGAAGAAGTCAAGCAAACGGCGCAGCTCGCCACGCAAAAAGCGAAGTTTGTCTCGGAGACCGCCCAGCGGGCAACCCAAGTTTCCGAAAGCGGAAAGAGATCGGCGGCGGACTCCATCGACGTCATGAAACAAATCCGGGAACAGATGGAATCCATCGCCGAAAGCATCGTCCGACTGAGCGAACAGGGGCAGGCGATTGGGGAAATCATGCTCTCGGTCAACGATCTGGCCGAACAGTCCAACCTGCTCGCTGTGAATGCTTCGATTGAAGCGGCAAAGGCGGGAGAGCAGGGCAAAGGCTTCGCCGTGGTCGCGCAAGAGGTGCGAAATCTGGCGGAACAATCGAAGCAAGCCACGGTCCAGGTACGAAGCATTCTGAATGACATTCAAAAAGCGACCAACGCTGCGGTGATGGTGACCGAGCAGGGCAGCAAAGCAGTCGAGGCCGGAGTGAAACAGTCCGTGCAGGCTGGCGAGTCAGTGCAGAAACTCGGGGAGAGTATCGCGGAAGCAGCCCAGGCGGCGACCCAGATTGCCGCTTCGAGCCAGCAGCAGATGGCGGGCATGGACCAAGTGGCGCAGGCCATGGAGAGCATTAAGACAGCAAGCACGCAAAACGTTGCCAGCACCAAACAAACGGAAGTTGCGGCCAAGAATATTGAGGAACTGGGACGAAAGCTCACAGAACTGGTGGCCATGTACAAAGTCAAAGAGCGGAGCATGGCGGCCCGGGCCTCCTAACAAAAACGCGGCCTAGATGCCTTGGAAGGAGAAGACCCGATGAGGTGGTCGATCGGAAGAAAAATTGCCAGCGCCTTCGGCGTTGCATTGGCGATGCTCATCATTGTCGGTGCGGTGTCTCATGACAGCACGGCCAAGCTCGTCGACTCCGCCGAGTGGGTCCGGCACACGCATCAAGTGCTTGCCGGGCTCGACGAGTTCGTGTCTGCGTTCAAGGATGCCGAGACTGGCCAGCGGGGTTACATCATCACTGGGGAGCCACGCTATCTGGAGCCCTATCAGGGCGCGCGTGAACTGGCCGATCAGAAGCTAAAGCAAGTGCGGGAATTAACCTCGGACAATCCCAACCAACAGCAGCGGCTCACTGCCCTGGAACCTCTGGTTGTCAGCAAATTCGCGGAGCTGCAAGAAACCATCGACCTGAGGAAGCAGAAAGGGTTCGCGGCGGCCGAGCAAGTGGTCGTCACAGACAAGGGCAAGAACGTGATGGACTCCATTCGAAAGGTGGTTAGCGACATGGAGGCCGAAGAAACTAGCCTACTGGCAAAGCGGTCCGCCGAGGAGAAGGATCGTGTGCGCAGTACCAATTTGACCATCATCTTAGGAAGCCTGTGTTCGTTGGTGCTCCTAAGCCTGGCCGGCGTGTTTCTTACGCGCAACATCGCCGTACCGCTCGGTGCAGTTTCGGCGGCGGCGCGGAAGATTGCTGCGGGGGATTTGTCGGTTCAGCTCTCTTCGAACTCCCGTAGCGACGAAGTAGGAGTTCTAACCGAGACTTTCCAAGAGATGATGATCTCCCTCGGACAGATGGCCAACGTAGCGGAACAAATCTCCGCCGGTGATCTCACCGTCGAGGTGAAGCCCAAGTCGGACAAGGATGTGCTGGGAAAAGCCTTCACGCAGATGACGGCCTCGTTAGGGCAAATGGCAAAAGTGGCCGAGCAGATCTCTGAGGGCGATCTCACGGTCGAAGTGAAACCGAAATCGGACAAGGACGTCCTAGGAAAGGCCTTTGCGGTCATGTTGGATAAGCTGCGTCGGGTCACGGGAGAAATGCAGGAGTCGATTGGCATTCTCTCCTCTTCTGCCCAGCAGATTGTTGCCACCACCACGCAAGTGGCCTCCGCGGCCACAGAGACCGCAACCGCAGTTGCCGAAACCACCACGACGGTAGAAGAAGTCAAACAGACAGCTCAACTCTCCACGCAGAAAGCGAAGTCTGTGTCCGAGAGCGCTCAGCGAGCGACGCAGGTCTCCGAGAGCGGGAAGAGGTCGGTCGGGGAGTCAATCGATGCCATGAAGCAGATACGGGAACAAATGGAGTCCATCGCGGAGAGCATCGTCCGCCTGAGCGAACAGGGCCAAGCCATTGGGGAAATCATGCTCACCGTCAACGATCTCGCCGAACAATCCAATCTACTCGCGGTGAATGCCTCCATCGAGGCCGCGAAGGCGGGCGAACAGGGTAAGGGCTTCGCTGTGGTGGCGCAGGAAGTGAGAAATCTCGCCGAGCAATCGAAACAAGCGACGATCCAGGTCCGAAACATCCTGAACGACATTCAAAAGGCAACCAATGCAGCGGTGATGGTGACGGAACAAGGCAGCAAAGCCGTGGATGCAGGAGTAAAACAATCTGCCCAAGCCGGAGAGTCCGTACAGAGACTCGCGGAGAGCATCGCAGAGACGGCCCAGGCCGCCACCCAGATTGCCGCCTCGAGCCAACAACAGATGGCCGGTATGGACCAAGTGGCACAGGCCATGGAAAGTATCAAGATAGCAAGCACCCAAAACGTAGCCAGCACCAAGCAGACCGAGACTGCTGCAAAGAACATTGGGGACCTAGGGCTAAAACTGACGGAACTTGTGGCCCTCTATAAGGTCAAAGACCGGAGCAGGGCGGCCACTAGCTTCTGAGGACGAAATGGTACCTAGAGACAAAGAGCTTCTCAAGAAACTTCTCGCGACCTTCAAGGTCGAGGCAGAGGAACACATTAATGCCATTTCCCTGGGCTTGATCGAACTGGAGAAAACATCTGTACCTGAGAAACAGGGGGAGATCGTGGAGACGGTGTTCCGGGAAGTGCACAGCTTGAAGGGCGCTGCCGGCGCCGTCAATTTGGTACAAATCGAAAGTTCGTGTCAGTCCCTGGAAAGCCTGTTCGCGCAGCTCAAGTCTAGAGAGAGGACACTTTCGCCGGAACTGTTCAACGATCTTCATCAAAAAATAGATGCTCTCGGCGCACTGCTCTCCACCGGTGGTACCGAGGCCGCCCATGGGGATGAACCCCGGGTACTCCGCCCGTTGCAAGGCACGGGGCCTGGGAGGCAGACGCCTGAAAACATTCCCGCGCCGCCACGTTTCCGGGATGAAAAACAAGGACTCTCCGAGACGTTGAGACTTCCCGCATTCAAGCTGGACTCCCTTCTTCGTCAAGCCGAAGAGTTGATTCCGGTCAAGGCAACAGCCGCCCAGCGGATCACTGAGCTTCGAGAAGTTGGCCTATCGTTGGCAGACTGGGAAGTGGAATGGAGAAAGGTCCGGCCACAGGCACACGCCATGCGCGCGCTGGCCGAGGGGAGCCAGCGTAGCAACGGGCAGTCTCTTCCATCCGACGGACAAGCACCAACCCGGGCGCAGATTGCGAAGGTTTCTGCCTTTCTCGATCGTAATGAGACCACCCGGCATTCCATCCAGAACAAGCTCGCCGCCTTGGCCGAGGATCTCGAGAGCGACCGCCGGACACTCGACCGCAGAGTGGATGAGCTTGTCGAAGACACGAAACGGGTTTCGATGGTCCCATTTTCCGCACTGCTCGAATCCTTCCCCAAGCTGGTGCGCGACCTCTGCCGGGACTGCGGTAAGGATGCGGACTTACAGATAACAGGCGGCGAGATCGAAACCGACCGGCGGATCTTAGAGGAAATGAAAGACCCATTGGTACACCTGGTAAGAAATTGTGTTGACCATGGCATTGAGCGCCCCAAGCAACGCGAAGAAAGGGGGAAACCGCTGAAGGCAACCATCAATCTTGCAATTGCTCCCAAAAGTGCAGACAAGGTCGAAATCGTTGTTTCGGACGATGGTGCGGGCGTTGATGTCCAGAAAGTGCATGCGGCCGCGCTCAAGATTGGAGTGGTATCCCGGGAAGATGCTGCGAGCATGGATGCGCAGCAAGTAGCATCGCTCGTCTTTAAGTCTGGGGTCTCCACCAGTCCGATGATTACCGAGCTCTCTGGTAGGGGCTTGGGGCTGGCGATTGTGCGGGAAAAAGTAGAAAAGGTTGGTGGATCGGCGTCCATCGAAAGCAAGCTGGGGATCGGAACAACGTTCCGGCTCATCTTGCCCCTTACCCTTGCCAGGTTTCGGGGAGTTCTTGTGCGTGTGGGCCAAAGTTTATTTGTGCTCCCGACTCGATATGTGCAAAGGGTGCTGCGGGTAGGCCAGGATGAAATCAAGAGTGCCGAAAACCGGGAGACCATCCAGATCAACGGACGAGCGGCTTCGGCGGTTCGCCTGGCTGATGTCTTGGGAATGACTCAGCGAAACGCAGACTCCGATCCGAAACGCAAAATACCCGTGTTGGTTCTTGTCTGGGCCGGCGAGCAAATCGGATTCATCGTCGACGAAATTCTTGATGAGCGGGAAGTCCTGGTAAAGGGACTGGGCAAGCAGTTACGGCGAGTGCGCAATATCGCCGGTGCCACGGTCCTCGGGACAGGAAAAGTATTGCCAGTGCTCGATGTTGCAGACTTGATGCAATCGGCAGTAAACATGGCTCCCGCCGCTGCTCGGCATGAGACCGAGGAGTCCCCTAAGTCCATTCTAGTAGCTGAGGACTCCATTACCGCCCGCACTCTGCTGAAGAACATCCTGGAGTTTGCCGGTTACAAAGTGAAGACCGCCGTCGACGGCGTCGAGGCTTTGAGCGCGCTGGCCAACGAGGGTTTTGATCTCGTGGTCTCGGATGTTGAGATGCCCAGGATGAGTGGTTTTGATCTGACCGCGAAGATTCGGGCCGATAAACGACTCTCCGAGTTGCCGGTGGTGCTGGTAACGGCGCTCGAATCCCGGGAACACCGGGAGCGTGGAGTGGATGTTGGTGCCAACGCGTACATCGTGAAGAGCAGTTTCGACCAGGGAAACCTCCTGGAGGTTGTCCGTCGGCTGATCTGAAATCAGGAGCAGGGGATGATTCGAGTGCTGGTGGTCGAGGATTCAGTGACGGTGCGGGAATTCTTGCTCCATATTCTCCGCTCCGATCCGGAAATTGAAGTTGTTGGCACCGCCGAGACAGGAGAAGAAGCACTCGAAGCCGTGGAACGCACCAGACCTGACGTCATCACCATGGATGTCCACATGCCCAAGATGAACGGCCTTGATGCTACTCGGCGCATTATGGAGAGCCATCCCACGCCCATCGTGATCGTAAGCGGGACAGTTGACATGGCCGACTCCGCCAAGGCCTTCCGCGCTATCGAAGCCGGGGCTCTGGCGGTGCTGCAAAGGCCATATGGGATGGGGCATCCAGCGCACGAGAAGACTGCTGCCGAATTGGTGCAGACCGTGAAGCTGATGTCAGAAGTAAAAGTGATCCGACGCTGGCCTCGATCAAGGCCCGCAGAGATCCCAATTGACGCTTCGCCGTCTACGGAATTCCGGCGCCAAGCCGTGCAAACGCAGGTCAGGGTTGTGGCCGTCGGAGCTTCCACCGGCGGTCCTCCAGTGCTTCAGGCAATCCTGGCCGCCCTGCCCCGAGATTTCTCTGTTCCTGTGCTGCTCGTGCAGCACATCGCGCCCGGGTTCACCCAAGGTTTTGCCGATTGGCTGGCGCAATCCTCGAGTCTCCCGGTTCATGTACCTGTCCACGGGCAGCCAGTTCTGCCGGGGCACGTGTACGTGGCTCCGGACGGTTTTCACATGGCGGTTGGTCCCCAAGGCCAGGTCCATCTCAACACCGAGGAACCCGAGAACGGCTTGCGTCCGTCCGTCTCGCATTTGTTCCGTTCGGTTGCGAATGCATATGGTCCAAGGGCAGTCGGCGTGTTACTCACCGGAATGGGGAAGGACGGAGCGTGGGAATTGAAGTTGATGAAAGAGCAAGGCGCAGTGACCATTGCTCAAGACCGGGACACTTCCGTCGTGCACGGTATGCCAGGTGAAGCAATAAGAGTGGGTGGGGCAACCTACGTTCTTCCTCCCGAGAAGATTCGTATCGCGTTAACAAGTCTGGTAAATGGAAACGGTTACGGTCGAGAACCGGAAATCACCAGCGCACGCACCAACGTTCCAGAAACCGGCAATTTGTTTTTGAGACGTGATCTCTCAGGAAAGTAGCGAAGAAATCAGGAGACCCATGGACGAGCCTAGAGAAAATCACTCCAACGCAGCGGCGATACTCATTGCAGAAGATAGTCCCACCCAGGCCGAGAAGCTAAGTCATTACCTGAGTGCGCGGGGGCATAGCGTAACCGTCGCCAGAAACGGGAAGCAAGCGTTGGCGGCTGCGCTCGAAAGCAAGCCGGCAATGGTCATTACGGATGTGGTCATGCCCGAGATGGATGGATATAGCCTGTGCAAGCAGATCAAATCCTCTCCCTCTCTTAAGGATGTCCCGGTTGTCTTGGTGACCTCTCTCTCCAGGCCACAAGACATCGTCAAGGGCCTGGAGTGCGGTGCCGACAGTTTCATCCGCAAGCCCTACGATGGAAAATATCTGCTTTCACGGGTCGATTACATTTTGACGAATCGAGAGCTGAGAAGGACAGAGCGCTTGCGGGTAGGAGTGCAATTAGAGTTTGGCGGCCAATCGTACTTCATCACTGCCGAGAAGCAACAAATTCTAGATTTGCTGATCTCAACCTACGAAGGGGCCGTTCAGATCAACGATGAACTCGAACTCAAACAGCTAGAGCTCCAGCAGGCTAACGGAGCACTGGAAGCGAGAGTCGCAGAACGCACCGCCGACCTAGCCCGCGCCAACGACCAATTGAAGACTGAACTGGTAGAACGCAAACGAGCTGAGGAAGAGGTTAAAAGGCTGAACGAGGGGCTGGAATGTCGTGTGGCTGAGCGTACCGCGCAGCTAGCAGCCACGAACGAAGAACTGGAGGCGTTTTCGTACTCAGTTTCCCACGACTTGCGAGCGCCGTTGCGGCATATCAGCGGCTTTGCGGGGATATTGATGGCGGATTACGGCTCTCAGCTGGAGTCAGATGCCCACCGCCAGTTGAAGCGCATCCAAGAAGGTACTAAGGGCATGGCTCGCATGATCGATGACCTGCTCAACCTCTCCCGCTTGGATCGTCATGAAATGGTTCTGAAGATGACGCCATTGGACTCGCTAGTGGAGAACGTCCTTAAGGACATCAAGTCTGAATCCGTCGGGCGGGAGATCGAATGGCATATCGGTTCGCTCCCCTCTTTAGATTGCGACCCAGGATTGATGCAACAAGTGTTTGTGAACCTCCTCTCCAATGCCGTGAAATACACTCGCCGTCGAGAGCGAGCCGTGATCGAGATCGGCCAGACGACCGTCAATCACCAAGTCGTAGTCTACGTTCGCGACAACGGTGCCGGGTTCGACTCAAAATATGCTGGTAGGCTTTTCGGAGCATTCCAGCGCCTTCATCGCGCCGATGAATTTGAAGGCACCGGGGTAGGACTTGCCACTGTGCAGCGCATCATCCGGAAGCACGGAGGACGCGTATGGGCTGAAGCGGAGCCCGACAAGGGCGCGATGTTTTGCTTCGTCCTCGGCGGACCGGATCAAGTTGGAACGCAACCGAAAAACCCGCAGTCGTCCGAGACGAGCGATGTGGCAGGCAACAACGCCGACGAGCTTCTGGTCGAGGAAAATCAGTAGATCGCACACTGTCGGATACTGTCGACGGACGAGCCGGGATCGATCGTGGACCTTTAGTTCAAGAGCAAAAGCTGAGCGAACTTTGTGGGTCAAATAAGGTCACGATGTTGTAAGTCTCCAGTATTTATGTGTATGCGTGGGTTGTCATCTGCGCCGCAAAGCTGCTGTACGCCCGGCCCAAGATCCCGGCCCAACATGAGACTGTCTCCCACGACTTTTAAAGCACTTACGCAGCCACCTAAGACCTGTTAAGTTGTTGTAGATACTTCTTCACGCCAGTCTGAAAAGGCTGGCGTCGGCGGTTCAACTCCGTCCCTGGCCACCACAATTCAAAAGACTTGATAGCACAGATCCGAATTTACAGACCCAGGATCCAACCCACGATTCGGAGATCGGACCCACGATTTCTCACTGAATCTTCTCCGTTAGCAGGTGCATCCTGTCCCCCCATTAGCTGCTCCAGGAACTTGCCCCTGTGCGTCGCGCCTTGACTCCATATCCGACTGTGCGTAGAGCTGCATGGTCGTTCCGAAGTCCTCATGACGTAGCATCCCTTTCAGCTTCACTAGCGCCGTCGCCAATGCATGCCGAAAGTTGTGAAAGCCGAAACGTACTTTCTCGCCTTCCCTGATGATTCCTGCTTTCACTGCCGCCGGCCTCAGGTACTTCTGCACCATGATGGACGCTGACAGCGGCTTCTTGCCCTTGAGACTTGTGCTCGGAAACGCGAAGTCGGGGTCCTTGGCGAAGGGTGTTTTGTCGCGCCAAGCGAGAAGAGACCCGGCCAGTAGAGGGTGCATGGGAACCGGGGCTTTCGATGCCTTCGATTTTGGCACCTTGAATCTTCCCCACACATACGCCCGTCTCACCTACATCACTAGCCCCTCGAAGTCCAGATCCATCCAGATCAGGGCCAGCAATTCTGGCACCCGCAGCGCCGTGGCCCCATCGCTCAGGATGAGCGTGCGCCTTGGCTCCGGAATGTTGAGGAGAATCTCGAACGCCTGCTTCGGTGTCATGGGGACACTGGCCACGTGACCAAAGCATCCAAGGAGACGCAGAAGCTTGCGAAAGGCATAATGGATCAAGCAATGCCCTCCGACCAGCGTCGCCTCGTCCCCAAAATCGCCTGGAGACGCTTTCTCGATCGAGTCCGCACAGGGACATAGCGGGTACGAATCGCGGCGATCGAGACCCGATCACGCACTTCGCAGCAAGGCGACACCGTGCCTCTCATACCGCGAAGCAATTTATGCCTGCGTCGCAGGCTTCGCGCTGAAGATGCCCTTGAAACTTTCGCGGTACTGCAGGAAGACCAGAATCCACAACACGCAAGCGACGAGCGCGGGCGTGATGCTGCCCGGTGCCATCGTCAGGTGAAACGCAAGGATGTTGTAGAGCTCCGCAGCAAGCAGTGTCAGCGCAAGTGGCACGAAAGAGCCGAAGAGCAGCAGCAGCCCACCAAGGACCTGCACCAGGAAGAAGAACGCGGCGAAGTGCGATGCGCTGACCGCAACAAGGAACTGGATTGCCAGGGGATTCGCCGGTGGCGGCTGGTGGATAAAGTGAACAAACCCATTCAGCCCCATGACCGTAAACATCAGCCCCAGCAGATAGCGAGCAACAATCGAAGCAATCTTCATGCGTGGCCTCCCTGGAAAGTCTCCGCGTGCGTCTGCACGGCCTGAAGATGAGGCGCAAGGAACGCGTCGCGGTCATGCCCCTGGTTCAGCACCCTGGTTCCACCCGCAGTGAGGAAGGTTGCATCCGTCACGCCGAGGAAGCCGAAGACTGATTGCAGGTATGGTTCTACGAAATTGAACGAAGCCATTTTCGTCTGAGCATCGTAAATGCCACCGGTCGCGATGATGAAAGTTGCCTTCTTGCCAATGATCAGGCCCTTTGGTGTTCCGTCCGCATATGAAAAGGTCCTGCCAACACGCGCAATCTGGTCGATCCAGAGCTTGAGCACGGAGGGCACACCGAAGTTATGCATCGGTACGCCGAAGACGTACTCATCGGCCTGCTCGAGTTCGGCAAGCAAGGAATCCGAAAGCGTAAGCAACTCCTTTTGCTGTGGAGTGCGCGCTGCTTCCGGGGTGTACACGGCTCCCACCCATTCGGCGCTGATAGGCGGGATTTGCGTTGCGTTTAGGTCGCGATAAACGACCGTTCCATCCGGGTGGGAAGACTTCCACTGTGTAACGAACGCACCAGTAAGCTGGCGCGAAACGGACCGCCCATACAATGGGCTCGAATCGATTTGAAGAAGCGTGGACATGGGACTCAATTCTCCTTTACGCCATCTGATGTTTAAGCAACATGCGTCGATTCAAGAAATTGACAAGTGTCGTTTAAGTATCTTTTGCCGTAGGATAGAGATATAGTCAGAAGCGCAATGCCCCAGGGTCTCCAAACTGACAGCACGGCTGAAACCACGGATCCGCGCATCCGACGCAGCCGCCACATGCTGATGGAGGCTTTAGCCAAGCTACTGACTCAAAAGAGTTTTGACGATATCTCCATTCAGGAGATTGCTGCCGAGGCCACCCTAAACCGGGCCACGTTCTACCTCCACTACCCCGATAAAGATGCCCTGCTGCAAGCGATGACAGACGTCCGGTTCCGCGACCTGATGGAGCGCCGTGGCATCTCCTTCACCGACTGCGACGGAGCACTGCGCGCCATCGCACTCGGCGTCTGCGACTATCTCGCTGAGACCACACGCTGCCCCGGTCAGTTGGCTCGGGTACCGCTCGAAGGCTCCATCATCCCGGTCGTCGAGGGCATGTTCAAGGAAGGCCTTGCCCGTCATGGGATGGCACCCGGTGTCGATGCGGCACTGCTGGCGACCACCGCGGCTTGGGCCGTCTTCGGAGCCGCGCGCCACTGGTTTCAGACGCCCGACCGCATTCCCGCTGAGGAGATGGCCGCCAAGATTGAAACTATGGTGAAGCCGGTCTTTCTCAGCGCTTCTACAAGCTGACTCGCTAGACGGCAACGACTTCGCCAGTCTCGGGAGCAGCAAATGAACACCTGAAATAGCGGCCTTGGTTTGAGGCGCGGTCAGTGAGGAGAAGCTGACACATCGGTGCTGACTGGGACACGCTTACATCAAAATATATCTTTGAGAGTAATCGTCAGTCTGTTGCCATCGATCTGATGATCCCGGAATGGGCAGCCTTCGACCTGACCACTACCCGGAAGGCTCTGCGCTGCCGCAAAATCATCATCGCGCCAAACATGCTTGCCCCAATAAATGTGTTGCAGCGTGTTCTTGTCATTTATCCCAAAAACGTAGAGATATTTCCCGCGTCTAGGACAAAAATTCTTTTCGCTTCGATAAACCGCACAGGCGACTGCGCTGATCCAATGCAGGGAAACAAGATCAGAAACCAAGCGCTAATCGCCCAGGATCGGACTTCCACAGACGACCTCCCATTGCGTTCGCTAAGCCTCTTCGTTCGGGCGACCCTCAAGCAATTCCACGTGGAGGGCCCATTGCTGAGTTCGTGAGGGAAGGG
>Ga0193719_10000505_pt1 | contig 14738 bp, 10 predicted proteins | sample U2a2metaG_FD_160103 | JGI IMG/M metagenome (GOLD analysis project Ga0193719, IMG submission 160103) | Soil microbial communities from a riparian zone of the East river system, Colorado, United States - U2a2 | ecosystem: Environmental > Terrestrial > Soil > Riparian zone | place: USA: East... | reverse complement strand
CAATTTGCTGGTGCGCCTCGCCACCGGCCTTCCGTTTTGGGACACGCAATGTGGTTTCAAAGCATTTCGCATCGACGTCTGCCGCCCAATTTTCGAAGCTGCGCGCATCGATGGTTTCGCCTTTGACGTCGAGCTGCTTTATCTCGCGCGGCGCGCCGGATTGCGCATCCGCGAAATTCCGGTGCGCTGGAATCATTCCGCAGGCAGCAAGGTCCGCTTTTTCCAGGATAGTTTGCGCATGCTATTGGAAGTGATCGTGCTGAGATCTCGGGCATTATAGCCACGCCCCTGTGTCGCGGTGGCTGATGGACGGCCCATAGGACCATGTCTAAGCCGTACAAAAAGGGGCGCGCAATTCGGCTCACGGTCGATCTTGCGCGCCTTGCTTGAATTACTTCTTTGCTATCTCTTAACGACCTCGGCGTTCTCGATCATGGCGATACCGCCGCGTTCCGCGACCTTGCCTTTCACGGTGATGCTTTTGCCGCAATATTCGGCGAGTTCATCGTTGATTGGCTTGTGTTCGCCAACAACGAGGTAGGCTTTGCCATCGCTCACGATGCCGACCGGGCCACCTCCTTTGATGCACTTGGCCCCGCATGACTGGCCGTGTTTCTCGCCGATCGCGTTATGGTCGACATAGCACATCATATCGACTACTTCGCCGGTGACCGTTTTACCTGCGGCTGCGTCCAGACTTTCTTTGCCGTGCTCGTGTTCTTGCGCAAAAGCGAGCGGAGAGAACGCCAGCGCGGTAATGAACGTGGCGGTGACCGCGACCTTCAAAATATTTGGATTGTTCGAGGTTGAATTAAACATGAAGAGAGTCTCTGCCGATTTGCTGCGCGGTCAATTGTAGTCGTCGCTCTATGAGCGACGCGACGCGTGCGTTGCAAACATCCCGACTGCGGCGCTTCGCACAGCGAAGCGGCTACAGATTCTTCTCGATCAGATCGGCGAACTGCGAAAAGAAATAAGCCGCATCATGCGGACCAGGAGCGGCTTCCGGATGATATTGCACACTGAAGATCGGCAATTCCTTGTGTCGCATTCCCTCCACTGTGCCGTCATTTAAATTAAGGTGCGTGACTTCGACATTTGACGGGAGCGAGTCCGGATCGACAGCAAAACCGTGATTTTGCGCGGTGATCGCCACTTTGCCGCTGCGCAAGTCTTTCACCGGCTGATTCGCGCCGCGATGTCCAAATTTCAACTTGAAGGTCGATCCGCCGAAGGCGAAGCCAAGCACTTGATGGCCGAGACAAATCCCGAAGATCGGTTTCTTGCCCATCAAATCGCGTAGGGCCTCATGCGCATACGGGAGCGCGGCCGGATCGCCGGGGCCGTTCGAAAGAAAAATTCCATCGGGATTGAGTGCAAGCACCTCTTCCGCAGTTGTCGATGCGGGAACAACCGTGACGCCGAAGCCCTTCTGCCGTAGGAGGCGCAAGATGTTTTCTTTAATGCCATAGTCATACGCCGCGATGCGAAACCGGATCGGCGGAAGTGCGCGTTTGCTTCCGCCATTCTCAGCCGTGACCGACCACGGCGTGCTTAACTTGTCGTCGGGATCCCATTGATAAACCTCTGGCGTGGAGACTTCGCGTACGTAATCCATTCCGATTACGCCCTGGCCTTCGATCGCTCGCTGCGTTGCCTCCGCGGGCGAAATCTCTTCAGTCGTCAAGCAAGCTTTCATTGCGCCAAGTGTGCGCAAATGTCGCGTTAGCGCGCGTGTATCGATTCCTTGCACGCCGGCGACTTCCCATTTTTGCAAATATTCATCGAGCGACATTTCGGAGCGCCAACTGCTAGGGACCTCACTCAGTTCCTCGATGACGAATCCGCGCACGTGTGGAGAGCGGCTTTCCTGGTCGAGCGAGTTCGTCCCGTAATTTCCGATTAGCGGATAGGTCATCGCCACAATCTGTCCGCGATACGAAGGATCGGTCAGGACTTCCTGGTAGCCGGTCATGGCGGTGTTGAAACAAATCTCGCCGACGCGTGTGCCGGTTGCGCCAAAAGATTCGCCCTCGAAAAATCTGCCATCTTCGAGGGCCAGAATTGCGCGCATCGGCCTGCATTGTCGATCTTATCGACACATTTTCAAATTCGTCGAAGCCTATTCCTCGTAACTTGATTTCCCGATTCAACTCTTTGACTCTTCAACGCCTAAACGAAAATGCCCGGACCGACATGCAGATCCGGGCATTTGAAAATTTTACCCCGCCGGTGCCGTTTAGGCGGATCTCCCGTTCCCTTTCAGTAACGGGCGGATGACCGTCGCCGCAGCGTCTGACTTCCAATTAAGGCCTGTCATTTTCTCCGCGCGACCGAGCCTCCTCAAGTTAGTCAACTATCGGTTCGGGAATCCCACCTGTAATCTCGAACATCGCAGGGTAAATTAATGAGAGCCGTCAATTGAGAGTTGAGAGAAAAGCACTGGTTTCCTGCCCAACCCTCAATAAACGACTCTCGGCTCTCAAAGAACTATTCCCGCAGAATCACGCCCAATTCGCGCTGCAATCGTTCGCGAATCCTCGCGTGCACCACGGTTACTTCCTCGTTTGTGAGTGTGCGGTTTTTATGACGGTATGTCAATCTATATGCGAGGGACTTCTGTCCCGGGGGAAAACCGACGCCCTTCCGGCGTTCGTCAAATAAATGCACATTCTCGAGCAAAGGCTCTCGGGGAGTTTCAATGACCCGCAAAATCTTTGCCTGCGAAAGTTCTTCGGGAGCAAACATGGCAATATCGCGCGTGACCGCCGGAAATCTGTCGATTTCGTGGAAAATCTTCGGCAATTCCAGTGCACTTAGCACAAGATCGACATGTAATTCTGCAACAAAAATTGCACCTGGCGCGTCGATTGTCGATGTGCGCGCCGCGGAAAGTTGTCCAGCGAAACCGATGGAGCGATTTCCAGATAAAACCTCGGTAGCCAGGGCGAGATCGGGATTTTCGCTGCGCTGAAACGACAGCATTGGAATCATGAGCGATTCGATTGCAGCTTTCAGCTCGAAGAAATCGAGCTGGTGCTTCTCGCGTAGCCGCCAATGGGGCGCGCTCGTCACATTCCCCCAAAGTAAAAGCCCGAGACGGCGTTCTTCTTTTCCAGTCGGCGGAATGAAAACGCGGCCGAGTTCGAAAATCGCGACTCGTTCCACACTTGCGCGCACGTTGCGATTGAGACCCTCCAGAAGTCCTGCCAACAAAGTCGGCCGCAGGGCGACGTGATCTTCGCTCAGCGGATTGCGTAAACTGATTGCGTTTTCGCTGAGTGCGATTGCGCTACGCGGAATCAACTTCGATGTCCGCACTTCCGAAAGGCCATGTGCGACTAACCGATTCCGCAATGACGATTCGAGATCATGTGAATGATCGGCCGCGTTCGACGGAGTAAACCGGCTTCGGTCCGTCCCGGAAATTTTGTCGACGCCATGTGCTCGCACGACATCCTCGATAAGATCGACATCGCGCCGCAAATCCCGCCGGTAACTCGGAATTCTCCATGTCGATGTTGTCTTCGCGCCCTTGCTTTTGCGCAGACCGAGCCACGTCAGAATTTCGTCGACCGTTTTTGGGTTGATCGACAGGCCGAGAACTTGATCGCATTTCTGGTAGCTCAAAGAAACGTCCGAAGGATTCGGCGGAATTTTTCCAGCAGCCGCAATTTGCTTTGCCGGATTTCCGTTTGCGATTTGGCGAATGAGCTCGGTCGCCCGTTGCGACGCGCGCAGAACCATCCCCGGATCGACACCGCGCTCGAAGCGATAACTCGCATCCGTTGGCAAATTCAGTTCCCGGGATGTCCGACGAACCATCGCCGGCGAAAAGTAGGCACTTTCAAGTAGGACATTTCGAGTCGAGTCCGTGACGCTTGTTGATTTGCCACCGATTACTCCGGCAATTGCTACTACCGATTCTGCATCCGCGATCACTAGGTGACCCGTCGGTAAATGCGTGTATTCCTCCGCACCCAGCGGAACGAACATTTCGTTTTCGCGCGAAAGACGCACTCTGATTTCGCCCACTAGTTTGCCGGCATCGAACGCATGTGTGGGCTGACCAAGCTCGAGCATCACAAAATTGGAAATGTCGACGATGTTGTTGATTGAACGAATCCCGACGCTCTCAACTTTGGCGCGCAACCACTCGGGACTGGGCCCGACTTTTACATTCTCGATTTTGCGTGCGGAGTAAAATGGACATTCGTGCAGCGCAGAAATCGACACGCCGGATTGTTTTATGTCGATCTTCTCTTCGGCAGGTGGCGCCTTCAGTTTCTTTTCGGTCAGCGCAGCAATCTCACGCGCCAGACCAAAATGACTGAGCAAATCGCCGCGGTTCGGCGTGATCTCGACGTCGAGAATTGTGTCGCTAGAGAAAAGATCGGAAATTGGCGCGCCGACTTTTGCCTCTGGAGACAAGATCAACAATCCGGCCGCATCTTCGCCTAATCCGAGTTCAATCGCGCTACAAAGCATCCCCTCGCTTTCAACGCCGCGCATTTTAGTGACTTTGATTTGGAACCCGCCTTCGGCTTCTCGACGACTAGGTAAAACCGCGCCGGGCAATGCGAGCGGAACTTTGTCGCCGACTTTGTAATTTGTCGCGCCGCAAATAATCTGGCGTTTCGTCCCGCTTGCGTCATCCACTTCGCAAACGGTAAGACGGTCGGCATTCGGATGTCGTGACGATGCTGTGATCTGGGCGACGATCACCTTGTCGATCTTTGCGCCGCGCATTTCGATATTTTCGGTCTCGACACCGGCCCGGGTGAGCAATTCGGCGATCTCTTCGGCGTTTTTCGGAAGATCGACAAATTCGCGCAACCAGTTAACGGAGAATTTCATGCGAACTGCTTCAGGAACCGCAAATCGTTTTGTGCGAACAAGCGGATGTCGGGGATGTCGAACAAAATCATGGCGAGGCGATCCATGCCCAGACCGAAGGCGAAGCCGGTCCACTTTTCCGGATCGTAAGCATCGTCGCCGCGCGCTTTGTTGACGGCTTCGAAAACGGCTGGGTGCACCATGCCGCAGCCGGCGACTTCAATCCATTCCTCGCCGCGTTTCAGCGCTTTTGATTGTACATAGATCTCGAAACTGGGCTCGGTGAAGGGAAAGTAATGCGGGCGAAATTGCACAGCTGTCTCCGCGCCGAAAAGTTCGCGCATGAAAAGCTCGAGCGTGCCTTTAAGATCGGCGACGCTGACGTTTTCATCGACATAGAGGCCTTCAATTTGGTGAAACTGCGCGCTGTGCGTCGCGTCTACTTCGTCGCGGCGATAAGCGGCGCCGGGTGCGATCACGCGAATGGGCGGAGGCACAGCCTGCATCGCGCGGATTTGCACCGTCGATGTGTGCGTGCGCAACAATCGCCCATCCGACAGATAAAATGTGTCCTGTTCATTGCGCGCGGGATGTTCGGGTGGCGTGTTGAGCGCGTCGAAGCAATGCCACTCATCTTCGATGTCTGGTCCATCGGCGAGGGCGAAGCCCATGCGGCGAAAAATCTCGATCGAGCGATCGAGCATTTGGGTGAGGGGATGCAATGAACCGGGCTCAAGCCGTAAATAACCGGAGTATCCAGGAGGTGCAGCGGAGGGCCCGCTATAGCCGGAATATCCACTCCGCCCAGTACCTGGCAAAGAGATGTCGATCTCAGCAACCGCGTCCGATTCCTTTTGTGCGCGAAATTTGTGCGCGTGTTCTTCGATCGCCGCGGTCACGGCGCTGCGGGCTTCATTGAGCAACTTTCCAACGATCGGCTTTTCGTCCTTGCCGAGCGTTTTCATCTGCTCGCCCCACGCGGAAATGCTGCCGTTGCGCCCAAGATAACGCACACGAACGGTGTCGAGCGCTTTCTCGTTGCTCGCGGATTCGATCTCGCGCAGCGCGTCGTCGCAAAGTTGTTCCAACGGATGGCTCATTCAACGTTCAAGGTGGATCCCGTGCTCCTCGCGCGATGTTACATGTGGCGCCGAAGGCGCATTATCTAACATCAACCGCGGAGCGCTCGATCACCTACGCCGCTTTCTTCTCTGATTTTGATTTGTTTTTCAGCGCGCTCTTCGCTTGATCGACAATCGACTTGAACGCCGTTTCATCGGTGACGGCGAGATCGGAGAGAATTTTTCGATCGAGGCCGATACCGGCCGCTTTCAGTCCTTCCGCAAAACGACTGTAGTTGATTCCGTGTGCGCGCGCCGCAGCGTTCAAGCGCTGAATCCAAAGATAACGGAATGTGCGTTTGCGCGTTTTGCGATCGCGATAGGCCCAATACTGACCTTTCATGGTCGCGTCTTTTGCGTACCGGAAAAGTTTCGAACGGCGTCCGCGGTAACCTTTGGCTTTCTTTAAGACCCGTTTTCGCCGCGCCCGACTGGCCGGGGCATTAGTAGCTCTTGGCATTTTATTCCGCTCCGAATTGCTTCGGAACTCCTCGTCCAGCGAGCTGTTGTTTCCTAATGGTCGATCTTCGCGACCTCACTCGCTGATGTAGTCCCGCAGGCGCGGAACCAGGTGCGCAGATCGTCGCGACGCATCAGCGTCGGGCGGCCAAGATAGTTATCGACTTAACGATGACAACTGAATTCTGTGAAATGTTAGAAGTGCGAAACCTCAGCAGTTCGATTGCCTTTCCGCGCACCCGCCGCAATTGTCGCACGTCCAAAAAACGCCGTTAGACGTGCGCATTTCTTTCAGCGACAGATTGCACCGCGGACAGAAAAGTTCAGATCTCATATTTCGGCGTGATTAACTTTGACGCTCAGGAACTTGAATAAATGCGCGAATCCGAGATTCCAAGCCTGCTGAATAGCTGTGCACAACGGTGCAGTATTGATATAGTGACCCGATGCATTGGCTTAGTCGCCATCGTTTGTTGATCCTGGCGTTAATCTGCGCTTTTTGGACCGGGCTGATTTTTCTCGGCCATTTCTTTTCAAACACGCCGTTTCTCTCGGCGCCATGGCGCGGCGAACAAAGCTTCGAGGATTTGCTCCGGCGCGAGGGCCGAAAAACTCCGACACGTGACGATTTCGTCTTTCTCGGGATCGATCAAAGCACGTTGCAATTACCACCGATGACGACGGAGGAAATCGCCGGTAGCCGCGCGTTTCAGCTAATGACTGAGCGGCCTTTCCCGTGGTCACGTGAAGTGTGGGCGCTTTTGCTTGATCGATTGTTCGCGGCGGGCGCGCGCCTCGTCGTGTTCGACTTGATTTTCAGCCCCCCCAACGATGGCGATCCGGCATTTCACGCCGCGCTCAATCGCTATCGCGACAAAGTAGTGCTCGGCGCCAATTTCGATATGGAAAATGCTGCGCAGGCCGTTACGCCAAACAACACGCTGATTCCACCCCCGCAACTGCTGGACGATCGCGTCGGGTTCGTGAATTTCTGGGGGGATCCCATCGACGGAAAAGTCCGCGCTGCAGCTTATCGCGTGACAGATCGCCAACTCGCCGGCCTGCCGCCGCACCCGAGCGAGGAAATTTATGAATCTCTGTCCGCGCGTGCTGTCACGAAGATGGGTCACGGGAGCGACGTGCCGAATGATTTTCGTGGCCATATGATTCGCTTTACGGCGCTCAACGCATTCGAGCCGCGCCCGCTCTACGAAGTTTTCGATCCGAAATTTTGGCATGCCAACTATGCCGACGGCATGTTTTTCAAGGACAAGATCGTAATGGTGGGACCCTCTGCGCAGGTTGAACATGACGTTGTCGATACGCCAATGAGCCCAACGACATCGGGGCCGGCGCTTCATTTACAGGCGATGGCCGCCGCGCTTCGCCATGAATTTTTGCAGGCAACGCCGGCAAAAACCGGGCTTGCGCTTGTCGGCGCAGCCGGAGTGATCGCGTGGTTGCTTATTGCTTTTCTGCGCCGGCCCTTGCTTTGCCTTGGCACCCTCATTGCAATTGCCGTCGTGTATCTTGGCGCGGCGCGATTCTTTTACGATAAATCGGGGCTGCTGCTTCTCACCGTTCCGGTTCTCTCTGCTCTATTATTAAGCGGGTTATTTTCGCTCAGCTTCGAATACGTCCTGGAACGGCTGGAGAAACTGCGCACACGACGCACGCTCGAACGCTACGTTTCGAAGAATCTGGTCAAGGAGGTTCTCGAAAATCCGGACAGCTACTACAGCTCTCTCCGTGGCGCGCGTGTGCCGGTGACGATGCTGTTCTCAGATCTAGTCGGTTTTACCACGTTGTCCGAAAAAGCCGATCCGGAAGCGTTGGTCGCGCAGCTCAATCAGTATCTCACGCGCATGACCGCGGTTGTTTTCAGCAACGGCGGCACACTCGACAAGTTTATCGGTGACGCAATTATGGCCGTATGGGGAAACGTGCGCAGCTTTGGCGTGGCAGGGGACGCCAAGAATTGCGTCCGTGCGGCGCTGGGGATGCGGTATGAGCTGCGGCAGCTCAATGAAAAATGGCGCGAGGAAGGCCGAATGGGACTAGGAATGGGAATCGGCATCAATCAGGGCGAAGTGATTGTTGGAAATATCGGATCGCAGGAGCGCATGGATCCCACTGTCATCGGCGACTCCGTCAATCTAGCGTCGCGACTCGAAGGTCTTACCCGAATTTACGGTGTCGACATTTTGCTTGGTGCGACAGCGGCCGAGTTGGTGCGCGACGAGTTTCATCTGCGCTCTGTCGCCCGCGTGCAGGTGAAAGGCAAAACCAAACCGGTGGACGCTTTCACCTTCATTGGGGCGCGAAACGAGAATGTCGATCCACAACTCCTCAAGTGGCTCGAGGTCTATGAAGAGGGACTCGAGAAATTCCGTGCACGTGATTTCACGCAGGCAAAAATCTTGTTCTCGCGTTTTCTTGAGTTCTATCCAGACGATCTCCTAGGGCAGATGTATCTGACGCGCTCGCTCGAATACGAACGGCAGCCGCCAGACGAAGCATGGGACGCGGTCGAGGTGCTTACGAAAAAGTGAGTGACGGAGGAAAATTCATCGGGAAATTAGCAAATCCGAAAAAGAAATGCCGAAATGGAATCTTCTCCTCGTTCCTGCTTCCCGGATTCAGTTTGTGGCTGTGAACCAGTTTGTTTCATTAGCCAAAGCAGTTTGCTGCGAGTAAAGCAATTCGCGTGAGGCAAAGTCCTCGGCATTTTCATTTTCTCGGTATCTGCGGGACGGCCATGGGTTCGGTGGCGGCGGCGCTGTGCGAGCGCGGCTTCAAAGTCACCGGCTCTGACGAAAATGTTTATCCGCCGATGTCGATCTTCCTGGGAAAGAAGGGCATTGCGCTCAAGGAAGGTTATCGTGCCGAAAATATTCCGGCAGCTGCCGACGTGGTGGTGATCGGAAACGCGATCAAGCGCGGCAATCTCGAAGTGGAGGCGGTTCTCGGTCGAAAGCTACTTTATCTTTCGTTGCCTGAGGTTTTGAAAAACTATTTTTTGCGCGGCCAGCATAATCTCGTCGTCACTGGTACGCACGGCAAAACAACCACAACCGCATTGCTGGCCTGGATCATGGAAAAGGCCGGACGCAAACCCGGTTATTTCATCGGCGGGCTTCCGACAAATTTCGGACAAGGCGCACGACTCAATGATTCGAAATATTTTGTGATTGAAGGCGACGAGTACGACACCGCTTTCTTCGATAAGCGCTCGAAGTTTATTCATTACCTGCCGGAATTGGTGATCGTAAACAATATCGAGTTTGATCATGCCGACATCTTCAACAATCTCGATGAAATCAAGCTTAGCTTTCGGCGTTTGCTCAATATTGTTCCTCAAAACGGCATGGTGGTGCTGAACGGCGACGACGCGAATTGCGTGGATGTCGCGAAAGATTGTCTCGCGCAGCTGATCGAGGTCGGCTTCTCGAAGAATTGTGCGCAGCGGATTCGCGACGTGGCCTATTCATCCAGTGGCTCGAGGTTCAAACTTGGCGAGGAAACCTTCGAAATTCCGCTCATCGGCGAATTCAATGTGCGCAACGCGGCGATGGCGGCGACGGCAGCGCGATTTTACGATGTGCCGAAAACAAAGATCGACAATGCATTCAAGAGCTTTTCTGGCATTGCGCGGCGGCAGGAAGTGCGCGGCGAAGCGCGTGGCGTGAAAGTGATCGACGATTTCGGGCATCACCCTACCGCAATCGCGCATACGTTGCAGGCGCTTCGTCATCGTTATCCCGGCCACCGCATTTGGGCAGTTTTCGAGCCACGCTCCAACACGACACGGCGCGCGGTTTTTCAACAGCGACTTTCCGACGCATTGAAGGCGGCGGACGGCGTTTTTATTTCCCAAGTCGCCAAGCTGGAGCAAATCCCGGAGAACGAGAGGTTAAATCCCGAGGCACTCGTAAATGCGATTGCGGAAAGTGGCCACCCGGCGTTTTACGAGGAGAACGCCGATGCCATTGTCAATCGAATCGTGCCAATGCTCAGAGCGCAAGACATCGTCGCTGTTTTCAGCAACGGCGGATTCGATCGAATTCACGAGAAGCTGTTGGAGAAACTAAAAGGCTAAAAAGTTACAAAGCTCACAATTCAAACGCTTCGAAGCGTGGGTGTAACCCATTTTCAATGGTCAGGGCGCAGCGGCCGATGTGTGATCGTGCACAATACGCCAGCCGTCGGCGCTTTTGCGAAAGATTAAAGTGAAACGACCATGCGGTCGGTCTGGCGCACGTTTTAATTTCCAGCGACCCAGGACGACTGCTGCATTGAAGCTAATCGGCGTAATCTCCAGATCAGAAAAAGTGAGCAGGCCCATTTTCGCGCGATCGGAGTATTTCTTCTTGTAACGTGCGCGGACCGTTTCCCAGCCTCGTCTTACGGCATCTTCTGAGACAAAGATTGTCGATCTTGAGCGCGCGTATCCGTTCATGAATCCGTCAATGTCGCCGCGGTTCCAAGCGTCCTGTTGCGCGCTTAGGATCGAGCGAATCTGGGCAATTATCCTCACGCGGTCCTGTTCTTTCCCGAGTGGTGCCGCTGAAATTGAGGAAATAGTTGTCCATGCAAAAACTACCGCCGCCGAGGTAAAAAGCGCGAGTGTGACCGGGCGGATAAAGTCGGCGCAGCGCGACATTGGAACGCAAAGACGGCGAATCATTTGCAAGAATGACATTTTTTTATAAGCTATGCTCCGCCGCGTCCAGTTCGAGTAACAAGGTTTGGTTTGGGCCGGGCGAAGCAGGTTGACCCACCGTTCTCAATTTATTAGCATCGTCGCTCATCATAAATAACATCGTGCATCGACTTTTCTGCAGCGCGGCGCTCGGACTTGCGGCTGCCACGGCTATTTCAGCGCAGGTTGCTCCTGTCCGTCCCGAGCCGTTTCCCGCCGTTGCAATCGCGACTCCGGCGGCAGCCGATCCGACTCCCCCTCCCGGCGCTGCGGGGACGGTTCGACTCCAGTTTCCAAACAGCGACGTTGTCGATGTGCTGCACCTCTACGAGCAACTCACCGGCAAGAAGCTGGTGATGGACAATTTTGTCCAGGGCAAGGTGAACATTTTCATCAGCAAAGACGTTTCTCGCGAGGAGGCGATCAAAATTATCGAGACGAGCCTCGCATTGAACGGAATCTCCATGGTTCCCGCAGATCGCGACATCGTCGAAGTCGTTGGCGCCGGTCAAAATCCCCGAAAAGCGGCGGTACCGATTCTTTCTGATTTGGCTGACATTCCGGCTGGGAACCCGGTTATCAGCTTTTTATTCAAGCTTCAGTACGCGGATCCGCAGGAGCTTCAGCAAGTGTTGATGGCATATTTCCAGGGAAGTTCAGGCTCGATAAATATTCTGGCCTTACCGAAATCATCGAGTCTTTTGGTTACGCAGAACGCGGACATCATTCGACAGCTGGCGAGCGTGATTGCGCAAGTTGACGTGGCGCCAGCGGAAGTGGTGAGCGAATTCATCAAGCTGGAACGGGCTGACGCGACCAAAGTCTGCGACATGCTCAAAGATATGTTCGAGAAGGGCACTCAACCCTCGACCCAGCCTGGAATACGCTCCGTCCGAGTGCCTCCCAGCGTGCCGCAACCGGTTCCGGTTGAAAATGAGATTGGCGCCTTGGGCGCGCTATCCGAGGAAGCTGTCGTAGTGGGCAAAATTAAACTCACGGCCGACGCCCGCACCAATCGCATTCATGTCGTGACGCGGCCGATCAACATGCCGTTCATCCGTAAATTAATCCGTGAGTTTGACGCCAACGTTGAGTTTGGAAAACCGGTCACGCGTCCATTGAGATACATTTCGGCCGGCGATGTTCTTCCGGTTCTGGTTCAGGCGTTAACGGAGCCAGGCGCGACAGCCCAGCCCGGCGCGGAAGGTGGAGGCGCAAGTCCGTCGCCGCAGCCGCAAGCCCAGCCACTGCGGGCGACATCGGCAACTGCCGCTAATCCTTATATGGGCGGCATCTCGAGTACCTCGACTACTTCCACCTCGACGGGAAGTACGCTGAATATTTCCGAGGAGCTCGCCACGCAACCCGTGGATACGGTGCCCAAAGCGGTGACGGTCGGCAACTCCAAGCTTATCGCCGATCAGCGCGCGAACACGATTATCGTCCTTGGTAACCGCGAGGTCGTGGTGAAGGTGGAAAAGATTCTCGATGAAATGGACGTGAAAGCGCCGCAAGTGGCACTGAGCACCGTTATTGGCCAGTTGACACTCACCAACAACGAGGAGTTCGGCGTCGATTATTTTGCAAAATACAATAAGAAATTTGTGGGGATTTCACGTAACACCGGTGTGCCACTTCCCGTGCCAACCGCTGCTCCGTCTGCTTCACCCATCATTGGCAACGGAATTGTCGATCCTGCTAATCTGATCAATTTCAGCCAAATTATTCAGACCGTAGCTGCCGGAGCTACTGGCACGAACGTGTATGTCGCGGCGGGCAATTATCTGGCGGCAATTGTGCACCTGCTTGAATCCACCGGTCGCTTCAAAGTGATTTCGCGACCGACCGTTTTCACGAGCAACAACAAAAAGGCCATCATCGCGTCAGGTACGGAGATTCCGGTTCCGGTAAACACTCTGACGAATGCGACGACTACGACCAATGTGGCTGCGGTCGCATCGAGCATCGAATACAAGAAGGTCGCATTACAGCTCGAAGTGGTGCCACTGATTAATTCCGAGAAAGAGGTGTCGCTCGATATTTTGCAGAAGCTCGACAGTCTCGCGGGCACGACCAGAATAGATGGCAACGACATCCCAAATATCGCTACGCGCTACATCCGGACGAATGTTTCGGCGGGAAATGGATCAACCATTGTTCTTGGTGGGTTGATTGAAGACAGTAAGACGAAGAATTATACAGGCATTCCTTATCTCTCGCGTATTCCATATGTCGGCGCGCTTTTCCGCAGTACGACATCGGACAAGATGCGCACCGAGCTGATCATTCTGATGCGCCCGGAGGTGACGCTGACCAAGTTCGATCTTTATCGGTTGCGCCAAAAATCGGAAGACAGGATGCACTTTGGACCGGAGCTCGATCAGGACGACTGCCCGGATTGCCCGAAACTGGAGACCGGCAAACAGTTACGCTTACCGCCGCCCGATATTCCTGCGGCGAAAGATATGTAGTAAACTCACTTTTTATGAAAAGGATAGTTCTCGCTTTGATTCTTGGCCTGGGCGCAACCATCGCGCGTGCCGACGAGTACGATGTTATCGACGATGTTTTTCGTTCCACCGATCCATTGGCTCAACGAGACGAGTACGGGCTGCTCCATCAGGGCCGCCATGTGAACGCTACAGACTTCGCACCGAGATATCGTTGGCGTTTTGATTATTATTTTAAGGCTCCGGAGCAATTGATTGTGCAGCCGGGTTATGTAGGTGCAATGCAGACCGCGTTGCGTCGGCTCGGTTACTACTGCGGCCCGATTGACGGCGTATTTTCTCCGGAAGTAGCCAATGCGATCGCGCGTCTTCAGAAGAATTATTCAATGCGCGTTACGGGTACGTTTACCGATCCCGTGCGGTGGGCACTGCATTTGCCTTGAACTGCCTATGAGCTCAGCTGCCAGTCAATCGCTGATTAATTTGCTGCTCGAAAGCGGTGTGCCATCACGCGAGGAAGCTGCACAACTCGCAACGAATCTAAACGGCGGTTCGTGGGTGGGCCAGGTGCTTGATTCCGGCAAAGTGGACGAGCAACGCTTCCTCGGGGCGATTGGAAATTTCTTCCGAGTGCCAGTTGTCTCGATCGACGCCAAGAAAATCGACCGGACGACGTTGTCGATCTTGCCAAGCCGTTTCGTTTTTCAACATCATATTCTGCCAGTCGAGGCGAAAGAAAATTCCGTGGTGCTCGCGACCTACGACCTGTTCAATTCAGTCGGCCGTCAGCTTGCATCGCAGCTCTTAAAAAAGCCGGCGGAATGGGTAATCGTGCCTCGTGCGCAACTCTTGCGCGCAATCAAGACTCTCTACGGTGTCGGTGCGGAAACTTTTGATGAAATTCTGAAAACGAACCGTGCCTTCGAGGTTTTGCATGACGCGCAGACAAGCACCGATTTGAATGCGGACGATCCAGAAGCATCCGTCGTCAAATTCGTAAACCAAATTATTCGTGAAGCGATCGTCGAGCGCGCGACTGACATTCATGTTGAGCCCCTGGAGAACGATTTGCGCATTCGTTATCGGATCGATGGAATCTTACATGAGATCGCCGTCCCACCGCAGTTACGCCTATTGCAGTCCGCCATCATCTCACGTCTCAAAGTGATG
>Ga0193719_10000502_pt1 | contig 14757 bp, 10 predicted proteins | sample U2a2metaG_FD_160103 | JGI IMG/M metagenome (GOLD analysis project Ga0193719, IMG submission 160103) | Soil microbial communities from a riparian zone of the East river system, Colorado, United States - U2a2 | ecosystem: Environmental > Terrestrial > Soil > Riparian zone | place: USA: East... | reverse complement strand
CGTGTTGCGGCATCGGATCATCGTTAGCTACGAAGCCGAAGCCGAAGCGGTCACCAGCGAGACCATCATTGAGCGGATTTTTGCCGGCCTGCCTGTGCCGTGATGCGGCAAGTAGATCGTGATCCGTGATCAGTGAACAGTGATCAGTATGGGAGCCGCAAAGTCATTTCGGGATCTGAAGGTGTATCAGGCTACGCGCGAAACGGCGCGAACCATTTTTGAGATTTCAAAAAGGTTCCCGCGTGAGGAGCAATATTCTCTAACCGATCAGATTCGGCGAAGCTCTCGTGCCGTTAAAGCAATGATCGCCGAAGCGTGGGCACGTCGAAGATACAAGGCTGCCTTCGTTAACAAAATCGATGAAGCCCTTGGAGAAGCGTACGAAACGCAATCGTGGTTAGATGATGCGTTGGACGCTGGCTATCTTTCGAAAGAGAACTTCGACGATCTCGACAACCGCTACGACATGATTGGCGGGATGCTTTCGCGGATGATCGACCGGGCGGATGATTTCTGTAAATACGCGCCGAGCACCGATTATCGCTCCGTCACGCGCGAAGAGGAATCTCCGTTCACCGATCACTGATCACCGATCACACATGGACACGACCGAGATCCTCAAAAAGATCCGCACCCTCGAGATCAAGACCCGCGGGCTGGTGGAAACCGCATTCGCCGGCGACTATCACAGCGTTTTCAAAGGGCGCGGGATGAACTTTGAAGATGTGCGTGAATATCAGCCGGGAGATGAGATTCGCTCAATTGATTGGAACGTTACAGCGCGCATGGGAAACGCGTTCGTAAAAAAATTTACCGAGGAACGCGAGCTCACGGTGATGCTGGTTGTAGATGTCAGCGCCTCCGGGAATTTTGGAAGCACAACACAATCCAAACGCGAACTGGCGGCAGAAGTTGCTTGTTTGCTCGCATTCAGTGCGATCCGGAACAATGACAAGGTGGGACTGATCCTTTTCACCGATCGCGTCGAACTTTTTATTCCACCAAAAAAAGGCCGGTCTCACACGCTGCGACTCATCCGCGAGATTCTGTTTTTCCAACCGCAGGGCCGCGGCACGGAGCCGGGGCTGGCACTTGATTACCTTAATAAGCTCGTAACACGGCGTGCGGTGGTTTTCTTCATCTCGGATTTTCAGGCGCCTGATTTCTCGCGAGCGCTCGCGGTAAGTGGGAGGCGACACGATTTTATAGCCGTCCACATTCGCGACGAACGAGAAAGCGTATTGCCGAACATCGGGATGATTACATTGGAGGACGCCGAGACCGGGGAACAGATCGAGATCAATACAGCCGATCGCAAAACGCGCTCTCTCTTTATGGACCTTGTCCTTGGGCGCGACACAGAACTTTCCCGCACGCTGCGGCGGAACAACATCGACGCGATCGCGTTGCAGACTGGAAAAGATTATTTGCCGCCGCTGCGCTCGTTTTTCAAACAACGCGAACGCCGGGTTCGCGTTCGATGAATTGGATCGTTAAAGCGTTAAAGCGGGCGGAAAAATGAAAATGTTAAATTTTCTCGCCGAAGAATTCCACGACATTGCGCCACCACTGGATTATTCACTGATTCCTCCCTGGCTGGTTTTTGTGATCGTATTCGTGGCGCTGTCGCTTCTCGGCCTGGTGGTGTGGTTATTTGCAAAGCGCCGCAAAACGGCCTTGCCTCCAAAGTTGCCGCGCGACATCGCGCTCGAAGAACTCGAACGAATTGGCTGCGAAATTGAAAGGATGAGCCCGTATCAGTTTAGCATTCGTGTATCCGATATTTTGCGAAAATATGTGACGCAGCAATATGGGTTGCCCGCAACGCGACAAACTTCGATCGAATTTTTGACCGCGCTGGCAAAGGCCTCGCCTTTCTCCACCGATGAAAAATCGTTACTAGAGGACTTCTTGAACCGGTGCGATCTGATTAAGTTCGCGCGATACGAAGCGACAACGTCGGACAGCGAATTGCTACTGGGGGAAGCGATCAGTTTCGTGAAAGGAGGACAACTTGCGACTGTTTGATTGGTACCGTTTCTATTTCTGTCATTCCAGCCGAAGTGGAGGAATCTCGGTTATCTACTTCGTGTCATTCAGTATCAAAAATCGAGAGATGTCTCGACTTCGCTCGACATGACAAAGTTGTTTGATTGGTGGCCGGCAAACAGCGCCTTGACGTTTGCTCGCCCGTGGCTGCTCTTGTTGCTGCTGGCAATTCCGTTGCTGGCGTATTTGCGTGGAAAACGCGGGCCAGCTGCGGCGCTGACTTATTCATCCACAGCGACCCTTCGGGCGATCGGAAAACGAAGCGCCGCACGCGCGGGGAAAATTCTGCGGACACTGCTACTGGCGTCGCTCGCGATCTTTTTAGTTGCGCTGGCGCGTCCTCAACTGGGCAAGAGCCTCACTCAGATCGAGGCGAGCGGGATCGATATCATGCTCGTGCTCGATGTCTCTGGCTCGATGCTGACGAAGGATTTCACGATCGGCGGACAAGAAGCGACGCGAGTGGATGCCATCCGCGAAGTCACACGCAAGTTTATCGAGGAACGCCCGAACGATCGAATCGGCATCATTGCTTTCGCCGGTCGCCCGTATGTCGTCAGCCCGATGACATTGGATCATGACTGGCTTTCGCAAAACCTGGATCGCGTGCGGATAGGACTAGTCGAAGACGGCACTGCGATTGGATCGGCCATGGCAGCAGCAGCTAATCGCCTAAATGATAAACGCTCAAAAAGTCGCGTACTGGTTCTCTTGACCGATGGCGAGAATAACGCCGGAAAAATTCCGCCAAACACTGCTGCTGAGGCAGTGAAAGCATTAAAGATTCACTTCTACGCCATTGGCGCCGGCATCAACGGAATTGCGCCAGCGCCGATCTTCACTAACCGAGGCCCCTTAACCGATGCGCTGGGTAATGTTGTCTACGAAAACCAGCGCGTGGAATTTAACGAGTCCGGTCTGAAAGAAGTCGCCAAAATTGCAGATGGAAAATTCTTCCGTGCGACTGACACAAAATCGCTCGAACAAATTTATGACGACATCGACAAGCTGGAGAAATCCACAGTTAGCGTAAAGAAATATCAGCAATACCGCGATCTGTTTCCGCTGTGCGTTATGGGCGGATGCGGGCTGCTGGTCGCGCAGATTCTGTTGTCGCAAAGCATCTGGAAAAAGTTGCCATGAGAAATCTGTCGTTCTTAAAAGTGGGAGGGACCTTAGTGTCCCGACTCATCAGTAAGTGTCGCGGCACTAAGGCCGCTCCCACGTTATGAGTTTTGGCGCACCAGAATGGCTTTGGGGCCTGTTGCTGATCCCACTTTTGATTGCGCTCTTCGTTCGCGCGGAGCGTCGCGGGCTCAGACGACTGCAGGAATTTGTTTCAGCGCGTTTGCTCCCACAGCTTGCCGGAACCGTGAATCGGCCGCGGCGCCTCGTAAAGTTTGCGCTCCAGTTACTCGGACTTTCACTGGCCGTCGTCAGTCTCGCCCAACCGCGCTGGGGTTACACTTTTCAGGATGTAAAGCGTAAAGGCCTCGACTTGCTAATCGCCGTGGACACATCGCGCAGCATGCTATCGAACGACGTCCAACCGAATCGGCTCGACCGCGTCAAGCTTGCCGTGCAGGATTTGATCAACGAACTCCAAGGCGACCGTGTTGGTCTGATTGCTTTTGCAGGGCGCGCTTTTTTGCAAGCGCCACTTACGATCGATTACGATGCCGTAGTTGAGGCGATCAACGATCTGGACACGAAAACGATTCCCGAAGGCGGAACCAATATCTCCAGCGCTATCACAATTGCCACGCAGAGCTTCGGCAAAAGCGCGACAGGGAATCGAGCGCTCATCATCTTTACCGACGGCGAAGAATTGAGCGGTGATGCGGTAAAGATGGCGAAAGACGCGGCTGACGCCGGCGTGCGAATTTTCACTGTGGGCGTCGGCACACCGCAAGGCTCGCTTATTCCCGTCACCGGCGACGATGGCCAAACTGCTTTTGTAAAGGACGCATCTGGCCAAGTCGTGAAATCAAAGCTGGACGACAAACGTTTGCGTGAAATCGCGCAAGCCACAGGTGGGTTTTATGTTCATTTGGAAAGTGGGCCCCGCACGATGCAGCAAGTTCAAAGTGAAGGATTGGCAAAAATGCAGGCTGCTGAAATGGACGTGCGTTTATCCCGCCGTCCAATTGAGCGCTACGAATGGCCGCTGGGAGCAGCGTTGATCGCTCTCGCGTTGTCGATCCTCATTCCCGAACGGCGACGCATGCGCGAAAGAAACTACGTCCCTGCGGCTGCCAGGGCTGCGGGCGCGACGGCCGCCCTCTTGATGCTCCTCTCTTCATTTGCGCTTGGCGCGGCGCCGGGAATTGACGCATATCGTGACGGGAAATTCGAAGATGCCTATGGCCAGTTTCAGCAGACGCTGAAATCGCATCCGGAGTCACGCGCCGAGGACAAGCTCCAGTTCGATTCGGGTGCAGCGGCTTACAAACTAAAAGATTACAACAGGGCGCTGGAATCGTTTAGTCAGGCCCTGCTTACGCGAGATAGCGGGTTGCAGAGCAAGGGCCATTACAACCTCGGCAACACGCTTTATCAACGCGGCGAGATGGAGAAAAGCGACGATAAGAAGCTGAGCGATTGGACAAACGCGCTGGAGCATTATGAGCAAACGCTCAAGCTCGATCCGCAAGATAAGGACGCGAAAGACAACTACGAGTACGTCAAAAAGAAGATCGAGGAGTTGAAGAACAAGCAATCCCAGCAACAGCCCTCCCCTTCCCCGTCTCCGCCGCAAAAGGACAAACAGAACCAACAACAGAACAAGCAAGATCAACAGCAACAGCAAAATCAGGACCAACAGCAGCAAAAACAGTCGCAGCAGAATCAACAGCAACAGAAAGACCAACAGCAACAACAGAACCAGCAGCAAAACCAGCAGAAACAACAACAGCAGCAGCAGCAAGGTCAGGGCCAGCAAGAGAAAAAGGATCAGCAGCAGCAATCACCAGAGCAGCAATCGCAAAACGAATCGGCTAACGACAAGGAACAAAAGCAAAACGAGCAAGCGCAGGCGAAGAACCAGCCACAAAAGAAACAGCAGCAGCAGCCGGGCAAGAGCCCGTCTCCATCGCCTTCGTCAGATACGGAAAAGCAGCAGGCGAACCAGCCTTCACCGTCACCAGAAGAACGACAAGCTGAAGAATCACCGAGCCCATCCGAAGGTGAAAATGAAATGCCATCCCCCTCGCCGGGCGAAGGTGAGGGCGAAGGCGCGGAACCATCAGCTACGCCTGCGGAATCGCCGCAGAAAAAATTCGCCGGTGAAGTGAAAGGCGCGGGGGAAAACAAATCGCAGAAGCCGCCAGACAAGAATGTACAAATTACCGAGGCCGAGGTGGAAAAAGAGGGCCAGATGAGCGAACGCCAGGCCCTGGCGCTCCTTGAATCGATGAAAGACGAAGAGGCACGAGTTCGACTTGATGAACGCCGAGTAAAGCGCCATGTCTATAACGACTGGTAGCTGAAGTTTGAGGTTGATGGTTGATTTTGATTGAAGATGGGACGCGCGTTCTTGATTGGAATTACGGCGGGGATTTTCGCGGCCGATTTTGCATTTGCCGATCCGCCCAGCGTCACGGCTGTGCTGCGCAACTCGGAGACCGCTGTTGGCGAAACGGTCGAGCTGCAAATCAAAGTGACCGGCCCTGGCGATGCGACGCCTCCGGAAGAGATTTCAATCGAGGGGTTGGAAATTCATTCCACCGGGCAATCGCGACAATTCGAAATACACAATTTCAGCACCCGTTCGAGCGTGACATACAATTACACAATCCTCCCACTCAGGGCGGGCCGATTCACGATTCCGCCACAAACAGTTCACGCCGGCAGCAGTTTGCTCAGGACGCCGGAACTGACCTTAAACGTCGCGGACTCGCCTGGCCGACCGTCTAACGCGAGGCCCAGTCGTGGCACGGAGAGCCAGTCAGTCCGCGCAAGCGATCTGGTTTTTGCCGAATTGATCGTGCCAAAGAAAACTGCCTACGTCGGCGAGGTCGTCCCTGTTCAGATCCGGATGGGATTTGACCCGCGCGTCCGTCCACGACTGATCGAGCCACCTGAAATCATCGGACAAGGATTTACTGCGCAAAAACTCCAGGAATCCGGCCAAAATTCAGAAACCATCAATGGCAGACCTTACGACGTGGTCACATATAAGACTGCGATTGCTGCGGCGCGCGCAGGAAAATTTGAGGTCGGACCGGTGAAAGCCAAAGCGCAAGTTCTGGTTCCGCGAGCACGAAATGCGCCGCGACCTCGCTCGCGTTCACCGTTCGATCTGTTCGATCTGAATGATCCGTTCTCGGATCCATTCTTTAGCAACCCGTTTGCTCAAATGGGTGAGCGCCGAGAAGTAGAAATCAAAAGCGAACCTGTGGCACTCGAAGTAAAACCGTTGCCTCCAAAGGCGCCGCCGAGTTTTTCAGGCGCAATCGGGAATTTTGCGATGTCAACCGATGCCAACCCCAAGAATCTACAAGTTGGCGATCCCATCACCGTCACAACTGCAATCTCTGGGCGCGGCAACTTCGATCGCGTCAATGCGCCACTAGTGGAAGATGAGCGTGGCTGGCATAAATATCCGCCGTCTTCCAAGTTCAAACAGGACGACGAGGTCGGCATCAGCGGCACAAAAACTTTCGAGACAGTGCTTTCGCCCAACGAGAACAAGCAAGCGGTGCCAGTGCTCGCATTTTCATATTTCGATCCAGTGAAGGAACAATATGTGACGGTCCGTAGCGAGCCGATTGCAATCAGTGTGCAGGGAGGAGCTGCCGCGGCAAACGTCGCCGCGGCTCAGCCGGGGTCATCGCCCCCGGCTACAGCTGCGGTGCGGCCAGCCCCACCCGTTACAACCAAGCCGCAGGATATTCTTTATCAACTCACCGATCGTGGGCGCGCAATGGAGTCGTTCGCGCCGATCTACACGCGTCGTTTCTTCTGGGGTGCCCAATTGATTCCGTTGCTCGCACTGCTTGGATTTGTGGTCTGGAAAATTCGAAGAGCGAAGATCAGCAATCGCGAGGCACAACGAATGGCTGCCTTGCACCATGAAGCGGCCGAGCTTATGCACAAATTGCGTCGGAACGATGCATCGCCGCGAGAATATTATGCCGAAGCTTCAAGAGTCGTCCGGGTAAAAACCGCGCTGGCGTCCGCGAGCCGCGGGATCGATCCAAACATCGTGGACGCGGAAACCGCGGCGGACACTTTCAAGCTGAATACCGACGAGCGAGACCGGCTGCGACGTTTATTCGAACAAAGCGATGAGTGGCAATACAGTGGAGCGCATAACGGCCCGGCAAGGATTTCCCCGGAAAACCGGCGGGACGTGCTGGAGTTGATTGAAAATTTACGAACATGAAATCTTTGCAACAAACGTCAGAACATAGGCCTGTGACCCGTGTGCCCAGACTAAAAGTCTATGTTCCGGCACTGGCGATTGTTTGTGCTTTTTTGATCTCATCCGCTTTTGCGCAATCAGACGACGCGTTTGCAAACGCGAACCAAGAATTTGCTCAAGGCCATTTCAAGGAAGCGATCTCGAGTTACAAGGCGCTAATTCGCGACGGTCAATGGAGCACAAACGTATTTTACGACCTCGGCAACGCTTATTTTCGCACCGCTGATTTCGGACGGGCCATTTTGAATTATGAGCGCGCGCTCGCCTTGGACCGGCATCATCCCGAAGCGACGGCGAATTTGCAGATCGCGCGCGACGAGGCGCACGCGCTGGAGCTCCAGCCAAGCTGGCCGGAGCGTTATCTGCAATTTGCGAGCGTCAATCAGTACAGCATCATCGCAGCCGTCGCGTTCTGGATCGCAGCGTTTTGTTTGGTAGCGTTGATGTTCACGCCTCGCCGATCAGCGGCAATGATCAGCTTGCTGCTTGTGATGCTTCTGGTGTTTGTTGGAACGACGTTTGCAATCTGGCAACTCGAGCGCGGCAGCAAAGGCACCGCACTCGCTATTGTGACAGGCAAAGATGTTCAGGCGCGCCTCGCGACCGCAGATACAGCGAATGCCGTTTTGGCGTTGCCTGCTGGCAGTGAAATCAAAGTTCTCAGCACCCGCGGTGATTGGATCTACGTAGCGCTGCCGAATAGTTTGCGCGGTTGGATTCCAGCGAAGAACGCCGAGCAAGTGCGGTTGTAGGTAGCTGGCGCGCACGCGCAAGGAGCGGCGGTTTCTAGTCCGCCGAACTTCTAAGAATGACGGCTTCCCCAGCCGTCAAAGTTCAAATCGACGGCTGCCCAAGCCGTCGCTCCTTGGAGAGCATCGGCAGTTTGCAGTGGCGGACAATCGCCGCTAGAGAAATCGTATGACCCCAGAGATGGAAATCGGCACCGACAGAAAGGCGCTGCAAATCAATCTGGATCCGGCCAAGTACGGGACGTTTGCAGAGATTGGCGCCGGCCAGGAAGTCGCGCGCCGATTTTTCCGCATCGGCGGCGCCGCGGGCACCATCGCCAAAACCATGTCTGCCTACGACATGACATTTAGCGATGCGATCTATGGACCGGCGGACCGCTACGTCAGTCGTGGTCGTCTCCAGACAATGCTCGACCACGAATTCAATCTTCTGATCGAGCGGCTCGACGCGAAATTTGGGGCGGAGAAAACCTTCTTCGTCTTTGCAGACACGGTTGCAGCGCGCAGTTTTAAACAGCGCAGCGAATCGCACGGCTGGCTGGGCATGCGCTTTCAATCCGAGCCACGCGCGCAGCCTAGCCAGATTATCATCCACGTTCGTTTGCTTGACGCGACCAACATCGAACAACAGGAAGCCCTTGGCGTGATCGGAGTGAATCTCCTTTACGGTGCGTTCTACCATCGCCAGCCGGAGAAATTAATTTCGTCGCTTCACGAAAATCTCCCATCGGGACGAATCGAAGTCGACATGATCAAATTCTCCGGGGCGGCGTTTCAAAGCGTCGATAACCGGTTGATGAGTTTGCAGCTGGTCAGCCAAGGCCTGACGGATGCCGTAATGTTCAAGGCAGACGGCGAGACCGTTCAACCTGCCGAAATTTTCTACAAAAAAGCGATCCTGGTTGAGCGCGGGAATTTTCGGCCCGTCACGTACGCTACAAACGACATGCTGGACGGCGCTCGCCGCGTTTTTCTGAAGTACTGCGATTGTTCGGACGATCAGGTTGTCGTGCTCATGGAGATGACGCTCGAAAACTTGCTCGCCGATGGCCAGGTCGATCACGCCGATTTCCTCGCCCGGGTGGACATTCTCGGTGCGCTGGGACGAACGGTCTTGATCTCCAGGTTCCGTGAATATTACCGGCTTGCAGGTTATCTCTTTCGCTACACGACCAGGGCGATCGGCCTCGTGATGGGTGTGCCGAGTCTGCTCGAGATTTTCAACGAAAAGTATTACATGAACCTGGAAGGTGGAATTCTCGAGGCGCTTGGGCGGATGTTTAAGGGAGGACTGAAACTCTACGTTTATCCGATGATTGATGAGACAACTGGAAAAACCGTCGGTGCAACCCAAGTCAACGTGGCGGCTAACCTTCGTTTATTGTTTCGATATTTGAACGACAACCAATACGTCCAGGAAATTACCGACTATCATCCGGAATATCTGAGAGTTCATCCGCCCGACGTGTTGGCTAAATTACAAGCTGGAGACAGCAGCTGGGAGCAAATGGTTCCACCGGAGGTCGTGCGCATAATCAAGAAGCGCGAATTCTTCGGCTACCGCAGAGCAATCGCAGCGTAGGACTCATGATTAATAGCGCTGTCGTGTTGAGCGAAGCGAAACATATCTAACTCTTCTCTTCGCGGGAGATCGATTTATAAATGATCAGAGATTCTTCACTTCGCTCAGAATGACATTTTGATGAAAATTGCCGTCGCCCAGATTTCGTGTTCGCTCGGTGATCCGGAGGCGAATCTTCTTAAGGTCCGCGACTTTTCTCGCCGTGCCAAAGATGTCGGCGGCGCGGAGCTGATCGTTTTTCCGGAGATGACTGACACCGGTTACTCGATGCCGATGATCCGAGAGCATGCCAGCGATTGGGCAAATGGATTTGTTCCCGGTGTCCAGGAAATCGCGAAGAGAATTTCCATCGCGATCGTCAGCGGGGTGTCGGAGCGGGATGGATCATCGATCTACAATTCCCAGGTTTTTGTCGATTCACATGGCAACATCGCAGCGAAGTATCGCAAGACTCACCTATACGCAGTCGCGCCCGTCGAGGAACAGACCTGCTTTGCCCCGGGTAACACGTTCGCGACCTTTGCGCTTGGCGACCTGTGTTTTGGCTTCAGCATTTGCTACGACCTCCGCTTTCCCGAGATGTACCGAAAACTGGTCGCTAATCAGAATATTAGCGCTTTCATCGTCTCGTCCGCATGGCCTTTCCCGCGCGACGAACATTTTCGAATACTTGCCCTTGCGCGCGCGATCGAAAACCAGAGCTACCTCATTGCCTCGAACCGCGTTGGTAAAGACGATGACCTGTGGTTTTGTGGCGGCTCCGCGATCATCGATCCCCGCGGAGTCGTCATCGCTGCCGCATCGGCAGACCGCGAAGAACTCATTCACGCCGATTTATCCGAAGAACTCGTGCTCTCAGTCCGGCGGCGGGTAGAGTCCTTCGCTCATCGCCGGCAGGATTTATACGAATAAGGAGAGGACACCGCGCTGAGTTTGCCTGCTTTCGATTCCTTGAAGTCCTCAGGGCATTGCAACCTTCGTCTCAAGTAGAGCGAGGGTCTGGCGCGGATGTGAGCCACCAAATCCCGTGATCTATCAGAGCTCGAATCTCGTGCCGACAGTCTCAGCACACAGGATCCGCAACCGTCAGCGTCTATGACCCAAACGGCAGGTTACTTGTAAGTCTTGACTCTCATTGACGCTTCACGATTCTTGGCGGCGGACTATTCATGGCGCGTCTTCCACACTTTGGCCAGGCAACGCCAGTTCTCCGCTACTCTAACTGGATCATTTCCGCTCTGGTAACATTGTCCGCAACGCTTTTGCATGCGCTTTTTTTTCTCAACGCCGGAGGACTGTGGCGGGACGAAGTCGATCTTGTGCATTTGTCGCTGCTGCCGTCGGTTTCGGAAGTGTGGCAAAACTTGCCACATGATTCCTGCCCGATTCTGATGCACCTCGCTGTGCGCGTATGGTCGGCAGCGGGCCTCGGAAATACAGACCTTGGTTTGCGTGTCTTAGGTTTGTTCGTCGGATTGTTTTTGTTGCTGGCGTTTTGGCTTGCCAGTTGGACGATGCGTAACGGCACGCCGCTGCTGGCCGTAACACTCGCGGGCTTGAATGTGACGATGGTCCGCGCGGGAGATTCGCTTCGCGCTTACGGTCTGGGCTCAGCCTTGGCGGTGCTCACGCTGGCAGTTATCTGGCATCTAACCCGCCGTCCCAGCCCTGCAGCTTTTTGCTGCGCAGTTGCGGTAGCAGTCTTAAGTGTTCAGTCGCTTTACCAAAATGCCTTTTTTGTATTCGCCGCGTGCTGCGGCGGATTTGTACTATGCGCCGTGGAACGGCGGTGGCGTGACACGCTTCCACTTTTCGGCGTGGGAGCCGCTGCAGCGATGTCGTTGCTGCCGTACATTCCGTTGATCGTTCGCATGCAGGATTGGTACATCATCATGAAGGTTGGCTTTCGTTTTTCGCACGGATGGGAGCAGCTCGCTGTGGCGACCGGTTCCCCGCTGACGGTTTTCACGTGGGTTTGGGTTGCATTGTGGATAGGCGCGCTCGCAGCGGCAATTTACGTCCTTTTTTGGCGCCGGGATCGTTTTCCGGACCGAAGCCTGATTCTATTTGCGGGCACCAGCCTCGTTCTAGGGACGACAGGTTACGCTTTCTTTCTAAAGCTAACGAAGTATCCCACCCAACCGTGGAATTACGCGCCGCTGATGGCTTTTTCGGCAGTCTGCCTCGACGCCATTTTCTTCGCAGCGTGGCGTAGGGCGCGGCCTGCAGCGATGATTTTCGCGGCGTTAACGATTTCTACCACCTTTCTATTCGAGCTGCCCGCGGTGGAATGCCGCCAGACTAATGTAGATCTCGTCGCCGCCCGGCTTTCCGCCGAGGTAGCTCCAAACGACTATGTGATCGTCCATCCATGGTATTGTGGCGTAACGTTTAAACGCTATTACAAAGGCGCCGCGCCATGGACAACACTTCCGCCATTGGAAGACTACGCATTAGAGCGCTACGACCTGCTTAAGGCAAAGATACAAACAAAAGATCCCATCGCGCCGGTAATCGACCGGATTACTTCGACGCTTCAATCGGGGAATCGTGTCTGGCTTGTGGGGAACATGCAGTTCACCGAAGAGCCGCTCCCGGAAATTCTCCCGGCACCGAATAATCCGTGGGGCTGGTTCGACGAGCGTTACTCGTTCTACTGGGGTGTCCAGGTAACTCAATTCGTTTCAGCTCATTCCCGGCGGGGTGCGGTGGTGATGGCTCCTTCCGCGAATTGCGTCAATCCATTTGAGAACCTGCCGGTTGTCGCGGTGGCCGAATGGAAGCCGTAACGCGACGTTGTGGCGCACCCTCGAACCGACTCAGAGAAGCTCACAATTGAGTGCTTATTTGCAATCGAGAAGCGCAGACAAATGTGGTGACACTTCGCTCACCGGCGCGTTCACCACGATCGACTGCGGCAGACCGCGAAGAACTTATCCAGGCCGATTTATCGCAAGAGCTGGTACTCTCAGTCCGCACCCAGGTACGTTCATTCGCGCATCGCCGAGAGGATCTATACGGATAAGGCGGGAATCTAAAACTGCGCGAGCTGCGCAGGGCTAATCGGCACAAACTCGCTTTCGTGCAAAACGACGCGTCTTGTTCCGCGAATCAGCTGCCACCATTGTCGTGCAGAGCTGAGCACGATCGCCATCACGAGCACCAGAAAGAAAACGGCAACCAGCGCGTCGAATCGCCAGACCCCTGCCTGGCGTACCAGCTCAGCAGCCTTCGTTGTGTCGGCCAGTTCCGACGCTTCACGCAAAAGTGAGCGTGCGCCGCTCAGAAAACCAAGTCTCGGATCAGACGAAAACACTTTGAGATAACCGGCCGAGAAAGTGACTGCGCACATGAAGCAAAGCGGCACAAGCGTCACGAAAAGATATTTGCTTTTGTGCATCTTGATCAAAAGCGTCGTGCCGAGGCAAAGCGCCACTACCGAAAGCAATTGATTCGCCAATCCGAACAGTGGCCAGAGCGAGTTGATCCCGCCGAGAGGATCAATCACACCCTCATACAAGAACCAGCCCCACGCCGCCACCAGTAACGCACTGGAGAGAAAATTCGCGCTCCAGGAACGCGTATTGCCGAGCGGCCGCCAGAGATTGCCCAGAAAATCCTGAAGCAAAAACCGTCCCACACGCGTTCCGGCGTCAATCGTTGTAAGTATGAACAGCGCTTCGAACATGATCGCGAAGTGATACCACAGCGCCAGCGCTGTTGGCTTGGCGGAAACTCGCGAAAACATATCTGCCATGCCGACTGCGAAAGTCGGCGCGCCGCCAGCGCGATTAAACATGGTGGATTCTCCAAGGTTTGTAGCGAGCTTTTGCATTTGTGCCTCAGTCACGGGAAAACCAGCGGCGGAAACTTTTGCGACAACCTCAGCAGGCGCGCCTTTTGTATTAATCGCGAAATATTCTCCCGGTTGCAGCACGCACGCAGCGATCATCGCCATCAAAGCGACCATCATCTCGGTCACCATGGCACCGTAGCCAATAGGACGTATTCGTGATTCGCGTCTTATCATTTTCGGCGTGGTGCCCGAGGCAATGAGAGAGTGAAATCCCGATACTGCGCCGCAGGCGATGGTGATGCAGACAAACGGGAACACTGGCCCCGCAAAGACAAGGCCACTGCCGTCGATGAATTTTGTAAGTGCCGGCATTTGCAGCGTGGGATTAATCAGCACCACCGCAGCCGCGAGTATGGCTACGGTGCCGAGTTTTAAAAATGTGCTCAGATAATCGCGCGGCGTGAGCAACATCCAGACAGGCAGGACCGATGCGGCGAGCCCGTAGATCATGATTGCCCATGCCAGCCATTTCTGGTCGTGGCGAAACCACGCTTCAATCGCAGGAAAGTGCGCGAGAAATTGTCCGCCCCACACGCCAAATGCCAGACCGAGCAATCCAAAAACCGTAATTGCGATGACGCTTACCTTCCCCGTGCGCAGTCCAATGCCCATAATCAGCGCCAGAGGAATGGTCGTCGCGATGGTGAAAACGCCCCAGGGACTTTGCGCAAGGGCTTGAACCACCACCAGCGCCAGCACCGCCAGCAGAATAATCATGATCGCCAGCACACTGACCAGAGCCAGGAGGCCCACGCCGGATCCGATTTCGTCCTTCACCATTTGACCGAGCGTCTTCCCGCCGCGCCGGATCGAGGCAAACAAAACAATCATGTCGTGCACGCCTCCGCCAAGCGTTGCACCGATCAGAATCCAGAGCGTGCCGGGCAAAAATCCAAATTGTGCAGCTAGCACAGGCCCAACCAGAGGCCCGGGTCCGGCAATCGCCGCAAAATGGTGTCCGAAAACCATCCATCGATTGGTCGGCACATAATCCTTATTGTCATTTTGCAGGATTGCAGGCGTGGCGCGCTCTTCATTCAACACGAGCACCTTTGTCGCCAGCCATTTGCTGTAAAAACGGTAGCTGATGGACAAC
>Ga0193719_10000498_pt1 | contig 14777 bp, 17 predicted proteins | sample U2a2metaG_FD_160103 | JGI IMG/M metagenome (GOLD analysis project Ga0193719, IMG submission 160103) | Soil microbial communities from a riparian zone of the East river system, Colorado, United States - U2a2 | ecosystem: Environmental > Terrestrial > Soil > Riparian zone | place: USA: East... | reverse complement strand
AAGGCAACCGGAATGATTCGCCTGGACCGGGTCCTTTATTCCGCGGTCCATTATCCCGGGGACTACGGACTCATTCCCCGGACCCTGCACGAAGATGGCGATCCGTTGGATATTCTCGTCCGCATCAACGAGCCGACGTTTCCCGGCTGCCAGATCGACTGCCGTCCGCTGGGTGTGCTCAGAATGCGAGACCGGGGCGAGCCGGACGACAAAATCCTCGCGGTGCCGTGTCACGACCCGTACTATCACGAGTACTTCGACATCGCCGATCTTTCTCAGCACTACTTGAAGGAAGTGGAGCACTTCTTCCATATCTACAAGGACCTCGAGGGGAAGCGCGTCGAGATCGTCGGTTGGGAGAAGAGCGAAGTGGCGGCACGCGTGATCAACGAATCGATCGCACGCTATCAGGAGAGATTTCATCAGGTGGGTACCTAATTATTCGGCGCCCCGGCCACGCGGCCGGCGGCGGAGGACGATATGAACAGCCAGCGATCTACACTGGGCTCATTCGCGGTCATCATGCTTCTTGCTTCGCTCACGTCGGCGTGCAACAGAGACGACGACACGGCGGTGAAAGGGCGAAGCGGGCCGAACGGAGCCGCGCGCGACAGCGTTAGCGATCTCGCCCTCAGCGAGGAGGGGCTGGGCCAGATTCAGATTGGAATGAACCTCGCCGATGCGGTCAACATGGGACTTCTCAATGAGAACCCGACCATGAACAAGGAATGCGACTTCGTTTTCCCGGCCGTCGGCGCGGGCATACCCGAGGGCGTCAGCGTCATGGTGGTCAAGGGCAAGATCGCGCGTATTGACGTCGACACCGGATCTGTCACCACTGAGGACGGCGCGAAAATCGGCGACACCGAAGACCACATCAAGAGCATCTACGGCGACGAGGTGAAGGTCGAGCCGCACAAGTACATCGAGGGTGGGCACTACATGACCGTTGCGGGCGACAGCGCCAGTGCCGGCAAAGCGCTCGTATTCGAGACCGACGGCAAGCGCGTGACGATGTTCCGCGGGGGACGCCTTCCCGAGGTAAAGTGGGTTGAAGGCTGTAGCTAGGCGAGCAACGCGGGGCGGTGCCGCGGTACTTGAAAGATCGGAGAATTGAAACGCGTGACGCGGACGTTCCTGACTGCAGAATGGCGCTACCTCGCCATGCTCAACTTCAAGGTCGACCCCGGTGTTCTGAGGCCCCACCTGCCGAAGGGCGTCGAGCTCGACACCCACGGTGGCCGTCACTTCCTGAGCCTCGTCGCCTTCCTCTTCCTGGACACGGACGTATTGGGGCTGCCGGCGTTCTTCCACCGCAACTTCGAGGAAGTGAATCTCCGCTTTTATGTCCGGCGACTAGCCGATAAGGAGTCGCGGGCCGGAGTCGTCTTCATCCGCGAAATGGTCCCGCTCCCACTCGTGGCCGAGCTGGCCAGGCTCACCTACAACGAGCCGTATCGAACGGTCCCAATCGAGCACACCGTTGTTGAAACCGACGGTGAGCTCCAGAGCGTGGAGTATCGGTTCGGAGGACTGCGCGACCGATGCCGTGTCGCTCTCCACGTCAATGGGCCCCCACGAGACATGGAGGTCGGCTCGGAAGAAGAGTTTCTCTCCGAGCGCGGCTGGGGCTACACCAGGCAACGCTCCGGAGCGACGATCGAGTATCGTGTCCAGCACGCGCGGTGGCACGTCTGGCCGAACGCGCTCTGGGAGCTCGAGGGCCCGCTGGGGGAATTCTACGACGAGCCGTTTGCAAGTATACTCAAAGAAACTCCGGCATCCGCATTCATCTCGGATGGATCTCCGGTTGCGGTGCACATGCCGCAGCGAATCGACTAACTGATCAGGATCACCGCGATGACTACCACCGCTACCGAAACCGAGTTGCGCTACCCGATCGGAAAATTCGACTTCGATGCGCCTATCAACGACGCAGACTATCCGAAGCTGATCACCGCGATCGCCGAGGCTCCGGTGGCGCTGCGATCGGCGGTCGCTGGCCTCACCCGTGACCAGCTCGAGACCCGCTATCGGCCCGGCGGCTGGACGGTGAAACAGGTTGTGCATCACGTACCCGACAGCCATCTGAACGCCTACACGCGGTTCAAGCTTGCGCTCACTGAGAACGAGCCGACGATCAAGCCGTATGACGAAGCCGCGTGGGCCGAGCTCCCTGACTCGCGGAAAGTACCCATGGAAGTTTCGCTCGACTTGCTGGACGCGCTCCACCTGCGCTGGGTGGCGCTCCTGCGCTCCATGGATACCGCCGACTTCAATCGCGGATTGCGGCATCCGGAACAGGGCCGGGTACTAACACTCAGGCAGATGCTTGGATTGTACGCGTGGCACGGACGGCATCACGTCGCGCACATAACTTCATTGAAAAAGCGGGAGGGTTGGTGACAGAGCTGGCTACTTTTGGAGCGGGCTGCTTCTGGGGAGTCGAGGTCACGTTCAGAAACGTTCCGGGCGTCAAGGACGCCCTCGTTGGCTATCTCGGCGGCACACTGAAAAACCCCACTTACCGGGATGGCTGCACCGGCCGGACGGGACACGCCGAGGTGGTACAGGTGAAATACGATCCCGCCGAAGTGAGCTATGACAAGCTTCTCGACGTGTTCTGGGAGAATCACGACCCGACGACCCTCAACCGCCAGGGTCCCGATGTGGGTACCCAGTACCGCTCCGCGATCTTTTATCACACGCCTGAGCAGAAGCGCGTGGCCGAGGAGTCGAAGGCTCAGCTCGAGGCGAGCGGTCGGTTCCGCCGCCCGATCGTCACCGAGATCACTGAAGCCACAGCGTTTTATCCGGCCGAGGATTACCACCAGCGGTACCTCGAGAAGAGGGGATTGGCTAGTTGCCACGTTTAGGTCTGAAGTGAACTGCAACTGAGAACTGCCAAGCCGCCCGCTGCCAGCTGAAAGCTACCCGCAACCAGCCTTACGACGTCCTGACGCCACTGGGTGGCGTGATGGCGAAGGCAACTGTCTGTGCCCCGACCTGCGCCCGTAACGTCCCGACGTAGTGAGGCTGGTAGTCGGCAGCTTCAAGCTGGCAGCGGGCAGCCTGTCAGTTCTCAGTTGCAGTTGATCCAAGTGACAAGAGCAGCCAGACTGCGGAGGCACCGCGCTTGCCTCTCTTCCTAGAAAACTCATGGGCGGTTCACGTGAAACGAAAAAACAATTCGCGGCGGACGACCTGGCTCCTCGTTGGAGCGGGTGCCGCAATGGTGGCGGGCAGATTGATGGAGCGCGGACTGAACAGCGGATGGCGCGCCTGGAAGGACGAGGAACCGCCCACCTTCAAGCGAGGCGATAGCTGGTCGCAAGCGTTGGCGTTTACTGCGCTGTCCGCAGCGGCTGTGGCGACCGCGGAATTGGTCGCGCGCCGCGGTGCCCATCTGGGCCTCACTCAGATGACGGGCAAACGCGCACCAGCTGGTCTGTGAAGCACTCGCCCGGATTCCTCAAGATCGTAGAGGATGCCAAATCGCGAGTTCGCGAGATTAGCGTCGATGAAGTGCGGCGGAAGCTCGAGAGCGGCAAGGCGAAGCTCATCGACGTGCGCGAGGACAACGAGTGGGCGGCGGGGCACGCGCGCGGCGCCCAGCACCTGGGGAAAGGCGTGATCGAGCGCGACATCGAGCAGAGCGTTCCCGACAAGAACTCCGAGCTGATTCTCTACTGTGGCGGCGGTTTCCGCTCCGCGTTGGCGACGGACAGCCTGCAGAAAATGGGATATACGAACGTCGCGTCGATGGCAGGCGGCTGGCGTGGGTGGCAGGCGGCGGGCGGTCCGGTCGAGACCGGAAAATGACAGTCGACAGGGCCTGCGCGACCTTTCCGCCACTGCGCTAGGGGCGCAAAGTACTTGACAATACAAAGTAAAGCCGTATCTTGAAGCCGGCCGCACTCTCGGAGAGTGGATCGTGCTTCGTCCGGTGTTAATCGTCACCTCGATTGCCAACGCCGCCGCCGGCGTTGGACTAGCCTCCATGTGGTACAAATTCCGACACGACGATGGGATGCCGATCGTCGTGCTGCTTGTCGCCCTCTCACTTTTCATTCAGGGCATGTTCACGCTCGGCCACCTGCGCGGACTGTGGAAGCGGTGGGGAATCCCGTCCTTCCTGCTCTTCGTGACCGGAGAGTCGGCAGCCGCTCTCGTCGGTGGGGTCGCCATCCTGCATGGCGTGCTCTACAATCTCCAACCAATCAATGGCGACTATGAATTCGGCCCCCTTCTCGCCGCGACGTTCATGACGACGCAGGCGGCGATCGGCCTCGTCTTCGCAGCGCGCAGCTGGGAACTCCCCCTCCGCGGAAATGCGTAGCACTGTGTCGTTGGTGATCACTCCCACTGGAGAACGCTGATGTTGAGACTGCTCGTAATGCTTGCGTCGATCGCAAACTGCGCCGGCGGGTTGGTGCTGATGGCGACCTGGGCAACGATGTGGCAGCGCGTCCCGATCATCGTGCTGTTCATCGGCGCATCGCTTCTCATTCAGGGCGCCTACACGATCCTGTACCTGCGTGGAGATCTCGACCGTTGGGGAAACCTTGCCACGGGCGCGCTGTTCGCCGGCGAAGGACTGGCGGCGTGCGTCGGCGCCGGTGGATTGATTCAGGGCGTCATCCACAACATCAACAACGCCGACATGGAGATGGCGCCCGTGCTGGCCGGTCTGTTGATGCTCGTGCAGGCGGTGTTGGCGCTACTCTACCTTCTCGTCACCGACCGATTGCGACCGCGGGTCAACGGTCGCAGCTCTGCCTGAGCGCTACGGCCTCAGCTCGCCGTGGTCGACGGGCTCGCGCCCTCGACGCATGAACAGGTACTCGTAGAGAAGCGACGCCACCACCGCGCCCGTGATCGGGGCGAACCAGTACAGCAGTTGCGCTTCATAAACCCCACTCGCGACCGCCGGGCCGAACGAACGAGCCGGGTTCATCGAAGCACCGGTGAGCGGGCCGATCACAAGTATGTCGGCGGCGACCACGAACCCAATCGCCAGGCCCCCGATCTTGGGACCATTCAGATCCACTGCAGTTCCGAACACGACGAACGCCAGGAAAAACGTCGCGATCGCCTCTAGCAGGAATGCCTGGCCACCCGTGATGTCGAGCGCGATCGCCTGGCCGCCGCCGCGCGTGGCGACGAATACGGCTTCGGGAAAAGTCGCCTTGAGCGCGTAAGCCGCCACCACAGCACCGAGAATCTGTGCCACGATGTACATCGCGGCCATCATCGCCTCGATCCGTCTGGTGGCGAGGATTCCCAGCGTCACCGCCGGATTGAAATGTCCCGAGATGCGCATCAGCGCGCTCACCATGACGCCCAGAATGAGTCCGTGGGCGAGGGCGACCTCGATGAGGCCGGCCTGGCTCTGCGACATGCGCGCCGTCATGATCGCGCCGCTCCCGACGAAGACGAGAGCGAATGTACCGATGAATTCAGCTGCGAAGTGGCGCCACGCGTCCCGCATTTGCTGCCCCCTGCCTCGTGAAGATCGATGGGGCCGCGGCGCGTGAGATCCCTAGATCACCCGGCGCAATACCAGCGCGGCGTTTATTCCCCCGAAGCCGAAGGAATTCGTGAGCATGTGCTCCACGCGTTCCTTCCGCCCGGTTGCTGGCAGAAAGTTAAGATCGCAGGCTTTGTCCGCAACCTGAAGGTTGACGGTCGGCGGCAGCCATTCGCGCTCGATCGCGAGCGCGCAGATGGCGGCCTCGATCGCGCCCGATGCGCCGAGTGCGTGGCCGTAGTAACCCTTGGTGCCACTCATCGGGATCCTGTACGCGCGATCGCCCAACACTTGCTTGATCGCCATCGTCTCCGTCGTATCGTTGAGCGGCGTCGAGCTTCCATGCGTGTTGACGTAGCCGATCTCGCCCGCCGAGATGTTGGCGTCCTCGAGCGCCAGGCGCATCGATCGCGCCGCCTGGGAGCCATCGGGGCGCGGAGCCGTCATGTGGTGTGCATCGTTCGTCGTGCCGTACCCGGCAACCTCGGCGTAGATCGGCGCGCCCCGTGATTTCGCTCTCTCGTATTCCTCGAGAATGAGGACCGCGGCTCCCTCACCCATCACGAATCCGTCGCGATCCTTGTCGAACGGGCGCGAGGCCATCTCCGGCTCTTCGTTGCGCGTGGACATTGCGCGGATGAGCGCGAACGCTCCATAGCAGAGAGGGGCGAGCGGCGCTTCCGCGCCTCCCGCGATCATCACATCGGCGTACCCGTCGCGTATCTGCCGGAACGCGTCGCCGATCGCGATCGTTCCCGACGCGCAGCTCATGGCGTTGGTGGAGTTCGGGCCCATTACTCCGAGCTCGATCGCAATGTTGCAGCTCGCCGCGCCGCCGAAGACCGCGAGCGCGAGTGTCGCGTCCACCGCGCGCAATCCCTGGGTGAGATAGACAGCGAGTTGGCCTTCCGCGTAGCTGATCCCACCGAGCGCCGTGCCCATGTTGGCTCCGACGCGCTCGCGGTCTTCCTTCGACAGGTCGAGATTCGCATCGGCGAGGGCCATCTGTGCGCCCACCACCGAGAATTGCGCGAACCGGTCGAGCCGCTTCGCGCTCCTGCGGTCGAGGTGGTCGCTCGGAACGAAGTCGTTGATCTCCGCGGCGTTGTGACTGCGGAACTCCGAAGGATCGAAGCGGGTCAGCGACCGAACCGCGGAGCGCTGCCGTTCGAGTCCGGACCAGAAAGGATCGCGGCTGGTTCCGATCGGAGTGATCGGGCCGATGCCTGTTATGACAACTCTGCGTCTGTTCACCTGTCTCCTCTATTCACCAAGCGATTCACTGTTCTTCACCTCGCGTTCGGCGACATCCGCCAATCCCGCCAATGTGCGGGATGCGATTCCGTGCACGAATATCGGACCGATCGCGTACATAGCTGACCACATTCCAACGACTGGTATTCCCGGCCCATCCCAGACGTGAAGGATGCGTACGTGCGTGCCGCCCGCCGCGGGGCTGAAGGTCCACTCTACATCCATCCCCTTGGTTATACCCCCGACGTGCCGAAAACGGATCGACGGGGCTGCCCTGTTCACAGACATCTCCGAGAGCCACCACGTCGGCCAATTGAGCTGCAGCGGACCCTTCGACGTGTCGACGATGTGAAACGGGCGATAGGCTGACATCTCTACCAGCCCGCCACCGTCGGCGCGCCGCTCTCGAAATCGCACGTACCTGTAGTGGGAGAGATACACCGGCCAATTGTCTACCTTGCTTGCTATTTCAAATATCGTTCCGACCGAGGCGCGAACGAGTCGCTCGTCCACCGTCTCCATCGGGCGTCCGAGCGGCATTGGCCCGAGATCGAAGGGACGCGCGAGATCTGTGGTCATCGATGCACTGGCGCCCAGCTCGTCGTAACCCGGAATCCACGGCGGCGATGAGCTACCGGTCTCCGCGCAATCGCCTCGTACACTGTATCCGCCAGCTCAGTGGGTGTGAAACCCCGCAACACGGAGACGACGCCATCGTGTCGGCTAACGGCATGAAATCGCAGGGGAAACGAGACGAGCCACAGTCCCGCCGCCGCGATCCAGCTCCGTCTCAGGTCGCTCACGATCACGCGTAGCCGCGCGACGCGATCCATCTCCCGCAGCAACTCCGACGCCTGTCTGCCCGCGAAGTGATGCAGCACTTGCGAGCACATCACGATGTCTATGCTGTTGTCCGCAAACGGGAGACGCAGCGCGTCGGCGCATACGGCAAAATCGATCGAGCATCGACTGGCGGACGCGAGCTCGATCGCGGAATCGAGGCCGATCGTGGTCAGCTCGATGCCGTTCCGGCGCGCCTCTTCTCTGGCGCGGCACGGAATGTCGCCGAGTCCGGTTCCCACGTCGAGCAGCGTCGCATCGCGGGGAACCATCTTCAGTGCTTCCCTCACCTCGCCCAGCGCCGAGCTGATTCCGCCGAATAGAGCGTTGGCGCGCGCCACGTCGGCGAGCGAGCGCTTGACTATTCCCGGATCGACATCCGGCGAGTCGAGTATCTCGACGCCTCGCTTTCGCCGCGGTGTCAGCATGTCACGCACCTAGTGCTCCAGCTGTGCGTATCCGCCGCGGTAATAGAGGAGCGGCGCTCCGCTCTCGACGCGTGTTGCTTCCACCTCGCCGAGGATGATTGTGTGGTCACCCCCATCGTACAGCGTGAACCGGCGGCATTCGATCACGCCGAGGATGTCGTCGAGAATCGCATATCCGCTCGCTGACCTGGTGAAGCCGATGCCCTCGAACCTGTCGATGTCGATGATCGAAAAGCGGCGAGCGATCTGCTCCTGTTTGGCGGACAGAATGTTGACGGCGAATCCAGGCGCGGTAGTGAGCGCATCGTACACGGAGGCGTTTTTCTCGATGCACACGAGGACGAGCGGCGGCTCCAGGCTCACCGAGCAGAGTGCACTCACGGTCATGCCCTGGTCGGCGCCATCCGCGCCCCTCGTCGTCACGACCGTCACTCCGGAAGGGAATCTGCCGAGTACCGCGCGAAACTCGTCTGGGTTGACGCTCAAGTTTTGAATGCCGGAGAAATGAAGAGAGTGAATAGAAAGCGCGGCCTCAGCACCACCTGCGGAGGAATGAAATCTCCCGCCACGCCGACCAACAGGTCCGCCATGTCCTTGTGCCGCGAAAGAACCTTGGCCGCGTTGTTCATGAAATATGGATAGGCGATGGCCATCCCGACGATTCGCTCGAGCTTCCACTTGCCGCCGAACTGCCGCTTGCGCGCCTTGTCGTATCCGGAAAGAATCCGGCTCTCTTCCTTCGCGTCGCGGCCCAGTGCTTCCACCAGAAAGGGCGCGAGAAGCTCTCCTCCGCGAAGCGCCGCGTAGATGCCTTCGCCAGTAAATGGATCGAAGAAATCCGCGGCGTCGCCCACCAGCGCGGCTCCCGGAGACCATGCGCGGCGCGAGTTGGTCGCGAACGGGCCCGTCGTACGAACCGGCGTGATTCTCTCCGCGCCCACGAACCGCTCGGCGAGGTGCGGTCGCGAGGCAATCCAACGCTCGAAGAATTCAGTCTTGTCGTCGCCGATCTCACGCGCGCGCGACATTGGCACGACGACCGCGACATTCATTTTCCCGTTGCCGACGTCGACTATTCCGAAATAGCCGTCGTAATCCACGTGCATCTCGCCCATATCGGTGACGCCTTGCACCTTCTCATAGTGAGCGACGAGCGCAATGCGACGCGGCCAGATGCGACTCGTTTTTACGAGTCCGAGTCGGCGTCCGACGACTGAGCGCAGACCATCGGCGCCAACGACGTAACGCGCCCTCAGTGTGCGCTGCTGTCCATTGGCCGCGAGAGCGATGACACCATTCACGCGCGCCGATCCATTCCTCGCAACATCCGTCACCCGCATGGATTCCTCGACTCGCGCTCCGGCGGTGCGGGCGCCGCGCAGCACTATGTCGTCGAGTATCGTCCTTCGGATGGCGAGGCCCTTGTCGCGGAATCCGTGGAAGCCGTGATTAGCCGCGAATTCCCCGTTAGCGATCTGGCCGTTCGGGGCACGGATGGTCATCCCCGCCAGATGCGCCGGATTGCTTCTCTCGATTTCATCGAGGACGCGCATGTCCGACAGGATTCTGGACGCCTGCGGGCTAAGATATTCCGCGCAGATCTTGTCGCGCGGAAATTTCGCCCGGTCGAGGACGAGGACATCCACTCCCTCCTGCGCGAGCGCCCACGCGGTGGCGGCTCCGGCGGGTCCGCCGCCGACCACTATGACTTCCGCGTCGAGGTGCTGGCCCACGCTATCCAATCGCGCGCGCGACGCGCTGGAACAATCCCATGTATTGCCAGTGTGGCCGCGGCAGGCGAAGAACGGATGCCGCGCGCGTAAGGTATGGAAGCACCACCGATCTGGAGTCAGCCGAGAACATGAATCGCGGGTGGTCTGCCGCGAACCGCTTGAGCCGCGTGACTGTGGTGTCGAACTGCAGCTCGCTCGAAAAGTAAAACGCCGGATCGAGCAGGGTGCTGTTGGCCGGCACTACGCCCTCGGCGATCGCGATGCGATGCAGGGTCGTGCCGGGATAGATGCGCAAGCCCACTGTGAGATAAACCGCGTCGCCTCTCTCTAGTCTCCACTTCGCAAAGGCGAGAGTCTCTTCGACCGTCTGGCGCGTCTCTCCCGGTCCGCCCACCAGAAAGATCCAGAGTGTCTTGATGCCGTGCTTCTCGACCCGCTCCGCGACTTCGCGCACTTTGGCGACGTTGAAGCCCTTCTCGAGCTTCTCGAGAACAGGGTCGCTGGCGCTCTCGGCGGTTATCCCGAGGGAACGAAAACCGGCGGCCTTCATCGCGCCCAACAGCTCGAACGATGCTGTGGCAGGAGTGAAGTTTGTGGTGTCGAGCTGAACGCCGAGCTTCCGGCGGGTAATCGCCTCGCAAACCTGCTGCGCATGCCCGGGCGGGGAATTGAATGTGGAGTCGACGAAGTCGAAGTGACGAACACCCGCTCTCACTTTCAGCTCTTCGATCTCGTCGGCGACGAGCTCCGGATCGCGCGTGCGATATCCCCAACCCTCGACATTCCGGTAAGTGCAATAGACGCACTTGTACACGCAACCGCGCTTTGTCTGGATCGGAATCGTCGCGCCGTGTCGCTGGTAGCGCGCGAGATCTATCCAGCGATGCAGCGCGGGCCGAGGAAGTGAGTCGAGATCAGCGTCTTCGCCGGGGGGAGTGAACACGACTCTGCCGTCCCGGTCGCGGACGAGTCCGGGCATCGTCTCGATCGGCGCGCCTGAGCAGAGGGCATCGACCAGGGCAACGCTCGCCCTTTCGCCGTCTCCGGCGACGGCGTAGTCGACGGCCAGATCCCGAAACAGCGCTTCAGGAGCTACTCCGAATGCAGCGCCGCCCGCGATGACTTTCGCCGCGGGCGCGGCCGCCCGCAGCGCGAGCAGCACGTCGCGCGCTTCCGGGGTGTAGTGCCGGAGGGCGATCGCATCGCTATTGTCGATGTTTCGAACAGAGACGCCGATGACATCCGGCCGGAAAGCGCGAGCCGCGGCGCGAGCGCTCGCCACCGGGTCCTTCACAAAGCAGAGGTCGAGGAATCGCACGCGATGCCCGGCGGCGTCGAGCGCCGACGCAACGCACGCCAGCCCGTTGGGCACGACGGGATACGGTTGCCGCTCGCGATTAGTGCTCACGAGCAGCACCCGCGCTCCATCGTTGGTGGTCATTTCAGCGTTTGATCTCATCATTACCGCGCGAGTGCTTGCACGCTCAGGACAGAAGTAAAGCTACCAAGGCTCCCACAGTGGAGCAGGCGGCGTTGACCGCATCGTTGTCGAACCCCGCCAGACCGCCCGCATGTCGCGTCGGCGTGCCGCAGCTGTGTACGAGCCGCTCCGTGGCGGTCGCGCATGGCTCGCACCAGCGGCGCGATTGGAGCGTTGCTCCAAGGAGTGAATCTGCCAGAGCGCCGGCCGCTCCACCCAGTGCCACGGCGGCGAACGCAACCGGCCAGTTGGCTAGCAACGCTACAGCGCCGATGAACAGCGCACCGCCAACCCCTGCCGCGGTGCCGACCGGCGTGATGCCTCCCGAGGTCCCTGGTGCAACCCTCCTGCCCGAGATTATCGAAATTGGATCGCCCCCCAGGAGCGTGCCGACTTCGGTTGCCCACGTGTCGGCGGTAGATGCGGCGAGGGCGCCGGCTCCCATTGCATACCAGGTGGGTGAGGGGGCGAGGAGAGACCCGAGCGCCGTCAGCGCGAACACACCGCCGTTCGCGATCACCTGACGGGCATCTCGCTCGTCGCCTTTCTCGACTATCGAGCCCACTCGCTCGGCTTTTTTCCGCTCACCGAGCCTGGAAAAGGCGCTGGCCGAGACGAACAGCGACAAGAGCAGCACACCCCAGCTCCATCCGGCCGCGATCGAGATCGTTCCAATCGCTGCACCAGCGATCGCTCCGCTCGTCGCCAGCGTGCGCGTTCCACGCGCCGCGAGCGCAACGAATGCGGAAAGCACGGCGCCAATCAGCGCGCGAGCAAGCACCTCAGTCAGCTGTTACGACCCCTTTTTTGATTTTGAGCCAGCGGCGACTTCAGGGTTTCCTGCTTGAAGGCGATTCGAGCGGCGGTTAGCTTGCGCTCTCCGCCTACCAACTAAATGCCCGGCACTGTCAACGCCATAATCCCGCTCAGTCTCCTCGAAGCAGTGCGCTCGGTCGACATTCCGGAAGGAGACGACATCGACGTCGAATATGTGCAGGAGCATCGCAACAAGCGACTCGGCCTGAGCGACACGGTGATCGCGCAGATCCGGCGCTACAAAGAGGCGCTCAAGCGCAATCAGTCGATCGCGATCGACGAAGCCAGCGGCATCGCCAAGCTGATCGGGCGGAGGCCCGACGCGGAGGGGATCTTCACCCGCGCCGGTGGCATCCTGGCCAATCGCATGTACCAGATGATCTCCGCCACCAGGCGACAGATCATCCACCTGCTGCCCGGATTTCTCGCGCGACCGCTCGCGTACCGCCAGGTGAAGAAGGCGGGGAACAAGTACCTCGGGGCTTCGGTGCGGCGAGTTGGGTCGTCGATCGTCGTTGGCATCAAGGAATCGGTGACGTTCCAGTCGGCGCCGAAGGGCATTGGATGTCTCTACTACGAGTCCGCGCTGCGCGAGATGCTGAGGCTGCTCGTGAATGGCGGCGGGATGATCGATCACGTGCACTGCCGCGAGCGGGGCGAGGACATCTGCGAGTGGCGCGCGGAATGGCGCGCGGTGAAAACCTCCCAGTAGGCGCTCGCGGTGCTGCAGCCTGAATCTCTTCCCGCGCTGCAGTCCGCGCTCGATCGAGCCGGACTCGATGGCTGGCTCCTCTACGATTTTCATGGTCTGAATCCCGTGGCGGTGGGCATGCTCGACCTGCCGGGCATGACGACGCGGAGATTTTTCGTCTACATCCCGCGCACGGGGCCACCAGTCGCGATCACGCACGCGATCGAGCAGGGGCCGTGGGGCGGATGGCCCGCCAAATGGCGGAAAGAGAAGTACAGCAGCTGGCGTCTTCTCGAATCGCTGCTCGGCGAGCTGGTGAAGGGTAAGCGGATCGCAATGGAATATTCGCCGGGTGACGCCGTTCCATATCTCGATCGGATTCCGGCGGGTGTGCTCGAGATGGTGAGGAACGCCGGCGCGACGGTCGTTTCATCCGCGGATCTCGTCTCCAGGTTCTACGCGGTGTGGAGCGATGACCAACGCGCCTCCCATGAACGGGCGGCGCGCGCCGTGGCGACGATCGGGCAGCAGGCGATTCGGCTCGCGGGTAGCCGCGCCGACAGCGCGTCACCGCTCACCGAATACGCCCTCCAGAACTGGATCAAGGAGAGATTCGAGGCCGGGGGGCTGGAGACCGATCACGGTCCGATCGTCGCGATCGGTCCGAACGCCGCGAATCCCCATTACGAACCGGTTGCCGAGAAATCCGCCACGATCAATCGCGGCGACATCCTGTTGGTGGATCTGTGGGCGCGCGAGAAGAACGGGGTCTTCGCCGACCAGACATGGATGGGATCACTCGGCCCGCCGAGCGAACGCGACAAGACCATCTGGCTCGCCGTGCGGGACGGGCGCGACGCGGCGATCTCGCTGCTCCAGCAGAGAATCAGCGCGCATGAGCCAGTGCGTGGTGGCGAGGTTGATGACGCCGCTCGCGAGGTAATCACCAGGCGCGGCTACGGCGAATTCTTCATTCACCGCACTGGTCACTCGATCGACCCGCGTGACTTGCACGGCTCCGGACCGCACATCGACAACCTCGAAACCCGGGAGGAGCGTGCTCTCATTCCGGGCGTCGGCTTCTCGATCGAGCCGGGAATCTATCTCGCCGGAGATGTCGGAATGCGCAGCGAGGTCAACGGCTTTATCGGCGCAGACAAGGTTCTTATCACGCCCTCCGACTATCAGAAAGATCTGCTGGTGGTCTAGTTGCCGATTGAGGTCCACACGGCCGGATCCTCGAGTCCGAGTCGCCACAGGGCAAAAGTAGTGACACCAAGTTCTCTCGCTTCGCGGACGAGCGTCTCGAGGAGCACGTGGTCACTCACCCAGATCTCCCAGCCTTCGGGCGAGACCGCGTGCAGCGTGCCGGATGCGTGGTCGCGCGTGAGGGGCGTGTTGGTCATCGTCGTAAGTCGTCGCGCGTCGTCGTAGCTGATGATCTCCGTTTCGGCACTCCTGCGCCACCGGTAGCCGTACAGGGGAAATGCCGCGACGATCCTCGCGGCTCCGACTTCCGCCACGCGCGTGCCGAGGTTGCGCGTGACCCATTCGACAGCGGCAATCGGTCCAGGTGGCGAGGTCGCCCAGTGCTGGTCGTAGAGCACCGGCATGATGAGATCCGCGGACTGCAGCAGTAGCGCGGCCGGATAAGCGGCTGTGTCGCCCGCTGGAACCGCGATAACGACCGTGGAGACGCCGTGGGCCCGTACGGAATCGGCCACCGCTTTCGTGACGGTAAGCAGCCGATCGAGGTCGCGCGGTGTCATTCCCTCGAAGTCGATCACCACGCTGTGGTAACCGCCTGAGTCGACAAGAGACGCGATGGCCCCCGCCGTCATTGCCGACACCTGCTCGTTGTCCCCCAGGCCACGGATTATCTCAGGATGAAAACGACTCCCGAAATACGTCGTGATAAGCGCCATCGCGCGCGGCGCTACGACCGGCTGCTTCCCCATGCTGTCCGGATACGCTTGTACGGGGCGAAAACTCGTTGTGTCGAGAG
>Ga0193719_10000497_pt1 | contig 14778 bp, 15 predicted proteins | sample U2a2metaG_FD_160103 | JGI IMG/M metagenome (GOLD analysis project Ga0193719, IMG submission 160103) | Soil microbial communities from a riparian zone of the East river system, Colorado, United States - U2a2 | ecosystem: Environmental > Terrestrial > Soil > Riparian zone | place: USA: East... | reverse complement strand
CTTGGCAACCTGAGCAGCTTCGGCACCGGGACGCATGAGAGAGGCAACCTCATCAAGCGTTTTGCTCTCTCCAAAAAGCTTCCGCATGGACCGAACCGAGTCGCGGAAAAGCTTTTGCACGTCCTTGTGCCAGCCGTCGTCAACAAATTCTCCAATCTCATCGGCGGCTTCGCTGTATGATTTCTCGTTGAAGCCGACGTAGAGATACTCGTTAAACTCATCTGCTGTTGGCTGAACCAGCTTCATGAACTCATCTGGGTCTACTGGGATGCGTGAAAGCTGGTTGTAGGTGATTTCCTTTGAACCCTTACCCTTTGTCTTTCCTTTCGTTGGAACCAGTGACAGTGGCTCTTTCGGCGTCTTGTCGGTTCCCGGCGTGCTAGCGGTCTGTTCGGTCATTTTTGCCTCACTTGCGATAACGGCAGGATTGCCGGATGTCGCCATGCCCCGAAGTTCGCGAGTCTCCCGATTGTGTCGGCTCTTTGCGCTCATGTTCACATCCTTTCTCACAGGCCGATTATACCACACTTGGCAGGTTGCTGTCAATCGCGAAGCGGAAAGACCGACTAACGCCGATTTATCGTGAACGTCAGTCACGAACCGACAGAATCGACAATCGGCGTAGCCGGTTTTAGCCTTTCGTTCTCTCTCGAATTGCATCGAATGAACGATTAGAGAGAGTCTACTAGGCTAAACCTAAAGGGTGCTCTCTACTTGCTCGGCTTGCTGCTATTTGGCAGGTTGCCAACGACAGCCGCAGGCTTCACCTTGTCTTTCAACCAGATTGCCAAAAGAATTTTGAACGACGAGTCGTTTACCGAATCCATCAGTCTCATAAACAGCATCCTTTCGATTAGAGCCTCATAAGCTCTGTTATAGATTAGGGCGAAAGGATATAGAATAGAATCGCCCTAATCCACAACAGAACCGATGAAACTACTTCGACCAAACCAGAATCGTCTTGATTTCCACGTTCGTGTAACCGATTGCCTCGTCTGAAGCTTCACGCGCCTCTGCAAGCTTGTAATCGGTCGTATGATACGAGCTTTCAGAACCATCACGGCGAGTGCTAGTCACACGGTAAATGAAAAACATACCGCCTGATGCGTCTTCGACGTGGACCGTGGTAGGCTTACGCATTACATCACATCCTTTCAGTTTTCAAAGAGAGCCCGTTAGTAGACTCTATGATAAGCTAGAATAGGCTCTCCTAGCTCACCATACAATCGACTAGCAGAGGCTACCGCGAGAGGCTAACGCGGATTGACTTGTAATCGTCAAGCACTCCACAGAGCAGCAAGTCGATAAGCTCTACGGTAGTTAGTCTCAACCAGAGATAAGCGCAGCGGTCGAACGGGCGGAGATAGAGTCTAACTGAGAGCATTGCATCACATCCTTTCTAATCGGCAGGTAACAGACAACAGCGAAGCTGAGCATACTGCTTGCCATTCTCAGAGGGGCTTTTGCCGAATGATTTTGATTGAGTGCTTTTGTTTTGTGTAAATTGATAATACACATTTATCAACAGTTACAGGTTTTGCTCGTAAACTATTGGACCGCTTGGAGTTACGATGTATCAATTCACTACGCTTTGTATGCTAGCTTGATGTTACCTTGATTCTGCCTTGATTGAGAGTGAATCCAAATTTTTGAATCAAATAATCAAAGATTTGATTGATTAGATAACCAATAGCAGGCCCGTGAGCGTAAACGCCGCCGCAAAATGTGAACTTGCGGCGCTTTTCCACAACCTAAGTGATGATAAATCCCATAAATGAACATGGCCTGGTAGCACGTCTGGATTCGATATGAGCGCATCTCATGCTTTCAGGCCGGTATGCTATTGACCTGCGCTCGTTCGTCGAATGGTGAGCGAATCGAGGTTTTCATCTCCATTCATCTCCATTCACTTCTCCATGCTTGCGGCAAGCTTGCGATTGTCTGGCTCTGAGTAGATGGTTTGGCAAGTAAGTCTGTCGGTTAATGAATGAGGGCGGTATCCCCCCTTTTAGAGTCTCATATTCGTGCGGAGGCCGCCCAAGGTTCCCTACTCTTAACTATTTGTTATTTTAAAGAAAGAGGTACACTCATCCCTCTACAAATTAAAAGAAAAAGGTTCACCCTCCCTAACTATTTGTTATTTTAAAAGAAAAAATAAATAAGAATAGGCGAACATATATAGAAAAGAAAATGGCGAAGAAAAAGCGTAATAAATTAAATAGAATAAAATTAGGCGAAGATATATAGAATAAATTAAATAGAATAAAAGAGGCGAAGAGAATATAGAAGCAACGGCTGAGGTTATCATTATATATAGCAAACTGGAGCGGCTTGCGCCGATTGGCCTTGGAACCTCCCACGCGGCCCCGGGTCTGCATCCGGCCTGTGGGTGCGAAGTCTAGGCCACCCCGGGCCGAGTTTTCTAAATGTATGGCTATTTTATAATGCTAAGCCTTTGGCTCTAATTATAATGTGTAGAAATAGGCGAAGATATATAGAATAAAATATAAGCAAGATAAAGTCAGAATTTGATTCTGATTTTATCAGTATTCCCGGCCTTCGCCCGTCCTGTCGAATTTGCTTAAAGATTTTGCACACTTTCGCCTCAACTTCCCGGCCCGGATGAGTCTTATGTGTGATAACATAGGCGGCGCATCGGGTTTGTCAAGCGAAAGAAAATCGAAATAAAAGAATTAAAGAAAGATATTAAAGAAAGAATCAAAGAAAGAATTAAATGATACTCTCCACGAAAGAAATTGAAAAGAGATTGAGTAGCACTAACAATCTCTCTCAAAGATTAAAGCAATCCAGGCCGGGAGCTTTACCACAGCCTAACTACCCAGAAGTTCTCCCACTAACTAAGCCTACCAGAATAGATGGTGATACATCCCACATTCCCGGCCCAGTTCGTGATTTAATTGCAATCACTTCCGCAACCTCAAACGAACCAAATACATCAATAGCTAATAATTTTGGAACGAGTCAGAACACCGTCAGCCTGATGAAACGAGGGTTGGTAGGATATAGAAGGGATGAAAGAACTGAAGAAGTATTGGATAAAGGAAAACAATTAAAGAAAGAACAAGAAGAGGCGCGGCAAGCAAAGAGAGATTCAACTCATGAATTAGCTCTAGATAATCTAATGGCAACGTTGAAAGCAATTAAGCCTAGATTAGAGGGAGCAGAGCCAATTAAACTAGAGAAACTAGGAACTCTAGCAACTACTATGTCAAATGTAGTGGCTAATCTAGACAAGAAGAAGGATGAAGAGGCTGAAGAAGCCAATAAACCGAAGATTATTCTTTTTGCTCCCACAATTAAAAATGAATCACATTATGACATTATCGAGGCCTAAGCTTTATCAAATGAAGTTCTGGGCCGAGATGAAATTCGGAAGTGAGTAAAAATTACTTCATGCATCCATCACCAAGTTGGCTCTGCTTGTTATTTGCAACTATTGCATTCTTTCTTTCTGCAATCAATTACCAAGTAAAATTGAATTTAGTTAGTCTTGGTTTCTTCTTTGTAGTTCTTTCATTCTTGATTAGGTGAATTAAATGGCCTTAAATCCTAAATTATCAAATATTGCAGCTAATGCAGCAGCGGATGCAATCTGTGCTTTGCTTAATAGTGGATATTTAGACATATACGATGGAACTCAACCTGCTACTGCTAATACTGCAATTACTGGCCAAGTTAAATTGGCTAGATTAACCTTCGGAGCTACAGCATTTGGAGCAGCCGTGGCAGGAGTAGCAACAGCAAATGCTATTGGAAGTGATAGTAGTGCCGATGCAACAGGAACAGCTAGTTGGTTCAGAGCTTGTAAAACTGATGGTTCAGCAATATTTGATGGTTCTGTTGGTACAGGAACTCACAATTTAGTTCTACCAACAGTGAGTATAGTCGCGGCAGCAGCAGTTGGTTGTTCGGCTTGCACTTATACTCATAATAAAGGATAATGGCTAGTAGTACTAAGTGGCGATTATATGTCACCACGGTGACTGGCGCATCAGCATGTATCATCAACGAATTGCAGTTGTTTGATGATTCTGCCGTCAATCTCTGCACAGGTGGCACTCCATCAGCATCCAGTGACGTAGGTGGAGCACATACAGCTTCTATTGCATTTGATGGTAATCTTTCAACCTACTGGCAATCAGCAAATAGTGGGACTCCCTGGTGGCTTCAATATGAGTTTGCTTCATCTATTACACCAACTCAATACTCCATTACAGTTGGGCAAGGAGTGTCTGATGCAACTCATCCACTAACGTTTGAACTTCAATACTGGGATGGGTCTACGTGGCAAGTAGCTGATGCACAGACTGAAAATACGTGGGACGCAGGTTCAACACCAAGGACACGCTTCTATGGACTAGCAACAAAACGAAGTTGGCGTTTACGGGCTGCAAGTTGTCAGGCTGGAACTAATGGCATCTATATCGCGGAAATTCAATTTCGCACAGCAGCAGGCGGAGCGAATCAGGCAACAGATTCAGCACGATGTAGAGCAGACCATATTCAATCACCTCATGATGCAACGAAAACTATTGATGGTAATGCTGCAACTCGTTGGTATTCAACTGCTTCTGCACTTCCTCATGATTGGATTTATACCTTTGCCACACAAACTATAATAGCTGAGTACACAATTCAAGCATCCGCAGATTTTCCAGAAGGGGCGCCAAAGAATTTTACTCTTGAATATTATGATGGTTCTGCATGGCAGGTGGTTGATTCGCGCATTAGCCAACCAAATTGGTCTGCGGGAGAAGTAAGAACTTATAGTTTAGAAACAACTGGAGTAATGGTAGTTGAGGGGCCAGCTTCATCTTTCTCATTAGTAGGTAGCGAATCAATTATTGGAACAGCATCATTTATTGGCCCGGCTTCATCATTTGATTTAGTTGGCTCTTATAATCCAAATGCTTATGCAATAATTTCACCAAATGGAGCAATCAATCCTGGTGTTCGTTGCTTTAGATTTTGAGTAAAAACATGGCAAATACACTAATTCCATCAGTTCCAGTTAATTTACTAAGTGCGCTAACCTCTACGGCGGATACAATGAGTTCCTCCTATGCTCTGCCCTCGAATTGGGCTAACATGGGCAGGCCGCTAGTTTGGCAGTCTATTATAGTTGGCTCTCCTAGTGCTATCAGCTTACAGTTGCAAGGTGCCCTGAATGATGTGGATGCTGAGTATAATGTGCTGGATACTTCTACGCTGGCAACCGGAGAGATGAGGCATGTTACTCCATTGAATATCAGATTTATCCGAGTTAGGCAAGCATCCCGTACTGGTGGTACTTCGGTTACTGTAGTAGTTAATATTTGATATATGAGATTTATTAAATTTCTGCCAAAATCGTTTACTTTGCGAGCGTTTACTCTTGGATTAGCTCTAGGAGTCTTGATAAATCTTCTAGCGGCAAAGCCGGAGGGACAAACTAATGTAAATGTCGGCCAAGTAATTCTTACTGGAACTGATGTAACTGGAAGCTGCCTAGCAGGTCGAATTTATATTCATCGAACTACTGGAGCTATCTATAATTGCCCCTCAGCTACTCTAACCTGGACTCTATTAGGTAGCGGAGGTGGAGGAGGGGGAGAATCAGATACTTTCTGTTCTAATGCTTCTTCTCCAGATACCTGTTTGTCCAGAGGAGCCTCGGCTGGATTTCTAGGTCTTAGTAGCACAACCAATTCAACAACAAATACGTTTGGAATTAAAAATGGAGCAGGAGCTGAAGTAGGAGCTATAGGCTGGTCTGGGAATAATTTTGTTGTAGGGACTCAAGGTGGAGTTAATGGAGGAACAGCTAGAGATACAATTCTTGGCTCGGCTGCCGGAGCTACTAATGGGCTTTACCTCGCTACTGAAGCTACTTCGAGATGGCAGCTTTCACCAAATGGTGATTTGCTACCAGTTGCGAATAATACATATAATATTGGAAGCGATGGAACTAGGTTAGTAAGTACAATATATAGTACTGACTTTCGAAATGCCTCCGGTTCAATTATTGGGGCTGGAGGGGCTTGCACAAATCAAGTAGTTACTTCAATCGCTGCTAGGACTGGAGTTCCTACTTGTACAACTTTGACTAGTGCATATACAACTGGACTAGCTACTACTGCTGGAGACTTGAGCCAGTTTGCATCAACTACATCAGCTCAGTTAGCTACTCTGCTTAGTAATGAAACTGGGAGTGGATTGGCTGTCTTTGCTACTTCTCCATCTTTGACTACGCCAAGTTTAGGAGTAGCTACTGCAACGAGTCTGAATGGCAATACTCTGACGACTGGGACTTATACACTAACAGGAGCGAGTGGGAAAACATTAACATTTAATAATAATCTTACTCTTGCTGGAACAGATGCTACTACTATTACATTCCCGGCGACGAGCGCGACGATAGCTAGGACGGATGCGGCGCAGACGTTCACTGGGGACCAGACGTTCAGCGCACAAATTCTTGCGCGGGTTGGCAGCTACAACAACGTCGGCTACGGCTTTACGGGAGTGGCCAACACGGGGCTGTACTATTCGTCTGGAATCCTCTTCGATATCGCTGGCAACGTCTCACTGATTGTTGGATCGACAAGTGTTTTACTTCCAGGGTTACCCCTGGGCTTCTGCGCTGGTGGTGCAAGCACAGCCGATCTGATTGTGGCTCGGAGTGCGGCAGCGGTCCTCCAACTCGGCGCTGATTTCAACGGCGCGGCCATCTCTCAAACATTACAAGCAGCAAATGGCATCACAGGAACAAATACTACTGGAGGCAATTTTATATTAGCTAGTGGAAAAGGCACTGGTTCTGGCGCTGTTTCTTCACTTATTTTTCAAACTCCAACTGCGACAGGAAGTGGGACTACTGCTCAGGCTTTAGCTACTAGAGCATCGATTAGTCAAACTGGACTTTCTGCAACACATTTCATTGGGATTGGAACAGCACCAACAGTTGCTGATACAACTGCTGCATCATGTGGAACAACAGCCGCAACCATAGCTGGAACTGATACTGCTGGTAAAGTAACTGTAGGAGCAACATCTGGAACATCATGCACAGTAACATTCGGAACTGCATGGGCTAATGCTCCATCATGCACTGTATCAAATGAAACGACAGCGAATTTATCTAGAGCAACGAGCACAACGACAACAGTGATTTTAGCTGGAACTTTCGTAGGTGCTGACGTGCTGGCTTATCAATGTTTAGGTAGATGATGTAGATGATGGATATGATGGATATTCAGACACGGAAGGGTTATTTTATAGCACTTTTTGCTGGTTTACTTGGTATGGCCTTGTTCCAAGTATCGTGGCATATTTACTTAGACCATTTATTTATTGATGCCTTACGCAGTCAGATTCAACAGCAGCAAATTCAGCAGCAGCAGAAACCAGCAGAAAAGTAATAAAATGAGAAGGTCATGCGAAGAAGAGATTTACTATTAATAGCATCAGCGATAAGTGCAGGATTGCTTGCAGCCTCTACAAAGAGTTCTAGTCCAAATCTAAGTACTCTAGCTACGATAGCTACTGGTATGACTGCTTATCTAGCAACATCTCCTAGATTTGCAAAGAAACCAAAAGAAGATGAAACTAGCAACAAGAAGTAGAGTAAAGTTGAATGTAGAATTACTTAAAGATAAGAGTAAATAGGATTTCCGAGGGATGATATGGAACATAAGGTAGGTGGATATTGGACATTTCTCTGCGAAGAACATCTTGATGATTTGATAGGTAATTTTGATAGACCAAATGTAAATTGAAAGATGATGAAGAAGGCAGATTTGGATGCCTGATACAAATATATTAATAGATACACAAAGAAGAGGGTCAGCAATATTCACCTCTGAGAAACTACAGCAAGTATGGAGAGAAACTGTAGAGCCAGAACTTAATCCCGAAGATAGTGTGGTAGTTACTGGAGCATTGACATCTACAGGCATGAAAGCTGCTGTAATATTTCGTAGGCCAGTTAAGATATTGAATCTCAAGGGCGAGTGGATAGTAGAAGGAGCCTTTCTTCATGATTGGTCTGGAGATTCTGGTTCAGAAATGGAAGCAAAAGTTTTATTTAAGCTATAAAACTATAAAATAGGCGAAAGGAATACGTAATGCCTGCAAAGAGTGCCAAACAATATCGCTTTTTTCAAATGATTAGTCATGACCCCGGCCGGGCTAAGGAATTAGGAATTAGCCAATCAGTAGGTAAGGAGTTTATAGATAAGACTCCTCCTGAAAAAAGGAAGAAGTTTGCTAGAAAAGGTATGAGCGCGTATAAATAGAATAATAGAATAATAGAATAGTAGAATAGTAAAATAATGGCTCGTCAAGTTCCATACCCAAGAGAAGAAGAGCTAGCTAATAGTATTCCAGTATCTGCTACAGAAGATATTGGTAATGCTACAAGTGTAATCGAGAAATGTTGGAAACCGACAGATAGGCAACAACAAATTTTAAGCCTGCCTGATACAGTATTTGAGGCTTTAGGCGGTGGAGCCGCTGGTGGTGGCAAAACAGATTTAGGAATTTTACTCCCTTGTATTAGACAGTTTGTTGAGCATCCAAAGTTCAAAGCACTCATAATGCGGAGAACACATCCAGATATAGAAAAAGAAATTGCACCAAGACAGCATGAATGGTATTCTCCACAAGGTGCAACTTACCATGAGACTAAAAAGAGGTGGAAGTTTCCAAGTGGTGCCATTGTCCAGAATGGACACGCTGAAAGAGAACAGGATGTAAGGAAGTATGATTCTGCTGAATATAATTACATCTTATGGGATGAATCAACACACTTCACAGGCTTTCAGTATCTTTATTTATCATTTACTAGATGTAGAAGTGCGTCTCCTGACTTACCTGCTTTTGTGCGTAGTTTTACTAATCCTGGCAATATTGGACATCAATTCTTTAAGAAGAGATTTATCGACCCGTGCCCAGGCGGAAATAAGATTGTAAAAGATAAAGTTACAAAGGTTAAGAGGATTTTTATCCCATTCCTGGGTGCAGATAATCCACATTTATTAATCAATGACCCTACCTATTTACAACGTCTAGAGGCACTACCAGAAATTGAAAAGAGAGCAAAGCTGTATGGCGACTGGAATAGTTATGAAGGTCAGGTCTTTAGCGAGTTTAGAGTATATAGGTTGGCAGATGAACCAGAGAATGCCCAGCATGTAATACATTTACCTGAGGGAGCTAGAGGATACGATTTACATAGAGTTGTTCCTCATTGGTGGCCTAAGATTCTATGTGTAGATTGGGGCTGGTCAGCAATGACATTTGCCATTTGGGCAGCAATTTCACCAAGTGGCAGGCTATATGTATATCGAACATGGGCATGGACTAAGACTGCAATTAAGATTTGGGGAAGAGAACTAGCAAATTTAAGTAGAATGGGCCAACCAGAACTAGAAGAAGTCTTTGAAGGACGTTATGATGTAAGGATGGGAGATAAAGATAGAATCGGTGGCAAGAACATGATTCATGAGTATCTTAGGTGGATACCAAAGCCTAAGTTACAGTTGGCAATGCATGAATTTGACGCGGAGTTAGCGAATAGAATCCTAAGAATCTATGGGGAAGAGAAGTATTACGAATATTTAGATATGTTTAGGCCTCCTGAGCCGGAGACAAACCTACCAAAACTTCAGATATTATCGCACGGACCAGAAGGCCGAGAGAATAAGGAATTAATAGATGTAATTCCATCTTGTATTCCTGATGAGAATGATATAGAAGATGTAGCACAATTCGATGGGGATGACCCATATGAAGCGTTAAGACTGGCTACCAAGAGTGCTCATAGATTTGTTGATGTTAGTAAAGAAGAAATGAAACGTAGAGAAAGACTTAATAATATTTATGAGAAAGCTAAAATTGCTACGAGTGAGGCTCAGACAGCTTATTATCGCAATTTGGAACTTCTTGCTTCCAGAGGAAATCTTGAAGGCTTTACTGGTAGAGATGCGGCGGCGGGCAATGAGTTCGCAGTTAGAGGACACAGAAGACTTGGGCAACGAAAGTATCGACACTGAAGATGTTAATAATGAATTGATAAATGAATTAGTAAATGGACTAAAAGAAATGAGAGAAGAGCGAGATTACTTTAGGAGATTGTTCGAGAATGAGCAGCAAGAACGAAGAGAGTTACAAAATATATTATTCGAGAAGCTAGGAGTAATAGCTAAGGAAAAAGAGCAGGAATATGATTTAGAGAAACTAGAGCCAGTTAGAAAATTCTATAGCCTAAGCTCTCTACGAAAACAAGCAGAAGCTGAAGCCAGGAAGAATACAGGAATTGTGGGAAAGAACGAGATGACTGAAGCTGAAAGATTATTTCAGGAACAATTAGATAAAGCTAATAAATCTGAGAAAGCCAGTTGAGTAAGTTAAATAAGTTTAGTTTAATATGGGAGCCTTTCTGTTGCCTAGGAAGAGCAGTTAACTGGGTGAACAAACCCAGAGGCTCCCTTCTCTTTCAGTTTGGTAGGTAAGCGTTAATGGTGCCATTTATTGACGATGAACTCCCGGCCTCGAATGTGTCTTCTGATAATACACTCGACAGGCCGGAGAGTGATTTAGATTCGAATTTAGAAAAGGAGCAGGAAGAGCTACAAAAAGATGAAGATGAAGAGGAAGATAGGATTGATATTCTTCTGAAGACTTTAATTAAGGAAGCAGAGGGTGAAGATGAAGATGTAAGGAGAAAGCTCATTCGGGATGCAAAACGAAATGAATGTTACTTTAACAATATGCAGAAGTTTTTCTATGACGAAGTAGCCCGAGATTTTAGAAGCTTAGATAGTGTAATTAAAGACGTAGAAGAATTAGATGATATTAAACTAATAAATATTTATAGGCCATTCACGGAATCTATAGTAGCTGCTCAAAGTGCAGGCTTGCCAAATGTAGAATTCACTCCAGATGATTCAGATGACCCAGATGACGTAGAAACTGCTGAAGCTTACACTAGAATTAGTGAACTAATACAGAAACATAATTTAGCTCCATTGATGTTAATTAAGGCTCTAGTAATCCTAAATAATCAAGGAACTATCTTTGGGTATAATTACTACAAGGAAGATGCTGCTTATGGAGTCATTCGGAAACCTATCACCAGGCAAGTAGAAAAGCCAGTAGTAGATACATTCTGTCCTCAGTGTGGAGAACAATTAGGTTCTTCAGTTCCAACTCAGCAAGCTAATCAGAACCTACCAACAAAGTGTATGGGCTGTGGCGCAATGGGAATTCCTACAGTAGGAGAAATGAGGATAGAATATGAAAGTGAAATAGTAAATTATGAAGAAACTCCTAAAGGAAGAAGTAGATTCGATATATTTGGATTGACTCATGTTAAAGTCTCTTTATACGCTCGAAATCAAGAGAGCATTGGATATTTAATATTAAGGCTAGATGACCATGCAGCTAAGTTTAAGAAGGTTTATAGTGAATATGCGGACAAAATTAGTGCCGAAGGCGGAGACACAGAAAGATATGAGCGTTGGGGTAGACTACCATTGGAATACTTAGCCGGAGCGATGAAGAACATTGCAACTCTTCGGATATTTTGGTTTAGAGAGTGGTATTTTTATAATCTATCAGCTGAAGATGCAGAGTTTTTGAGCGGCAAGTTTCCAGATGGTATATCAGTTTCAATTATTGGAGATACAATAGTTGAGAAGAAGCAAGAGAAGTTAGATGATAAGTGGACGATTAGTTTCGACCCGAGAGCTAATTATGTGCATGGTGAAGCTGCTGGCAATAACTTAATACCTTTAGCTGATGCAGAAACTGATATTTTCAATTTGGGCTTACAGTCAATCGAGTATGGAATCCCTGAAACCTTTGCTAATCCAAAGACTCTAAATCTACAGAAGTATAAAGAAACACGAGCCATGCCTGGGATGATTGTTCCAGCATTACCTCCCGGTCCAGATAAGAGCTTAGCGGAAGGATTTCACACATTACAGACTAGTACTTTATCGGGAGAATATACTAGATTTGCCGAGAGTTTGACAGTTAAGCAGCAATTTGTTTCTGGTGCATTCCCATCAATTTTTGGTGGGGCACCAGAAGGTTCTGATACTGCTGCTGTATATCAAGAGAGTAGAAATAGAGCACTCCAAAGACTGCAACTTAACTGGCAAGTAATAAATACATTTTGGAATCGTCTAATTACTAAGAGCGTTACGGATTATGCTAAGAATTTACGAGAGGACGAGAGTTATTCGAAGAAGCAAAATGGAACATATGTAAATGTTTGGGTTCGCACTAGCCAACTTAAAGGTAAGATTGGTCATGTTGAACCAGAGTTAAATCAGCAGATTCCACAGTCATGGGCACAGAAGAAGGATTTCTTCATGAGCCTATTACAACTAAATATACCAGAAATTGGTCAGATACTATTACATCCTAGTAATACAGAGATAATCAAAGAAATCGTTGCGATGCCAGAGTTTTACATTCCAGGCTCATGCGACCGTGACAAGCAATTTGCTGAATATTATGAGTTAAGCCAAGCCGCACCTATGGATGAAGGCCATTCCTCTGTGCCTATTGACATAGTAGTAGATGACCACCCCATCCATATGCTAGTCTTGAAGAATATATTGGTTGACACAGTAGGAGTTCAGCTTTATAAGACTAATCCTCAAGGATATCAAAATTGTATTGCACACTACCGAGAACATGAAATGGCTGCACAAGCTAAAACAATAGCTCCTACAGGAGTTAGCCAGCCCGGTGAACCTCATCCAACTGCTGCTAATGATAGTGAGGGATAGATATGTTACTTAAGAATTTCTTGACGATGCTTTTCAGAGTTATGGATGGCGGCGGCATAGGTGTAGTTAGTGATATAAAAGAATTACAAGACAAATCTACCGATAAAGATGATAAAACTGATAAAATCGATAAAACCGATAAAACCGATGAAACCGATGATGATTCAGATGATAAGAAGGATGGGAAGGAAGAGGGCGATAAGGAGGATGATGGAGATAAGGACGGAGAAGATAAAGATTCTGAGAGAGATGAGGAACTGGAAGAAGATGAGGATACCGAAGAAGACGACGAAAAGGAAGAAGATGATGAACTAGAGGAAGAGGAAGAAGAGGAAGAAACTGAAGAAGAAAAGGAATTAGAGCAAGTAACAAGGGCTGCGGATATTAAGAAAACGTATCCAGACTTCTTTAAGAAGTTCCCGGACTTGAAGGCGACTATTTATCGTGAGCTTCAATTTTCACAAGTTTTTGCATCACCTAAAGATGCTCAAGTTGCGGCTGAGAGAGCTGATATTCTGGGCAAAATAGAAAATGATGTTATCAATGATGGAAACCCAGATAAGTTTTTGAAGGTAGTAGCAGATACAAATAAAGATTCATTTAGTAAGCTCGCTCTTCGTGTACTACCATACCTACAAAAAGAGCATAAGGAACTTTATTATGAAGCAGCCGCAGTCCCAATAAAACAATTACTGAGAGCAGCTTTTAGAGAGGGAAATGGAAAAGATGGCGACCTGGGTAGAGCGGCTCTCTATATCCATAGGTACTTTTTTGGGGACCTTAATCTGGATTCTAAAACGAAAGGTGAGGGAGAATTTAAAGAAGAAAAAGAATCAGATGAGAAGAAACAATACAGAGAGAGGTTAGCTCAAATTGATGCGAGAGAGGTGGATAACTTTTCTCGCTCAGTTGATAATTCTTATATCTCCAAGATGAGCAGGCTGATTCGAGAGGGATTGGATAAGGAAGAACGACTCACTGAATATAATAAAGCTAAGCTGACTGAAGATATTCTACGTGGTGTTAGGAAGCAGATGGAATCTGACCCTAGATATATGGGCCAGATTAAAAGTCTCTTTGGACAAGCCAAGAACAATAACTATCCTAATGATTTCAAGTCCAGAATAATTAACACGGCTCTGGCCCGTGCGAAATCATTAGTTCCCGGCCTGCGTGCTAAATTAGTTTCAGAAGCTTTGGGTGGTAAGAAAAAAGGTAAAGAAGAGGCAAGCAAAGGTAAGGATAGGCAAGAGACTAGAAGAGAGTATAGAAAAAGTCAAGGAGAGTATAATAGGGATAGTAGGGAAAATAGAGGACAGGAAAAGCTCAAGAAGCCACTCACAGACATTGATATTCTGAGAGCTAGATAAAAGCGAGGTAAAAACAGAATATGAGAAGTTTACTCTCATTAATTCCGCGGATATTCTCAGAGACTCCTTGGGGAGTATTCGAGATTCAAGCGGAAGCTAGTGTATCGAGCGCGGAGGTTGAGAGGATAGACAAGAAACTTCCTACACTATTTGATTTGGAACAAATGTTCTATAGTCAAGTAGACAAAGCAACCAACGCACAGCCTGTATCAAATAGGGCTATGAGAGTCCCCATGAAACTTCGGCCTGGTGGTCGTTTTGGTCACTTTAATCCAGATAACGGTGATATGGGTCTGGGTGATGGGCCATACTTCGATAAGGCTGTAGTTACTGTAGCGCATTTGAAATATGCATTACAGTGGTCGAAACTGGCAGAGTGGTCAACTGATAGGTCTGAGAAAGCAGTAGTCAATGCCTATCAAGACCTAATTGCTAGCGCGATGCCAGAATTTCGACGCGCAGTAAACTCTCTGTGTATGACAGGCGGAAATGGAGTTCTGGGAACCATTTCAGCAGTCAGCACATCTACTGGTGTTGATACGTATACACTTGGAACTGATGGATTCGGGGCTAAGCTGCTTCGATTTGGTCAGCCAATTAACGTA
>Ga0193719_10000496_pt1 | contig 14779 bp, 16 predicted proteins | sample U2a2metaG_FD_160103 | JGI IMG/M metagenome (GOLD analysis project Ga0193719, IMG submission 160103) | Soil microbial communities from a riparian zone of the East river system, Colorado, United States - U2a2 | ecosystem: Environmental > Terrestrial > Soil > Riparian zone | place: USA: East... | reverse complement strand
CCCTGCCGCTCGACGAGGTCGCCAAGGCGCCCGGCTGCCGTCAGCCCAAGGAGCAGGACATCGCGGAGGCCAAGAAGCTGGTGGAGAAGCATCACCCGAACGGTCTCGACGTCGAGATGGCGGTGCGACAGGTCGGCAATTACGTGGATCGTGGGCAGCTCGTGCTGGCCCAGCTCCGCCGGATCGGGATCCGCGGCACCATGAAGACCCACGAGAGCGCGGCGGGCTACGCGGCCTTCGGCAAGGGTGACTTCACGATCATCGCGACGCAGGACCGGGCCATGGACGTCAACGAGCCCTCCGGCGTCTTCCACATCTCCTACACCACCGAGTCGGGCAGCAACTACGGCCAGTACTCCGACCCCAAGGTGGACGAGCTGGCGGACCGCGCGCTGAAGGAATCCAACCGCGACAAGCGCAAGCAGCTCTACTGGGAGCTGCAGCGCTACCTGCTGGCCCGGGGCGATCACGCCTCGATCGCGGTGGGCTGGGTCGAGGGCTGGTTCTTCAAGGACAAGAAGCTCCGCAACTACAAGCCCGGCCTCACCACGTACGACAACAACACCTTCATGAAGGTGTGGATCGCCCCATGACGTTCGCGGACCCGCGCATCCAGCAGTACCTCGCCACCAAGGACATCGTCGTCCTGGGCACCATCAACCCGGACGGCTCCCCGCTGGTCACTGCCATGTGGTTCATCCATGAGCCGTCGGCGCTCACGCTGATCAGCGTGGACAACCTGCAGAAGGTCAAGAACCTCCGGCGCGACCCGCGGCTGCACATCGTCGCCGAGAGTGGCTCGCGTGGCGCCGAGATCAAGGGCGTCGCGATCCGGGGGCGCGCCGAGTTCCTCTCCGACTCCCCCGACCGCCGCGCCCTCGTGACCCGGATCGTGGACAAATACCACCCGCACCTCGAGAAGTACTGGAGCGGCCGCGCGATGCCCGCGGATCGCGTGATGTTCCGGGTGGTCCCCCAGCAGGTGCGCACCTGGGGGCTCGAATGACTCGGCGGCTCGGCATCGGATTGGCCCTGCTCGCGCTGCTCGGGATGGGGGTGCCCGCGGCGGCGCAGGAGGCCGCGAGTCCGCAGCTCCTGCTGCGGGAGGTGCTCGCGGGAATGCCCCGGGGCGAACGGCAGGAAGTGCGCGTGCTCACCGCCGGGATCAAGCCCGGCGACAAGACGGTGTTCCACACGCACCGGTTCCCGGTGATCGTCTACGTGCTGGAGGGCTCCTTCACGCTCGAGCTGGAGGGTCGCGCGCCACGGACGGTGAAGGCGGGCGAGGCCATGGTGGAGCCGCCGAACGTGAAGATGACGGGCTACAACCGCAGCGCCACCGATCTCCTGCGGGTGCTGATCGTCTACACCAGCGATCCCGACACGCCGTTCCTCGACCTGGTGCCAACCCGCTAGCCGGCAGAGGGCTCGCACCGAACCTAGAGACCACATCCCGAAATATCCGGGTCTGTGTAACACTGAAAGAGCACAAAGGGACGATGCGTAACCCCATGTCCCCAAAGGCCGCTCAAGCCAATTCCCTCGGGCATCGCGCCCGGGATTATCCGCACCAAACCCACAGTCGGCCGAATTATCCAGACCTGGATACTTCCAGTTAGAGCGCAGCCTGAGTATCGCAATGCGTGAACGTGGGGCGAAGCCAACACTGGCGATTCTCAAGACCCATTTTCGTAAGAGCAAGGACGGCGGGTGGGCAATCGAAACCCTCAAGAGCATTCCATTGAAACTCCGTAGTGGCAGCAGAGACGCTAGTTTCTTCGCGATCGAGGATGATCTCGTCGTCGAAAGCCCAGCGCTCGTCGGAACGATCAAGTCTGTCCTAGGTCACAGCATCGCGCCTATCGTTGCGCATGTTCCTGGCGAGCGGATACTCCGATGTCTGGGCACGGGGTTCTTCATAAGCTGCAGTGGTTTGCTCGTTACAGCAGCCCACGTCATCACCGATCCAATTGAGAGGCAGTACGGTTCGGTCAAGGAGCTCGACAACCGAACGTGGAACCTCGGCAACCTCGCACTTGGTGTGATGATTCCACTGAACCCGATCCTTCAGGGTTCCGGCTATGTGTGTCGCGACATAGAGTGGGCGGGTTTCTTGGCTGAACGTGCCGAGAAGCCGCTGCCGATCGCTGGAGTGAATCTGAAGCTCACCTCGGACACAGCCATCTGCAAGGTGTCACCAATTGCGGAGGGCATTCCGTACCAGCCCCTTGCGATAGTACAACCTGGCCTAGCTGGCACAGGAATGGGCGTCGGAAAGATAGCTACTACGATCGGATACGGCGAAATGCGCGAAGTCGAACTCCAGCGAGAATCGGAACGCGTCATGTCTGGCGACTTCTTTTTCGATCTACACGTTTCCACCGGGGTCATCCTAGAACGCTTTCCTGACAACATGACTAGCCGGCAAGTGCCTGCACCAGGGGCATGTTTCTCGGCGGCGCTTCAATTGCCGGCCGGAATGAGTGGCCGCCCGATATTTGATGACGAGGGGATCTATGTGCACGGCGTCGTCAGTAAGGGTTGGGTTGACGCGAGTGGCCCGACGAAGTTCGGCTACGGCTGTATGCTGGCCCCCTCCTTTGGGCTGACGATTGAGCCGCTGGGTAACAAGACGTTGCGCGACCTCCACCAGTCAGGTGAGCTTGGCTTTCCCAAGCTACGCGGGCCGGACCTTTAGACTCCCAGTATGAGCACGAAACACTCTAGCTCTAGTTTGAGCGGACGCGCCGAAGCGCGCCGCTCAACATGGCGTTAGGCCCCAGGCATGCCAGCTTCACAGCTACGCATCACGTCAGTGCCACCGGGCGAAGCGCCACTGTGGGTACGTGAGAAATGGGTAGGCTTGTCTCTGCCGCTTACACAACGCAGGGCACAAGCGCTCTCACTTTTTACGTCCGGTGTGCTGTCGGGTCCGAGAGGTTTCTTCTCCTCCATCGGTGCTCTTGTGGCAGGCAAGCTTGAACGCCGGTCTGGTTTCCTCGTGGAAGCGCAGGCCGCCATTGCAGTCCTCGCGGAGAGCAGTCCCGAAGCCGCTGCATGGTGGCAAGAGAACACACCGCACTTGTTGCGGCCAAAGCGCTACTTCGTGTTCCCGCAAGGTGTTGGACATGTCAGCGAAACCGGACCTGTGGCCTAACTCTTCGCTCCAGCCGACGCACTACGGCCCGCTGCCGTCGCGCGCGGCTGAGCTCAGACGTTTGGCAGCGACTCATGTGGGACCCTGAGGCGGTGGACACAGCTGCCCCACCCAGGCCGTTGGTAGTGGAATATCCGCTCGAGGAGGCCATCGATGAATACGCGAGCACTACGCGACGAGATAGCTACGTTCTTCGATGACTTCGTCGAAGCGTTTGGCACCTTCAACGGGGGCCGAATCGCCGCCCGTTACTTCGTTCCAGGAGTTGCGTTGCGCGGAGACGGATCGATCCAATCTCTCGAGTCTCGTGCAGAGGTGGAGCGCTTTTTCCAATCAGCCGTCGACTCGTACCGCCGCGATGGGTGTCGGGGCACTCGGTTCAAGGATCTTGACGTCGTGCCGATGGGCGGCCGGAGCGTTCTGGGGACCGTAACCTGGGAACTACTGCGGGAGGACCGAACAGTGCTTCGGCACTGGCGGCAATCGTACAACCTGGTTCGGGTCGAGGGGGGCTGGCAGATCCTTGCTTCCACATACCACGTCGGCTAGGCCTTCCCGCGCCAACGCCATGAAACCGTCCCTCAAGGTCGCCGTGGTCGCCGGCGGGTACATCGGGGCCTTTCTCATGGCATCCGCGGTTGTTGCCATCCGCGTCGCGAACACGAGCGGCCCGGATGCACAGGCGTCAAGCGGCATGTACGCGTTCGGGGACGCAGTTCTCTTCGTCGCCGTATTCGGGGTCTCCGCTCTCGTGCCCACGGGCGCAGGGCTCTTCTTCCTCCGGCCCTACCGTCCCTTCTGGACAGTGCTCTCGGCATTGGGTCTCACGGTGGCGCTCACGGGTGTTGCGGCCGCCATCCTCTTCGCGGTCGGTAGGCATGCGACGCCTTCGCCCCTCGCGACATGGGCCGGGTTCTCCGTGCTCAGGATCCTCGTTGCGCCACTCCTCGCACTCACCTTTCTCGTGTGCACATTCCTCTCGCCGTACCGCTCCCCTCGGGTCGCGTTTCTGGCGGCCAGCGTGATGGAGGCGGCAGTGAGCGCGTACGGAGGGTCCGTCTGGTTCGTCCCTCTGTTCTTCCACAGGCCATAGCGGTCCCGGTATGAGCCGCGGCTACCCGCGTCACTCTATCCGCACCCTCCCGCGGAGCACGCGGGCGCCCAACGAGTTCTGCCGGGGCGAGCGCAGTGTCCTGGCCGCCGCAGCTGAAGGGCGGCGCTAAGTGGGCGGGGGCCAGTACGTGCACGAATCGAACCGGTTTCTTCGAAGGCTGCTTTCGCAGTGTGGCTCGTATCCGATCATCGCCGCGGCCGCGGCATCGGGCCAGCTTCCTCATTTCCCGGTGACGCTCTTCGATCATGTCGGCGAGGTCTACCGGCGGGTCGAGACAGCCGCCGATCACGATGTTGCCGGGATCGAGGAGCCGAGGTTAGCGGCTCTGGTCCACGAGGAACCGCAGGAGTCGCTCCCGAAGGTCCTTCGTTCAGCGGGCGTGTTCGACTTTGCGCCGACCGTCATGGCGGTGACCGGTGGATTTGGACGCATCTGGAAGGTTCGGACGGAAGGGGATCTTCGTGACTACGTCGAGGTCAGCCGGCCACACCTCACCTCGATCCTTCTCTTCGAGTTGGCGCACGAAGGGCAAGTGATCCCCGAGATGGAACGAGCCGCTGAAGTAGGCGGGCTGCAGGCCGCTCTCAAATGCTGGGCGGAGCGACTCGCGGGAGCAGCGCCGCCGCTGAACCGCCGGGTCGTTATGTAGTCATGAGCAAGCGCCATGTCTGTTTGATGTTGGCGGGACTGGCTCTCGCGTTCGGCCTCGGTATCGCCAGCTCGGTCGGTAGCGTGACCGGAGACGGCATCGAGATCCTCGATGATCCACGACCCTCCGCCACGGATACGATCGATCTCGGGCGTCGCTTCGGCACCGCGCCGTGCGTATCGAAGCAACCGGGCAAGACGATTCTCGAGGTGCTGCTCCCCGACGCAAAGCGAATCCTCATCCATCGATTCGACAGCGGAGAGTGGGGCAACCTTGAAGCCGTGAAAGGCTACATCAAGCGGCTTCTGAGTGCCGAGCCTGAGGGCGGGATGCTCTCGGCTAGCGTGCACTGGGCAGAGTTGCGCCCGCTGGAGATTCTCGCTTCGGTTGAGTTTGCCAACGGTCAGCGGCAGCCGCTCCAGGTCGCTAACGGCTATGCTCATTTCCAGGACGGGTCCGGATGTGAGTGGTGGGCTCGATACCTGGGGCCAGATCGAAGCAAGTGGGTCGTGCGACCGTGAGAGATGTCCAGATTCGGCCCGGCACCGTAGAGGACGCGGCGCTACTGTGGAAGGCCGAGGTCGAGACCGCCAGGACGGCGGGTCGCTTGGTCTCGCGCCCGCACGAGCTGCTGCTCGAGGCCTTTCAAATGAAGCTCCGCGAGCTGGGTCCGCGCGGCTGCTACGTGGTTGCCGTCGAGGAAGGAGAGATCTCCGGCCACGCCTTCCTGGAGCCCATGTCGCTCGAAGCGCTGCAGCACGTCTATCGCCTGACAATCGTGGTGCACCCAGGTCGCACGGGTCGCGGTGTCGGAACCGCGCTGCTCACTCACCTGCAGGGTTGGGCCGCTTCCCTGGCCGGCTTGAGAAAGGTCGAGCTTCTGGTTCGGGACAGCAATCCGGGGGCCATCAGGCTCTATCGGCGCCTCGGCTTCGTCGAGGAAGGTCGCTTCCGGGACCGCATCCGACTTCCAGACGGCACCTTCGTGGACGACATCGCGATGGCGTGGTTCCCCCCAGAGAGAAGTGACTAGCTCGGGCCTGAAGCGGCCAAGCACGAAAGCTTCGGCGTTCCGGGAGTCAAAGGTGGCAAGATCGATACGGGTAGGTATGGTCGATCCAGGCGCGAACTATGGCGGAACGATTCCGGAGTACTACGACACCTGTCTGGGACCCGCCTGGTTCGACGCATTCGCTGTGGATCTTGCGCAGCGCTTGCCGGCCCGCGTGGCGGGCAACGTGCTGGAGATCGCCTGCGGAACTGGGCTGGTGACCCGTCGACTGCGAGAGCACATGGATCCGGCGAGCCGGTTGTTTGCCAGCGACATCAGCAAGGCAATGCTGGACTACGCGCGCAGCAAGCTAGTGCACTACGAGGGCATCGAATGGCGCGAGGCGGACGCGGCCAGCTTGCCATTCGGCGCGGGCGAGTTCAGCGCGGTGGTCTGCGCCTTCGGCGTCATGTTTGTTCCCGACAAGCAAGCGGTATTCAGAGAGGTACGTCGGGTGCTCAAGAGTGGTGGAATCTTCCTGTTCAATGTGTGGGACCGTCTGGAGGAAAACCTCGCTTCTGCAATCAACGCGAAGGTGATCGAGGATCTGTTTCCCGGGGACCCGGAAGCTCACTTCAGAACGCCCTATGAGATGCACGATCCCGAGGCGTTGCAGCGATTGCTCAAGGAGACGGGGTTTCGTGAAGAGCGGATCGAGAGGAAACAGGTTGAGGTCGGCGGGGTGAGTGCGCGGAGGATCGCCGTTGGACAGATTCGCGGAACCCCGCGCTCCCTATTGATTGAGCAGCGCGGCGCCTCGCTGGATGATGTGGTCGAAAAGGTAGCGGCGGCATTGGCGAGCGTAGGTGGGGCTGACCCATGGAGAGGTGTCGCGAACGCGGTGGTGGTCGAGGCACGCCGAGATGGATAGCGAAGCCGCCATATGAGGGAAGTGACGTACTATCGCTGGGCTGCAACCTTGCCCGTCGTGATGCCGTTCGTGGCCCACTTGTTCTACCGAGACAATCCGACGATCGGCCTGGTTGATCGGGTCACGACCCTGCTCTACGTCTCCGGGATCGCGTGGCCGGCCTATGTTCCCTTCGCGGCCGCTCCGTTCTGGTGGCTCCGGAGCGAGCCCGCGGCCCGGTATCGGCGGGTGTCGTGGATCGCACCGGTCCTGTTCCTTCCGCTGTTTCTGGCCTACCTTCTTCTGGTCCGATGGTGGACGGCGAGTACCGAGCCGTGGGCCGATGTGCTCATCTTCTATTCCGTGGTGGTGCTGCTGTTCGGGTATGGCTACGTGTTGCTGACGCATGCGGGACGGCGAGCTCTCGCCTGGCGGGGCAGGGCGCTTGCTACTTGAGGAGACCGGCTCCGCCGCCGGCCGATACGTCTGAACAGACCCGCGCTGATCGTCTGTGGAGTGCTGCTGGTCGCGCTGGCGGCAGTCACCGCGGTCGGGGAGTACGTGAGGTGGCACCTCCCCAGTGGCGACGACAAGCTCGCGGCGTGCAGAGCCGTCGCGCCTGGGTCCAGCCTCACGGAGGTCGTGGCCGTGCTGGGGCAGCCCATCGCGCGGCAGGTCGCGGATGGGGCGGAGGGAGCGGTCTGGCTCGAGTTCGCGACGCCCTCGATCGCCGCCGGACGGATCCGGGCCGCCGTCCACGAGCCGACCGGAAAGATTCTCGCCCTCCGATGCAGCGCGGATGGGCCGGACACCTGGGCCGCGCAGGACTAGGTGGAGGCGCGCATCGAGCGCCTGCGTGAGCTGCCGGCCGATCGCATGGCGCCTCTGATCACCGAGAGCGAGCAGGGCGGCGTGCGATTCGTGCGCCGGCTCGCGGAGGAGTGGGCGAGCGGCCGCAATCGTTTCGACCGCCCCGGCGAGGCCCTGTTCGGCGCCCTGACCGGCGGGCACCTGGTCGGCGTCTGCGGCCTGAACGTCGACCCGTACGCCGCCGAGCCGCGCGTCGGCCGCGTGCGGCACCTCTACGTGCTGACGGCGCATCGGCGGCTCGGGGTCGGGCACCAGCTCGTGGTCACCGTCGTGGCGGCCGCCCACGGCCCGTTCGCCATGCTCCGGCTGAGCACGGGGAATCCCGAGGCCGCACGGCTCTACGAGGCGCTGGGATTCCGCCGGCACCCCGGTGACGCCCACTGTACCCATGTCATGGAGCTGGCCGCCGCCCGATGAGCGAGGACGCGTCCCGCACCCGCGAGAGCTACGACGAGCTCGCCGCGACCTACACCGAGCGCATCTTCACCGAGCTGGCCGGCAAGCCGCTCGACCGGCACCTGCTGAACCGCCTCGCGGAAGACGTGCGGGGCCACGGGCTGGTCGCCGATCTCGGCTGCGGGCCCGGCCACGTGGCCCGGTATCTCCACGACCAGGGCGTCCGGATGCTCGGCATCGATCTGTCGCCCCGGATGATCGACTCGGCCCGCCAGCGTTCTCCGGACATCGAATTCCGGGTCGGCGACATGCGGGCGCTCGATCTGCCCGACGGCGCGCTGGCGGGCATCGTCGCCTTCTACTCGCTCATCCACATCGGCGAGCCCGAGATGGGGGCGACCTTGCGTGAGCTGCGGCGGGTGCTGGCGCCCGGCGGCCTCCTGCTCGTCGCCTTTCACATCGGCGAGGAGACGGTGCACCGCGACGAGCTCTGGGGCCACACCGTGTCGCTGGACTTCCGCTTCTTGATGCCTTCGCCGATGGTCGCGCGTCTCATCGAGGCCGGCTTCGCCGTCCTGGAGCGTGTCGAGCGGGAGCCCTACCCGGAGGTCGAGCATCCCAGCCGCCGCTGCTATCTCCTCGCCCGCTCACCCGCGGATCAGTAGCACCAGACCCGAGACGAAGAGCACCGCGAACACCACACGGCGGAAGCGCGCACGGTCGAGGCGGTTGAAGAGCAGCATGCCCGCCGCGAGCCCGACCACCGCGGGCGCCGCGAAGAGCCAGGTGAGGCGCCAGACCTCCCGATCGAGGAGGCCGGCCCACCAGTAGCCGATCAGGATGACGGCCTGGTTCACCATCAGGAAGGCCTGGATATTGGCCTTCACCGTCCGCGGGCTCCAGTCCTGGGCCGCCGCGTAGAGGATCACCGGCGGGCCGGGCGTGCCGATCGCGCCGCCCAGAACGCCCGCGGCCAGGCCGGCGCCGAATCCCCAGCCGCGGCCGCGCAGGCGCTCCGGATAGAGCCCAAGCCACTCGAGCGCCACGATCACCAGCAGCACCAGGCCGATGAGGCGCTTCAGCAGGTCGGACGGCAGCCCGGCCAGGAGCCAGACCCCGGCGGGCGTCGCCAGGATGGTGCCGGCCACGAGCTCGGTCATGCCGTGCAGCGTGAAGTCGCGGCGCAGCGGGATGAAGATGATCACGATGAAGATGGCCGCATAGACCGTGATCAGGACGATGGCCTGCTGCGGCGACATGAGGAACGGCAGGAAGGCGAGCGAGACGAGGCCGATGCCGAAGCCGGCCAGCCCCTGGACGAAGCAGGCGGCCGCAATGACCACCGCGCCGACCAGCCAGGCGAGCGACAAGGAGAGGCGCCTAGACGAGGAAGCGGATGACGACGATGAGATGCCGCGCGGCCGCGTGGAAGTCCTTCATCCGCTCGTCCCAGGCCATGGCGAGGCATTGTAGCAGCCCCTCGCCAAGCCTGGGCCGCTTGGGTACACTGCGGGGGCAGATTTCATCCACGCCATCGGAGGCCACGCGCAATGAAGCATCTGAAGGTCAATCGCACCGAGCTCACGCCGGTGAGCTTCCTCGTCCGCAGCGCCGACGTCTTCCCGGACAAGGCGGCGGTGGTGCACGGGAGCCGACGCTACACCTACCGGCAGCTCGCCGAGCGGGTGAACCGCCTGGCCTCCGCGCTGCGAAGGATCGGCCTGCAGAAGCACGATCGCGTGGCGTTCATCTGCCCCAACATCCCGCCCATGCTCGAGGCGCATTACGGCGTGCCGGCCGCGGGCGGCATCCTGGTGGCGATCAACACCCGGCTCTCCTCCGACGAGATCGGCTACATCCTCCAGCACTCCGGCTCGAAGTTCCTCTTCGTGGACGCCGAGCTCGAGGGGCTCATCAAGCCGCTCGAGCTCGGCGACATGAAGGTGGTGCGCGTGGACGACACCGGCGCCGCCGGCGATCCCTACGAAGATTTCCTGGCGGGCGGCTCGCCCGAGCCGGTGGAGAGCTGGCTCGAGAGCGAGGACGAAACCATCTCGATCAACTACACCTCGGGCACCACCGGACGGCCCAAGGGGGTCATGTACTCGCATCGCGGGACCTGGGTCAATGCCGTCGGCGAGATCACCGAGACCGGTATCTCCTTCGACGCCAAGTATCTCTGGACGCTCCCCATGTTCCACTGCAACGGCTGGTGCTTCACGTGGGGCGTCACCGCGGTGGGCGGCACCCACGTCTGCCTTCGCCGGGTGGAGTCGGCTCGCATCTGGGAGATGATCGATCGCGAGGGCATCACCCACTACAACGGCGCCCCCACCGTCCAGATCGGCGTCGTCAACGACCCCAAGGCGCACAAGCTCGATCGGCCGGTGACGGTGACGGTGGCGGGCGCGCCGCCGTCCCCCACGCTCCTGGGCAAGCTCAAGGAGCTGGGCTTCCGCCCCGTCCACGTCTACGGCCTCACCGAGACCTACGGCCCCCACACCGTGTGCGCCTGGCACGAGGAGTGGGACGCGCTGCCCGGCGAGGAGCAGGCGCGGCTGGCCGCCCGCCAGGGGCAGGGCTACGCGCTCTTCGACCTCGCCCGCGTCGTCGACGGGAACATGAACGACGTGCCCCGCGATGGAGAGACGCTGGGCGAGGTGGTGATGGCGGGCAACAACGTGATGAAGGGGTATTTCGAGCAGCCCGACGCCACCGCCGAGGCCTTCCGCGGCGGCTGGTTTCACTCGGGCGACATCGGGGTCTGGCACCCCGACGGCTACATCGAGCTGCGCGACCGCAAGAAGGACATCATCATCTCGGGAGGCGAGAACATCTCCACCATCGAGGTCGAGCAGTGCGTGGCCCGGCACCAGAGCGTGATGGAGTGCGCGGTGGTGGCCATCCCCGACGACAAATGGGGCGAGCGCCCCAAGGCCTTCGTGACGCTCAAGCCCGGCCAGAGCGCCACCGAGCAGGACATCATCGAGTTCTGCAAGCAGCACATCGCCCACTTCAAGGCCCCGGCCGCCGTCGAGTTCGGCGACCTGCCCAAGACCTCGACCGGCAAGGTGCAGAAGTTCGTGCTGCGCGACCGGGAGTGGAAAGGGAAGACGAAGCGGATCAACTGATAATGCGCGTCGGCATCCTCGACCAGTCGCCGGTGCGGAGCGGCGGCACGCCCGCCGACGCGGTCCACGAGACGATCGAGCTCGCGCGCGCAGCCGATGGCTGGGGGTTTCACCGTTACTGGCTGGCCGAGCATCACTCGACGCCGGGGCTGGCCGGCGCGAGCCCCGAGGTGCTGATCGCCCAGGTGGCCGCGGTGACCAGCCACATCCGGGTGGGCTCGGGCGGCGTCATGCTGCCGCACTACAGCGCGCTCAAGGTGGCCGAGCAGTTCCGGATGCTGGAGACGCTCCATCCCGGCCGCATCGACCTCGGGATCGGCCGCGCGCCGGGCAGCGACCAGCGCACCGCGCGGATCCTGCGCCATGGGCCCGGCGCCCTCGGGATCGAGCACTACCCCCGCCAGATCCAGGATCTGGTCGCCTTCCTCCACGACGACCTGCCGGCCGACCATCCCTGGCGCGGCGTGCACGCGATGCCCGCCGGGCCGAGCGTGCCGGAGGTGTGGCTCCTGGGCTCGAGCGACGAGAGCGCGCTGCTGGCCGCCCAGCTCGGCCAGTCCTTCTGCTTCGCCCACTTCATCAACGAGCAGGGCGGGGCGGAGGTCACGCGCGCCTACCGCGACCGGTTCTGCGCCTCCCCCGACCTCGCCGCGCCGCGCAGCAGCGTGGCCGTCTTCGCGGTCTGCGCGGAGACGGAAGAGCACGCGCGGCGGCTGGCGCGGAGTCGCGACCTCTTCATCGTGCGCCTCTACACCGGCCGCCCCGCGCCGTACCCCTCGGTGGAAGAGGCGGAGGCGTATCCCTACAATGCGCAGGAGGTGGCCATCGCCCAGCACGCGGCCCGGCGCAGCGTGGTGGGCACGCCGGAGCAGGTGCACGAGCGGCTGCTGCAGATGGTCGCCGACTACCAGGCCGACGAGCTGATCGTCGTCACGATCACGCACGACTTCAAGGCGCGGATGCGCTCCTACGAATTGCTGGCCGAGGCCTTCGAGCTAACCGGGAGAACGACATGACGATGCGTTTGTCTCTGCATACGTGGACGCTGGATACCACCCCGCTCGCGGAGGCGCTCGCCGTCATCAAGAAGACGGGCTGGGACGCCGTCGAGCTGCGCCGCCTCGACTTCGAGCGCGCCGCCCAGGCCGGCCAGTCCGCCGAGCAGGTGCTGGCGCTGGTGCGCGCGTCCGGTCTGCCGGTGGCCTGCGTGGGCGTGGAGCTCGGCTGGGTGTGGGCCGCCGGTGAGGAGCGGGCGCGGCTGCTGCGCGTGTTCGCGGAGCAGGCCGCGCGCGCGAAGGCGCTCGGCTGCGCCACGATCATGAGCCCGGTGGATCGCGGCCGCGGGGACACCGCGGACGCCGCGCGTAGCATTCGAGAAGTCGGCGACATCGCCCGCGAACACGGCGTGCGTCTGGCCGTCGAGTTCAACTCCCAGTGCGAGCAGCTCAACGCGCTCGGGCCGATGCGCGAGGTGATGGCGCGGGCCGGCCATCCCCAGACGGGCCTCCTGCTCGATACCTATCATCTCGGCCGCACCGGCGCCTCGCCGCGCGAGATCGAGGACGTGCGGCCCGAGGAGATCGCCTACGTGCAGTACAGCGACGTGCCGCGCACGGGCCTCGAGCCGGGCAAGGCGCTCGATCGCCTGCCGCCGGGGCAGGGGAGCGTGCCGTTCAAGGCGTTCTTCGCCGCGTTCGTCCGCCAGGGCTACGCCGGCTACGCGAGCTACGAGGCGCCCAACCCGGCCGCGTGGAAGCGCCCGGCCGAGGACGTGGCCCGCGAAGCCCTCGCCGCCACCCGCGCGGTCGTGCCCTAGCCCGGGGGTCAGCGTGAACACATGGCCTACCCTCACCCCGACCCTCTCCCTCGCCGAGGGAGAGGGAGTCGTTTCGATCCCCTCGCCCCCGGAGGGGGAGAGGGCAGGGTGAAGGGGGCGCTAGGAGGGGAGAACCCATGCGATACCGCAAGCGCGCGATGATCGTGGCCGCCCAGCCGGAGGCCACCGAGGCCGGGGCGGAGATCCTGAAGGCCGGCGGCAACGCGGTGGACGCCGCGATGGCCTGCGCCTTCGTGCAGGGCGTGGTGGATCCGCTGATGTGCGGCATCGCGGGCTTCGGGAGCTGCGGCATCGCGATGCCTGCCGCCGGCTTCCACGGCTACATCGACTTCCACGCGCCCGCCCCGCGCGCGGTCCGTCCCGACATGTGGGCCGACCGCATCGAGTCGGAGGCGCGCGACGGCTACGGTTTCATCCTGCGCGGGCGGGTGAACGACATCGGCTACCAGGCCATCTGCGCGCCGGCCAGCCTGCGGGCCTACCGCGACGCCCACCGCGAGCACGGGCGGCTGCCGTGGGAGCAGATCCTGGAACCGGCGATCGCGTGGGCCGAGGGGGGCTGGACGGTACGCCCGCACGTGGGCTCCTGGTGGGCGGAGGACGGCCAGATGGGCCGCGCCGCGAACCACGAGCGGCTCGCGTTCACGCCGGCCTCGCGTGCGCTTTACTGCCGGGCCGACGGCACGCCCAAGCGGCTGGGCGACCGGGTGGTGAATCGCGATCTCGGCCAGACGCTCCGGCTGATCGCCAAGCACGGCGACGAGGTGTTCTACGAGGGCGAGATCGCCCACGCCATCGTCGAGGACATGCGGAAACACGACGGCCTGATCGCCGCCGAGGATCTGCGCGGCTGGCGCCCCACGCGCAACGCGCCGCTCTGGGGCACCTACCGGCGCTACCGGGTCTCGAGCAACCGGCCTCCCGGCGGCGGGGTGATGCTCCTCGAGATGCTGAACATCCTGGAGCACTTTCCGCTCGCCTCGCTCGAGCACAACTCGGCCGAGTACGTGCGGCTGGTCGCCGAGGCCATGAAGCGCGCGACGATCGACAAGGACCGCCACGTGGGCGATCCGCGTTTCGTGGAGGTGCCGGTGGACCGGCTTGCGGGCAAGCCCTACGCGGCGGAGATGGCCGCCGAGATCCGCGCCGGGAGGAAGGCCGACGTGCCGCGCTTCAACGCGGGCGCCCCGGTCAAGGACACCACGCACGTCTCCGTCATGGACGCCGAGGGCAACTGCGTGACCATGACCCACTCGCTCGGCATGCCGTCGGGCGTGGTCACCGCCGGGCTCGGCTTCATGTACAACGGCTGCATGGGCGTCTTCGACCCGCGCCCCGGCCGGGCCGGCAGCCTGGCCCCCGGAAAGGCGCGGTTCAGCTCGGTGGTGCCCTCGATCGTGTGGGAGGCCGACCGGCCGCACCTGATCATCGGCGCCCCGGGCGCGACCCAGATCGCGATGGGCGTGCTGCAGGTGCTGCTGAACGCGCTCGACTTCGACATGACCATGGTGGAGGCGGTGAGCGCGCCGCGCTTCTCGGCCACCGGCAACGCCATCGACGTGTCCAACCGCATCCCGCGCGGGGTGGAGCGCGAGCTCCAGACCATGGGCTACGAGGTCGTGCGCAGCCCGAACACCTATGGCTTCGCGGCGGTGCACGCCATCCGCGTGCACCCCGACGGCCTCGACGGCGGCGCCGATCCCGGCCACGATGGGATCGTGATG
>Ga0193719_10000493_pt1 | contig 14841 bp, 11 predicted proteins | sample U2a2metaG_FD_160103 | JGI IMG/M metagenome (GOLD analysis project Ga0193719, IMG submission 160103) | Soil microbial communities from a riparian zone of the East river system, Colorado, United States - U2a2 | ecosystem: Environmental > Terrestrial > Soil > Riparian zone | place: USA: East... | reverse complement strand
CGACGAAGCCGCCATCCGCGAATCGCTGGAAACCCTGCTGGAGCTGGAAGGCTACTCGGTAGAATCGGCTGCCAGCGCCGATCAGGGGTTGACGCGGATTGGTGAGCGGCCTTTCGACCTGGTACTGCTCGATCTGGCCTTGCCGGACCGGAACGGCCTGGAGCTGCTCACCGAACTTCATGCTCACGATCCCCAGCTTTGCGTGATCATGATTACCGCCTACGGTACGGTGGAAAATGCGGTGAAAGCGATGCAGGCGGGCGCCACCAACTTCGTGCAGAAGCCCTGGGACAACGAAAAGCTGCTGGCCGATGTGCGCATCGCAGTGGGCCGCCACCGCACCGAAGCGGAAAACGTCCAGCTCAAGCGTGCCCTGAAGCAGCGCTACAACTTTGAACATATCGTGGGCAAGAGCGAGCCCATGCTGAAGATTTTCGATCTGGTGGCCCAAGTGGCGCCCAGCCGCTCGACCATCCTTCTGCAGGGCGAGAGCGGAACCGGCAAGGAGCTAATCGCCAAGGCCATCCATTTGAATTCCCCACGCCGGGACCGGGCGTTTGTCCCGGTGAATACCGGCTCCATGCCCCCGGACCTGCTGGAATCCACGCTGTTCGGGCACGTCAAGGGAGCATTTACCAGCGCCGTCGCCAGCAAGAAAGGCCTGTTCGAAATCGCCGACCGGGGAACGCTATTCCTCGACGAAATCGGTACCATGAGCTTGGACACCCAGAGCAAGATTCTGCGCGTTCTGCAGGACCGCAAGTTCATGCACTTGGGCGGGGTCCACGAACTTCAGGTGGACGTGCGCATCATCGCAGCTACCAACGTGGACCTGAAACAACTGGTCCGCGAAGGCAAATTCCGCGACGATCTGTTCTATCGCCTGAACGTGATCTCCATTGATCTGCCCCCTCTAAGACAGCGAAAGGAAGACATTCCTTTGCTGGTTGATTTCTTCCTGGCAAAGTATTCGGAAGAAAACGAACGGCCGCGGCGGAGAATGATCCCGGAAGGCCTGCGCCCGCTGCTGTCCTATTCCTGGCCGGGCAACGTACGGGAACTGGAAAATGTGGTCGAGCGGGCCGTCGTCCTCTCCACCGGAGTGGACATCGGTCCGGAACTTCTTCCCGACCAGATCGTGGGTCGCGGAACGCCCCTCCCTCTGCTCGAACATCGCGGCGACGCTTCGCTGTTCGATATCGTCGAGGACTGCGAACGCCACATCATCCTGGACATGCTCGAAAAGTGCAATTGGAACCAGACCGAAGCCGCGGAACGCTTCCACGTGCCACTTTCTACCCTGAATCAAAAAATCAAGCGCCTGACGATCGAGATCAAGAAGAAAACGAGGGAGTAAGGGGGTCGGAGGTTAGACGTCGGACCTCGATGTCTGCTTTTTCGGCTGCTGGGGCGTTTCTATGTTCTTGCACTGGGTTCTTGCGCTGACCCGCTCACTTTCTCTGCTATATTTCTTTCAGGTAGAGGCCGCACTGCATGGCAGCTGGGGACTTTCAGGTTCAACTTATCTCGCCCGCCCAATTTGCCAAGGAGAAAGTCCAGGCGCTGCAGGAGTATGCCCTGCTGGTGGGCCAATCTCTGGCCAACCTTTTTCGCCGGCCTTTGTACGTCACCGACATGATTCAGCAGGCCGACTTGATCGGCGTGGGCTCCCTGCCCATCGTGATTTTGACCGGCGGCTTCACCGGGGCAGTGCTGGCTCTGAATAGCGCCAGCACCCTATCGAGGTTCGGCTCGCTCACGCTCATCGCCCAACTGGTTTCCGTAGGAATGGTTACTGAGCTGGGGCCTGTCATCACTGGCCTCATGGTGGCCGGGCGCAATGCTTCTGGGATGGCCAGCGAACTCGGTTCCATGACCGTGACCGAACAGATTGACGCCATGCGCGCGCTGGGTACCGATCCCACAAAAAAGCTGGTCACACCGCGGGTGATTGCCACGGTGATCATGCTGTTTTTCCTTACCATCATCTCCGACCTGCTTGGACTGGTCGGGGGCAACATGGTTTCTTCCCTGCTGCTGGGACTGGACTCACGGCAGTACTGGACCTCCGCCTGGCAGTCCCTGGTCTGGCGGGACGTGACTACGGGGCTCATCAAACCGGTGCTGTTCGGGTTTGTCATCTCCACCGTCGGTTGTTATTTCGGGATGTCGACGCGCGGTGGCACGCAAGGGGTGGGGCGCTCCACTACCCAGGCCGTGGTGGTCGCGTCCGTGTTGATTCTGGTTGTCGACTTCTTTGTCACTAAATTGCTCATCGCTTTGCTAGGCTACCGCTGATCCAGATCGATACCCATGCCGGCTCCAACCCTACCGCTCGCAGCACCTGCCGCAGAGACTCGGCCACGGTCCCCCGAGGCGATCCGGTTCGAAGATGTTTCTCTGGCGTTTGACGACAAGCGGGTGCTGGACGGAATCTCGTTCCGCCTGGCGCACGGGGAAACCAAAGCGCTATTTGGTGTGGCGGGCTCGGGCAAGAGCACCCTCCTCAAGCTGGCGTTGGGGTTGATCAAGCCCGACTCGGGCCGCATCTACGTCCTGGGCGAGGAAGTGACCCAGCTGAGCGAAAACGATCTGTTCAGCCTGCGCGGCCAGATCGGAATGGTGTTTCAGGAGAGCGCGCTTTTTGATTCTTTCACGGTGCGGGAAAACGTTGCGTTTCGCCTGATCGAAGAAGGCAATATCCCCGAGGACGAAATCGAACGGCGGGTACGCGAGGCCCTCAGTTTCGTGGAACTGGAACGCACCGTGGATATGTTTCCTTCGGAACTTTCCGGGGGAATGCGGCGCCGGGTGGCGATTGCGCGGGCCATCATCACGCAGCCAGAAATCATTTTGTATGATTCACCGACCGGCGGACTGGATCCGGTGACCTCCACCACGATTGTGGAACTGATCGTGAAGCAGCGCGACGTTTACAAAACCAGTTCGCTGCTGGTCACCCATCGCCTGCAGGACGCCTTCATCATGGCGACGCACTGCTTTGATCGCAAGTCCAACAGGATGCTGCCGCTTGCGAGCGGCACCCGCAGCGAAGTGCCCATGACCTTTCTGATTTTGCGGGAAGGCAAAATCATCTTCGATGGCGACCTGGACGAGTTGGCGAAATCGAAGGACGAATATATCCGGGAGTATATTTCGTAAGGGGAGCCGTTCTCAGTTCTGCATTGCGGGTTCTCACCTTCCGTTTGCTTTCGCCGTCTCCGCCAGCGCTTTGCGCCGCGACTCCACGCGTGCGCTGATCATTTTCAGCCGTTCACGTCCGGCCTTTGAGCTCATGATTACTTTCTCGACGTTCCTGAACAGTCCCGGACTCTGCATTTTCTCGCGAAGCTCTTTCAACATGGGCTGGAGTTTTCCGTAGATAAAGAACATCTCACCGCTGAAGCCGCCCTCAAGAAACAGGTCAGGATGGATGGTTCCGTGAACAACCATCGACGACGCCATGTCCCAATAACCAGCGACCTGACGGAACCATGCGTTTTCCTGGGTTCCCAGGTTCGACGCCACCTTAATGAAATCGTCTGGGGTGTTCGGCCAGAAGTTCACAAGCCACCAGTTGCGGGCCTTGCGCATCTCGGCTTCGCGACGGAGATCGTAGAGCTGAAGAATCAGTTGGGCATCGGCTGCCGTGGGCTTCTTGGCCATTTGCAAATCTCCTTGGTTGGCTGACTGGCGGGGCTAGGCTCGGCCTGAGATCTGGAACCTGTTCCCCGCGTGGTTTTGCGGCTACGCTACCGGCGCCGGCTCGGCGGCGCGCTCATAGTCGCACTCTTTGTTGGGGCAGGCGATCACCGGGCCTGCCTTCAGCGCTTTCTCCACCAGGTACTCGCTGTCGCAACTGGGGCATTTTTCCGCCAGAGGTCTGCCCGCGGAGGTAAACTTGCACGCCGGATAATTTCCGCACCCGTAGAATGTGTTTCCCTTGCGCGCCTTCTTCTCCACCAGGTCGCCCTCTTTGCAGAGCGGGCACTTCACGCCGATGAAATTCTGCTTCACGTATTTGCAGTCGGGATAGCCGCTGCAGGTCGTGAACTCCCCGTAGCGCCCGTGGCGGATCATCATGTTCCGGCCGCATTTGGGGCAAAGCTCATCCAGAGGGATGTCGGGGACTTTCTTGCCCTGATCGAGACGGCGGGTGGTCTTGCAATCGGGATATCCGGTGCAAGCCATGAACTGGCCGAAGCGGCCCCGCTTAAGGACCATCACGCGGCCGCAGTTTTCGCAATATTCTTCCTGGGTCGTCTCCTGAATGTCGGCCGAATCCAGGTCGGGCAGGTTGATGGGATTTTCCTTAGTGAAGGTGCAGCTTTCGGGATTCTCTTTGTCGTACGAACTGCAGGCGTAGAAGGATCCATGCTTGCCCCACTTGATCACCAGCGGAGAGCTGCAGCGTTCGCACTTCTCGTCCGTGGGTTTCTCCATCCGCTTGATGTTCTCCATATGCTTCTCGGCATAGCGGAGGTCTTTGGCGAATCGTTTGTAGAATCCGGCGAGCGCGTCGGTCCAGGTTTCCTTGCCTTCTTCGATCTCATCAAGCTCTTCTTCCAGCCGGGCGGTGTACTGGACATCGAAAATGTCGCGGAAATTTTCCACCAGCAGGTCAGTGACGACCAGGCCGATTTCCGTGGGCGAGAACTTGCCACCCAATTTCTGGACGTACTGTCGCTCCTGAATGGTGCTGAGAATCGCAGAGTAGGTGGAAGGCCGTCCGATGCCGCGTTCTTCCAGTTCTTTCACCAGCGAGGCTTCGTTGTAACGCGGCGGAGGCTCGGTGAAGTGCTGCTCCGGCTTCAATTCCCTGAGCGTCAGCTTCTGTCCCGGCTCCAGAGGCGGGAGTTTGTGCGTGAGTTCCTCTTCTTCCTCGTCCTTGCCTTCTTTGGATTCCTCGTAAACCTTGAGGAAACCGTCAAACTTGAGCACCGATCCGGTCACACGGAACCAGAAAGATTCTGCGCCGGATTTGGCGTCGATGTCGACCGTGGTCTGGTCGAAGACGGCGGGCGTAATCTGCGACGCCACGAAGCGCTGCCAAATCAGCTTGTAGACCTTGTACTCGTCTTCTTTCAGATACTGCTTGATCTGATCCGGGTGACGCATCGCCGAAGTGGGACGGATGGCCTCATGCGCCGCCTGCGCCGCCTTCTTCTCTTTGTAGGTATTCGGCGACTCGGGCAGGTAATCGACACCATACTGCGACTGGACGTACTCGCGTACTTCCGCCAGCGCCTCGTTGGAGACGCGGGTGGAATCGGTACGCATGTAGGTGATGAGGCCGACCGAACCTTCCTCGCCGAGTTCGACACCTTCATAGAGTCGCTGGGCAATCATCATGGTGCGTTTGACGCTAAAACGCAGCTTGCGCGATGAGTCCTGCTGCAGCTTGCTGGTGGTGAACGGTGGAGCGGCGTTGCGCCGTCGCTCCTTGCGCTCGACCGTGCGGACCAGCCAGTCCGCTTTCTCCAGGGAGGCGCGGATTTTCTCCGCGTCTTCGCCATTGTTGACTTCGACCTTCTCTTCGCCCCGGCCCACGAAGCGGGCGTCGAAAGCCGGCGGCTTGGGCCCCGCCAGGTGAGCGTCAATGGTCCAGTATTCCTGCTTCTGGAAAGCTTTGATCTCCCGCTCACGTTCGACGATGAGCCGCAGAGCGACGGTCTGAACCCGGCCTGCGGATAGGCCGCGGCGCACTTTGTCCCACAGCAGCGGGGAAACCTGATATCCCACCAAACGATCAAGTACGCGGCGCGCCTGCTGCGCATCGACCAGGTTCTGATCAATGTCGCGGGGATGTTCGAAAGCTTCCTGCACGGCGCGCTTCGTGATCTCGTTGAAAGTGACGCGGCGGATGCGGTCGGGCTGAGCGTCCTTCTTCTTTTTCTTCTTGGTCTTGACTCCGTCGCCCAGTTCTTCGGCCAGGTGCCAAGCGATGGCCTCGCCCTCACGGTCCGGGTCAGGCGCCAGGTAGATGTTGTCCGCCGACAGAGCCAACTTCTTGAGCTTGGCGAGAACCTTTTCCTTGCCTGGAATGACGATGTATTCCGTCTCGAACTCGTTGTCGACATCTACGCCCAGCGTGCTCTTGGGCAGGTCCTTGACGTGCCCGAGCGAGGCTTCGACAGTAAAGCCCTTGCCCAGATATTTCTGGATGGTCTTCGCCTTGGCCGGCGATTCGACGATGACTAAGCCTTTAGACAATGTGTCCTCTACTTGTGGTTATGGTTTTGAAGCTAGCATGAATGCCGTGGTGGCAACAAGTTTTGGGGTTGAGGCTTTTAGCTCTCAGCCTTTCGCGATTAGCTTGAAACCTCCTGCCAGGCAGAGTGTTTCTGAGCCTTCCGGGAACGGGAAAAGGCATTCGCATCCCTTCGCACCAGTCCGAGTTCCCGCGGGAAGGCGCTGCATCTCTGCTCGACTGCCTTCCGCCTGGTTCGCCTCCATGCTGGTTCGCCCCCATGGAGGGCCGGATCTTGACGTACCGTCCAAATCATTCCTCCTTTCCTCCTCTATCAAGTCTTGCGCCCCTTGCAATCCGCAAGTGTCTACTTGTGGACCTTCGGGCACGCCTGGCCGTCCTTAATCTTTCTCATCTCTCCACCCAAATCGGATCAGAGCTTGAAGGGCGAGCCAACAGATCTTTTCCCTGCCCGAGGGTCGAACCACGCGACGCCGATGGCAGTGGACAATAATCCGGTCTCCCGGCGCTAGAAGCTTCAAGCATCTTTCTTTCGCGCTGCGGAAGCCCTGATTCCCCGAATAGAGATGCAGTTTGCCCGGTCTGCGATTCATGGCGAGCAGCAGAGGTCATTGCAAGTCATACGGGCCCAGGGAGTTCTCCGTCAGTGCCTTCGTGCGTCGCGGTCCGCTTGGCGCCTTGCTCGATCAGTGTGTTTGGTCCCTTCCGCACGCCCCCAATGCCCGAGACCAGTGCCCGCGAGACTAGGCCGCAGCCGCGTTTGGGATCGAACCTTCGGTTAAGGAGAGCGCCAGCCGACGCAGCGCAAGGGTCGCTGGATCTGGGAGTCACTGCCCAGGACTTCGGGCGTCTTCGGATTCACAAATTGTGTGACTTGCGGACTCTTGCACCCGCGAAAGACCCTGTCAAGATCAGCCGATGCACTCCTCTGGTAAGATTGATCATCGGCAGTATGAAACGCCTTCGCATTTCCGCCATTTCCTACCTTAATACTGCGCCCCTGATGTGGGATTTCGAGCACGGAGACGCAGCTACAGCATTCGATATCTCCTACACCGTGCCGTCGCAATGCGCCGCCGATCTGGCTGCGGGGTCGGCCGATATCGGCATCGTCCCGGCTGCCGGCTATGCCAGCATTCCAGGACTGGCTATCCTGCCCGGAGTCGCCATTGCATCGCGCTGTCCGGTTCGCTCCATCCTTCTGGTCAGTCAGGTCCCTTTAGACAAGATACGGTCGGTTGCGCTCGATACCTCTTCGCTGACTTCAGCGGCCTTGACCAAAGTCTTGTTCGCCAAGTGGTGGGGCGAAGGTCGCACTTTCACGCCTATGGCACCGGATGTGGACAAGATGCTGCAAGCGCACGATGCCGGCCTGGTGATTGGAGACCCGGCGTTGAAAGTGGATCGTTCGCGTCATCTTTTTTCCTACGACCTGGCCGAGGAGTGGATTCGTCTTACGGGCAAGCCCTTTGTTTTCGCCTTCTGGGCGGTAAGGCAAGCGGCTTTGGCGAATGCTCCCGCCGCACTTGATCTGGCCAGTATATTTCAGGAGTCGCGCGATCACGGCTTGCAAGCCGATAGCGTACAGGTCATCGCCCGGGAGTGGGCGACCCGCCTGGGCTTAAGCGAAGCGGACGTGAAGAGCTATCTGACAGAAAACATCTACTATGATCTCGATCCCGAGTGCCTCGACGGGCTTCAGCTTTTCTATCGCTATGCCGAGGAATGCGGCGCGTTGCCGGCGGCGCCGTCGTTGCGATTTCTCGATGTGGCCAAAACTGCCGCCCTCTGATTCTTTTGCAGTTTCGCCGTACCACTTGCAACGGGCGGTTACTTCTAGAAGCAGGAAGGTTAACCCAGATTCACTTATTAATCGCGACTTCGGTTTGGATCTGGCTCCGGCGCCTGGGCGGGGTGGGATTAGTGTTGCTGGGACTGGCGGATAATTCCGTGGTTCCGTTGCCCGGCAGCATGGATGTTTTGACCATTCTTCTCGCCGCCCGGCATCGTCAGCTGTGGTGGTATTACGCGTCTATGGCCACCATCGGTGCCGTGCTTGGCGGTTACATCACCTACAGTCTGGCAAGAAAGGGCGGGAAGGAGGCTTTCGAGCGCAAGCTCTCCAAGAAGAAAGCCGAGAAGGTCTTTGCACGGTTCGAGCGCTGGGGATTCGGCGCGGTTGCGCTGCCTGCGTTGTTGCCACCGCCCTTCCCCATTGTGCCTTTTCTGCTGGCGGCAGGGGCCATGCAATATTCCCGCAAGAAATTTGTAGCTGCGTTGGCGCTGGGTCGCGTGGTTCGCTTCACGATAGTGGCTGGACTGGGAGCGATTTATGGCAGGCCTATCGTCAGGTTCTTCTCGCGCTATTACGAACCGGCGCTGTTGTTGATGATTGGGCTTGGCGTGGTCGGTGGAGTTCTGGCTCTGATCCAATATTATCGGTATAAAAACAGGACGGACCTCGACAACGGGGAGCGCTCGGTTCGTCGAACCCCAGCATAAGGCCGCTATTGGGGGTTGGTTTGGACCGCTTGAATTTCTGATTGGCCTGATCCTGGATTCAGGTTTGGCAGCCGCCCCCGAGTCCGTTAGAATCTCTCTGGTGGTTTGCTGCTTATGTCTCTGACCAAACAACAGGCCCTAGATTTGTTCCGTTCCGACGACCTCATCGGCATCGGCATGGAAGCTGATGCGATGCGCCGCAAGCTTCACCCGGAGGGCGTGGCCACCTATATCATTGATCGCAATATCAACTACACCAATTTTTGCACCGAGTATTGCACCTTCTGCGCTTTCTACCGCCCCTTGAAAGGGCCAACAGCTAAAGAGGGTTACATCCTGGATTTTGACACCATCTACGAAAAGATTCGGGAAACCGTCGAACTGGGCGGTACGGGAGTGCTGATGCAAGGCGGCCTGCATCCCGACTTGAAGATTGACTGGCACGAGAAAATGCTGAGCGGCATCAAGCAGCGCTTTCCGAAAATTCATCTACATTGCTACTCGGCTTCCGAGATTATCGCGATCGCCGAATACAGCGCTTTGAGCATCCGCGACACAATTTCGCGCCTGCGGGACGCGGGATTGGATTCTATCCCCGGCGGCGGCGCCGAAATCCTCGACGATGAAGTGCGCTACAAAATTGCCCGGCTCAAGTGCCTGACCGAGGACTGGCTCAACGTGCATCGCACGGCGCACCAACTAGGCATGCGCACCACCGCCACGATGATGTTCGGGGTGGGCGAGAACATCGAAAACCGGGTCAATCATTTTGAGCGGCTCTACCAGCTGCAGGAGGAGACGGGCGGCTTCACGGCTTTTATTCCTTGGAGTTTCCAACCCGCCAATACCGCTCTGGGCGGCCGGCGCTGGGACGAGGCTACCGCGGTTGAATACCTTAAGGTTCTGGCCGTCTCTCGGTTGTATCTGTCGAATTTTCTGCATGTTCAATCCAGCTGGGTGACGCAGGGATTGAAAGTCTGCCAGATGGGGCTGCGCTTCGGCGGCAACGACGTGGGATCGGTCATGCTGGAAGAAAATGTCGTCCGGGCGGCGGGAGTCACCAATTGCACTACCGAGGAAGAACTGCGCCGCATCATCCGGGATGCGGGATTCAAGCCCGCCCAACGCGACACGCTGTACCGGACATACTTCCTGAATTAGGGGTCGAGCTGGGCCAGGTTGAAGCCCCCGGAGGACTCCGCAAAACCGGGCGAGCCCAGCCACCCCGCCCGGAGCCGCCTAGGGGGTTCGGGGTCGCCCGTCTGCACGCGGAACCCGCCGTTCTCCGGATTTGGTGAGGTCTTTCGGGTACAATGACGCTTCCGTTAGCCAGATGAAAATGACCGGAACAAGGACTTTTGCCCTGGGCGTTGCCTCCATTTCACCTTCTTTTGTGGCCACTTTCGTGGCTTCGCGGGGCATCGGGCAGTACATTCGCCAGCACTTCCTCGACACCACCTTCAAAGGCTTGTACCACCCCAACGCTTTCGACATGGCGTTGCTGATCCCCTATTTCATCGTTCTGATTCTGCTGGCCTCCTATGGCATGCACCGCTATGTGCTCGTTTACCTCTATTACAAGCACAGGAAGAATCGCACGATTGATCCGCCGCAACATTTTGCGGATCTGCCCCGCCTGACCGTGCAACTCCCTATTTTTAACGAGCAGTTTGTGGCGGAGCGACTGGTCGATGCCATCTGCCGCTTGCAGTATCCAATCGAGCAGCTTGACGTCCAGCTGCTTGATGACTCAACCGACGAGACTCAGGCCGTTGCCCAGAGCCTGGTCGAGCGGTACTCTGCGCGCGGCTTTCCGATCACCTATCATCACCGCACCAATCGTGAAGGCTTTAAGGCGGGTGCGCTGGCGGAGGGCATGCAAACCGCCAAGGGCGAGTTTATCGTCATCTTTGACGCCGACTTCGTTCCTCCGGAAAATTTTCTTCTCGAAACCATCCACCACTTCACCGACCCGAAAATAGGCATGGTGCAAACCCGATGGACTCACATCAACCGCAACTACTCGTTCCTCACGGAGGTCGAAGCCATTCTGCTGGACGGGCATTTCGTGCTGGAACATTCCGGACGGGCGCGTAGTGGCGTCTTCTTCAACTTCAATGGGACGGCGGGGGTGTGGCGGCGTAGTGCGATCGAGGAAGCCGGAGGCTGGCAGCATGACACGCTCACCGAAGATACCGACCTGTCCTATCGGGCCCAGCTCAGGGGATGGAAATTTATCTATTTGCAGGATGTGGAGTGCCCTGCCGAGCTGCCGGTAGAAATGACCGCCTTCAAAACTCAGCAGGCTCGCTGGGCGAAGGGCCTGATCCAAACCTCCAAGAAGATCCTTCCCACCGTAATGAAGAGTGATCAGCCGTTTCGGGTGAAGCTGGAGGCCTGGTATCACCTAACCGCGAATCTCAGCTACCCCCTGATGGTCGTACTCTCGGTGCTGTTGCTGCCGGCCATGATCATCCGCTTCTACCAGGGGTGGTTTCAGATGCTGTACATTGACCTGCCTTTGTTCTTGGCCTCCACGTTTTCTATTTCCAGCTTTTACCTGGTCTCGCAGCGGGAGTTGTTTCCCAAGACCTGGCCGCGGGCTCTGCTCTATCTTCCTTTTTTAATGGCGCTGGGGATTGGCCTGACCGTTACCAACACGCGCGCCGTTCTGGAAGCTCTGGTCGGACAGAAGTCGGCATTCGCGCGCACTCCGAAATATCGCGTGGAATCGAGAAAAGACAGAATCAACACTACTAAGTACCGGCGACGCCTGGGATGGGTTCCTTGGCTGGAGCTTTTGATCGGCAGCTACTTCGCGCTCACCGTCTACTATGCCGTCGCCAACGAAAACTACATTACTGTGCCATTTCTTGTCTTATTCGTACTCGGCTACTGGTACACGGGCTTAATGTCATTGTTACAAGGCCGATTCTCCGGCTTGTCCCTGAGCGCGGAGACCCACACCAAGCCGTTTCCGGTCGGGGTGTAGGGAAACCGGACCACAGAGCAGCGAGTCCGGCCCGATCCTCAACCGCTGCCATCCCTCACCGGGCTCGAGCCACGTGCGTTGTCGATGGGCTTCCGCTTCTTGTGGTTCGCGTTTTCCAGCGGAAAATCAAGTCGAGCCCTCGATCCACTTCAATTCCTTTCTTTTCCCCGGATGTGGGTTTAGAATTCGTACCGCTTATGCGCTCTGCCGGGCGCTGTCGCGTCGGCTGCTCCAAGGAGGATGCGATGAGCCACTTCAAAGTAATCCCCAGGTTAGCGTTCTGCGCTCTGCTGGTTTTTCTGGTCAGCTGCGAAAGGGCGCACGATCGTGAGGAAAAATATTTCCTAATTTCCACCAATATCAAGATTCCTTACTGGCACGCGGGCGCGGCCGGTTTGTTTCAAGCGGCCCAGCAGCTCAAGGTGCGTTCCGAATTCGCGGGCCCGGACTCTTATGATCCCAGGGCTGAACAGCAGGCGTTTCAGCAGGCGGTGCAAACCAAGCCTAGTGGGATCTTGGTCTCGGTCGCCGATCCCAGCTTGTTGAAGGACGATATCGATCGCGCCGTGGCGGCCGGGATTCCGGTGATTACGGTGGATTCCGATGCGCCCGCGAGTAAGCGACTCCTCTTTATCGGGACCGATAACTATCACGCCGGTCAGATTGGAGGCCAACGCCTGGCCAAGGAAATCAACGGCAAGGGCAACGTGGTGATTTTTACCATACCCGAGCAGGCCAACCTAAAAGAGCGGCTGCGCGGTTACCGCGACGCGCTTGAGGCCTCGCCTCAGATCAAGATCACTCGAGTCGTGGATATGAAAGGTGACTCCCGCGTCGCATTCGACACCGCCACGGAGGTCCTCGGATCAGACAAAAAGGAACGCACTGACGCTTTCGTGTGTTTGGAAGCGCTGGCGGGCAAGGAGGTCGCGACCGTGCTGAGCCAACATGCCGTCAAAGACAAGGTCGTTCTAGCGATGGACACTGACGAGGATACGCTGGGTTGGATCAAGAAGGGTGTGATTGCGGCCACCATCTCGCAGAAGCCCTACACCATGAGCTTTGTCGGACTCAAAATGCTCGATGACCTCTATCACCACAAGTTGGCCAATCTGACCGCCGATTGGGCCCGGGACAGCTTCGCTCCCATTCCGGCGTTTGTGGACACCGGATCATCCCTGGTCGACAAAAGCAACGTGGATGCTCTTATTGCAGCGAGCAAGTCCGTAACCAGCGGCGGGAAGTAAGCGGAAAACCACAAACCGGGGGATTCGGGATGCGAAGGGTATGGCTGCTGGTTTTTCTTTTCTGTCAACTTACCTGGGCTCTCGACCGTCAACCCAATTCCGATTTCCGAATGCGCCGCCAAACTCTGGCCAGCAAACTCAGTGGCGGCGTGGCGCTCCTGTTCGCTTCTAACGAAGCGGAAGGGCCGAACGATCTTTACGGCTACCGTCCCGACGACAATTTTTTCTATCTTTCGGGCTGGAGCGAGCCTGGCGCGGCGCTGCTTATCCTGGCAGGGACTGCAGATCACGCCTACACCGAACTTCTGTTTCTTCCCGACCACAATCCGTCTCAGGAAAAATGGACCGGGCCAAAGCTCGGCTCCGACAATGCCGACGCGGGCAAGGTCACGGGATTCGACCACATCGAGGTCCTTGATCATCTGCGCGCGGAGCTGGTTCGTCTCTTGCCGGCGGGACGGGTGAGCATTTACACCGATGTGCCGGCCGGGGATGAAACCTCCAACTCAACCGCGCCGCTGGAATGGTTGAGGCGGGCCAACGCATTTCCTGTAGGAGTATCTTTCCAGGATGTCAGGCCGCTCCTGGCCTCGCTTCGAACCTACAAGGACGCAGGAGAGATTGAGCGTATACGGCACGCAACCGACACCTCGATGGTAGCGCACCTCGCCGCCATGCGTGCCGTCAAACCCGGTATCACGGAGCGTGAAATCTCCGCCCTGATGCAGTATGAGTGGGGGAAACGAGGCTGCGAGCGTCCCGCCTACGCTCCCATCGTGGGGTCGGGATTCAATTCCACCGTGCTTCACTACTCCGCGGATTCAGGCACGATTCAGGCGGGAGACCTGGTGGTGATTGATGCCGCGGGAGAGTATTCCATGTACGCCTCCGACATCACTCGAACCCTGCCTGCTTCCGGCCGGTTCAGCTCCCGCCAGCGGGAGATTTACGATATCGTGCTCGGGGCGCAGCAGGCTGCGGTTGCCGCGTTCATCTCCGGCAAATCGCGGCTGCGGCGCAACCAGGCCGATTCACTACACGATGTGGCCTATAACTACATCAATTCCCATGGCAAAGACTTACACGGCGAGCCCCTGGGTAAATATTTTATTCACGGCCTGGGCCACTACGTCGGCTTGAATGTTCACGACCCCAACGACTACGACGTTCCGCTCGGTCCGGGGGCGGTGTTTACCCTCGAACCGGGTATCTATATCCCGGAGGAAAAACTGGGGGTGCGGATCGAAGACATTCTCTACATAGACAAGGATGGCAAGCTGATCAACCTGACCGCCGACCTGCCGCACACAGCCGACGCCGTCGAGCGTGCCATGGCCGGCAAGTAAGCCCTGGTATGCGGTACGTCAGCCGGGCCGTCATCAGAAAAGCCTACAGCCCCCGAAGGCTGTGGCCTGCGGTCTTTCCGCGCGGCCGGGCACCCGGGGTCCCCCTAGATGCGCGCAAGATCCCGAGCGGAGCTTTCGCGGCGCCGTCCGGGGTGACGCCGGTTGCAGGGTTGGGCGCGACCCACGCCATCTCTCGCGCACATTCCATTTCCTTTTTGTTATCCTAGGACATCGTGCGGATGATCTGGTTGTTCCTGATCCTGGCCTTAAGTACCGTCTCGGTGACTTTGGTCGGACTCGCGGCCTACCTCCGGGTGCGACGCCATATGAAGGAAACGTCCTCCAGAGAAACCCACGGCAAAGATTGACGGGTAAGAATCAACTCAGAGCACAGCTTTTTGCGCCCGTCCTACACGCTTCAGGCTCTTACACCGGAGAACGTCTAACATGGCAAAGCCCGTTACGGTTGTCCTTAGCAGAGGTGGCCGCACTCTTTCCTGGGTAGAACAGGGAGCGATGGTGATCAGCTCCAGCCTGTTTGTT
>Ga0193719_10000490_pt1 | contig 14917 bp, 11 predicted proteins | sample U2a2metaG_FD_160103 | JGI IMG/M metagenome (GOLD analysis project Ga0193719, IMG submission 160103) | Soil microbial communities from a riparian zone of the East river system, Colorado, United States - U2a2 | ecosystem: Environmental > Terrestrial > Soil > Riparian zone | place: USA: East... | reverse complement strand
TAAAATTCGCCATTGTCTCAGTAACATTAGATCCGGTGTTTGAGACTAGTTTTAGTGGTACCTCCGTAAAATTAGGTGTCGACTTTACGACCGTCATTGTTTCTGGCTGGAATTCTTTTACGAAGAAATAATTACTCTTATCATTGTATGCAAGATCCGCCATAGTTAACACCCTAAAATCATTTTCATATAGGTATTTCATTTGAGCTTCAAACAATTTTAAGCTGGTATTGTATATATCTCCACTTTCCCCCACCCTATGATATGCGATTATAGGGATTGCCCTTATTGTTCCATCATTATTGTATTTTGTTTGGCTGTTCACAATTTTGATGAATTTATCAAGCATCACAGTGTCGTTGTAAGAATTTTCATTTCTTGTTGCATCTTGACTCCAGGCTCTGACTGTGTATCTATTGGCATAAGTTAGACCATCCTTATCTGTATATGTTCTACAGTCAGTTTGAGTAGGCTGCACTTGGGGGTTATCGCATCTTAGGAAAGCAAGAGCGTCATTGCCTGTTCTGGCTATCTCATAATACTTGGCTACAATATTAATTACAGTCTTGTCATCAGAGCCACTATCAAAGGGATATGCAAAGCTTTTAGCATTTATACCATGGTCTTGAAGACATTTCTTTGACGCGCTTAACTCAAATTCAATATCTTTCTTTGGCAATTTATCAAGGTGAATATGATGCATGCTATGCGAGGCTATATCATGTCCCTCTCTATGCAGTGTCTCTACCTCTTGCCAATTCATGTATCCCTCTTTCGCTCCTATATAGGTGCATACAACATAGAAAGTGGCCTTAAATCCATACTTGTCAAGAATTGGTTTGGCGTTTGTATATTGACTCTTTTGGCTATCATCAAAATTTAAAATTACTACTTTATTGTCATTTCCTCCCGTTTCGACCGGTGTTGCAAGCACCTTCGGTAGAAAGGCATAATCATTTGAAAGATTCGGCATAATCATAAATAGAATAATTATTAATAAAGTAATAATGCGCGTGCTTTTTAATTTGTTACTCTGCAAGGACTTAATATGATCAAAATCATCATTCATATAATTTATGGATATCGATAAATTATCTGTAAAATTATCTCCAAGAAGAAGGTACGATGCATTAAAGCAATGTCGTGGTGGAGTTTGTTGTATTTGTGGAGAGATTCCAAGTAAAAAGCTAAGTTGTGATATACAAGGTGCTAAAATAATAAAGAAATAATTCATGTCTCAAAAAACTCTAGGTTGTCTCAAATGCGGCTCCACTTATGATGTCACTCCACCGGATGGTGTTTACACCGAACCTCGTGCAAAACTTGATGATCCACCCGGCGATTTTGTCGAAATGAAGAAAGAATGTATTTCCTGTAAAAATAAAAATACAATTTATTGGTACAAGCCCGAGATTAAACAATAATTTAATTTTTAGAATTGTTTTATTCAAACGACGCTAAAGGTAAAAATTATTTTATTTTTCCTTGGTCTAGAATATTAACAAAAAACTTATTCTTGCACTGAGGGCAAATTAAAAAAGCACTTACTCTTAAGGAAGTTCTAAGATTATTATACAGTGACATATCCTGTCCTGGAGGATGGAAATTCAGTCGTTCCTGTTCACAGTGGACATTAGTTTTATCCAAAGGATCAGGATTATTACAGAAAATACAATAAAAATCTATAGAATTAAAACGTTCGATTATCTTTCTTTCTGATTCTTCACTCAGATAATCTCTAATCATTTATTATTAAATTTGGAATACAATTAACTATTATTTAATATTGTATGCCTTTAACGATAATCTTAATGCATCTAAACTATCTGAATAACTTATTTGTTCTTTATCTAATGTTAATTCTTTAGCAAGCGAGTTTATGATATTTATTTATTTAAGATTGTAATTAATGTACAAATAGGGAGTTAATTTTTTATTTTTCGTAGGTACAAACTTGATAAAAAATCCAATCCAAAGTCCTCAATTCACTATGCAATGGATCGGCTTCTAATATTGAATGAGTCTGATTTATGGTATCAAAGGTAATTCGGTCTGCATTAGTTTATAGAATGAAAAACATATTCCACGGAGTCGCATTTATCACAGTTCCACGAAGTGTATTCCATGCAGATAATGGAGGCAGAGGTAGGAGTCAAATGTGTTCCACACCCTCTGCAAGAACCCCTATCATACATATTATATCATATGTAACATATTATAAAGGATACATACTACGGATATCTTCCTAACTAATTACGGCATCGAACAGGTTATGCAAAAAAAAGTAGCTAAATATTGTAGCATTTAAAGATACTCTTATCCAATAAAGAAGAATTTTAAAATTATTAATTAAAAAATCACATTGTCAAAAATGTGGAGAATGGTTAGAAAACGATTCTGTTTGTAATGAAATAGTGGATAAAATCAAATTCACATTATTAATTGCTAGTATGGCTTTTGCTGCTACATCAATTGTAAAACTGTTGATTCACATTAGGGGCTAACCATTTATTCTTCAAATTTTCCACATGAGCAATGAGTCCAACTGCATCTAGTATCATCGGTACTCAGTACCAACGTATGAGCTCCTCTTGTATGATGACATCTATTACAAATGTCTTCCTTGGGCACATTTCATCGTAGATTATTCTATGTTATAACCTTTTAGACTTAATCAATCAAAAGAACTGGTGGAAATGAACAAGACACATACAACCAATAACCCACCAGTCCTAATGAATGAATTTTGCGTTATCATATTTTCTCCAACAAACTATAAAATGGTTCAAACTTAACATAATTTAATTAATAGTATAACCTTTTTGACTTAAGCGATAATTTTTACTCAATATTATAACCCTTCAAACTTAGGCTTAATCCATCTAACAAATCATCACTACGGTTCCTGTTCGCCTACAGGTTCATAAGCATTGGCAGTGACGGACCCTTTTAATGTATTAGGATCCATAGTAATTGCAAGTGGTCTCTCATAATGAAGAATCGTCATGATATCTTTGAATCTAGAAATATGAAAATTTAATACAGGTTGATAATTTGGAGATGAGCCGATATATGCATTTGGACGAATAAGTTCACGGTCAAAGAATTTAATGTATGAATCAATTAGTTAGAATACAGATTCGTGATCATTACCGGTCAAGGTTACAAATGATGTCGAAACTAAGGATATAATCGTTGTAACTATCATATTAATACTCAAAGTTATCAACCATTCTGAAGATCTATTTATAGAACGAAATGACTGCAAATGCGTTGGCATGTATTGAATTTATCATATGAGCTGGATTATATAAGAATTAATGAATACGTAACCGATAAATTAGGTATCCTCTATCTAGAAACATAAGCTCCATTTGAGATAATGGATATGAATCGAGAAATCATAATGATAAATTGCTTCCATACCTATAGTAGTAAGTATGGTTCGACAGTAACATTTGTTCTTCTGAATATTAATCTGTTCTAATCTGTTCTAATATTAATTTATCCTAACGTTGATTAGTATGGCAACTATCTTTTACTAAATTCTAAGGGTCATTACGTGTCCTTTTATTATAATATTTAGGTAACAGATAAGACTTCAGATATTAGGATAAAAATTGTCAGGTTTGTTTGAACCTATGATTTCAAAAGTTCTATCAACTGATAATAAACATGTGAAAGTTGAGATGTCCCCAAAAACTTCTATTGTGTTGTATATGTATTTTTCCAGTCCTATACATCAAGAGATTTGCCAACTCGTATTCCAATAGCTATTTATTAATGGATAACGAATTTGTTGATTGACGTTGAAGAGAAGCAGGAACTTTACCACTATAATCCCACTGTTGTTCCTGGCTTTTTTAACGGCACTTTTATCTCTTCTTTCGTACGAACATAGCTTTCTTTCAGGATTGCCTACAAAATCGAGTGATAACAAAAGGTCTACCGATAAGGTAGTAAGTTTTATTTTTTCTGATGGTCTCAAGAGTCAATTCACGAATGCAAAACCAATTCTTGATAAATATGGATTTAAGGCAACCTTTGATGTAATATGTAACTATGTTGATAAAAAAGATGGGTATATGAATTGGACGGATATTAAGACATTGCGTGATGAAGGACATGATATAGGCTCCCATAGCATGTCTCATGTACGTCTCACAGATCTTTCAAAAAAATCTATTGAATACGAAGTTGGAAAATCAAAAAAATGTCTTGAAGACTACGGAATAAAACCTACAAGCTTTGAATATCCATTTAGTACAGGTTCGGATAATAAAACTATAGTTGACGTTGTTGCAAAATACTATGAATTAGCAACAAGAGGAAATGATCCTCTCATGTTTCTAAGATGTGATGGAATGAAGCAATATGGTCAAAAAGATTGCAAAACCTATACCGACAATGGCACTCCAACTTACGCCAACAAATATTCGATAAGAAATTGGAGTCACGATTTTGAGAAAGTAGAAAATTCATACAACGACCCTCAGGCATTAGAAAGATTCATAGAAGTTGTGAATAGCCAATCAAGATATAATAAAGATGGAACAATTGAGGCGATACCAATAATAATGTACCATGGAATTGGTGATAACAAGAAAGATTCAGTCACTGACGTAGACCTATTTCAAAAGGAAATGAAATATCTTTATGATAACAAATTTAAGGTAATAACAATTTCAGATTTCGTATACAATGAAAAACATGACTATTTGTATATAAAGGACCTCAAACTAGGAACTGAATTGCCAACTGAAAATGTTACTACCACCACAGAAGTCCCACCAACAAATGCGACAACAAATGTTACTACCACCACAGAAGTCCCACCAACAAATGCGACAACAAATGTTACTACCCCTCTATTAGCTCCGGAAGGAAATCCCATTCTTGAGATCCTTAAGAAACTATTCGGTCTTAAGTAAGGAAATATTGTAACGAGTCATAAACTGCATTCTTAGTTTCTTTTTCATTTAATTCTTGTTGAATTTTTTTGCTCGAAATTACATCCATACAATCAAATTGAATATTGAATAAATTGAATCCTGAAATTTAATGGCCTGGGAAATAGAGTGCACAGAGTTGCATAATTGACGTGTTCCTTAACTATTGTACAGTCATTTGACTCAGCCAAAATTATAGAAGAAAATAGGAATTATTCTTCATGAAAGATTATACATTAGGATCAGTATCAATTACACAATTACGAATTACATGAATAATATGTTAATCGTGAGTGCACATATAGTCACGATAGCTCTAGCGATATTTCGAGCTGAAATCCTTCGCAATATATGATAATTGTATTTTAGATAAATGCGAAAGTAGAGATTTTCTCAAATTGTTTATCCAAATATCTGAGCAATTTCTACGCTGCAGGAGGAAACCGACCATAATGCTCATAATTTTATCAGAAATCAAGATATAGATACCATAGTATATAAGAAATAAAAGCATTGTAAAACGATGATATCACAGATGAGGACTAGAATTGATTCTATAATGGAAAATGAATGTGACGACTATGAGTTAGCCTGCATGGAAATAGGCAATAAATTAAGTCAACTGGAGGAACTTTCATTAAAAGGCATATCTTCGTTTATTAGAAGCACCTCATCAAAATATCACTTATCAAAAACTCCAAAATTTCGCGATATAGTAAAATATTTACCAATTGACAGTAATATACGAAAAGCAATGATGATTAAGCCTATCAAAACTGCATCTGGCGTGCTCGTAATTACGGTGATGGCAAAACCCTACGATTGTCCTCATGGAAGATGCATTTACTGTCCTGGAGGGAAAGAACTCAATATTCCATTAAGTTATACAGGGAAGGAACCGGTGACAAGATTGGCGCAAAAATTAGATTATGATCCAAAATACCAGATAATCTCAAAACTAGAACAAGAGTATTCTAGAGGTCATAACATTTCAAAAATAGAGTTAGTGATTGTTGGGGGAACTTTTCCTTTTATGCCTGAGGATTATCAACGAAATTTTATAAAAGCATGCTTTGAAGCACTAAACGGTAGAGAATCTGTCTCTCTCCAAAAAGCACAGGAACTCAATGAGACAAGTGACATTCGTTGTGTAGGCTTTACCGTAGAGACAAAACCAGATTATTGCAAGGAATCACACATAGATTTAATGCTTGAACTAGGTATAACCCGGGTTGAGATAGGTGTCCAAACATTAAGTGAAAATGTTTACAAGATTACTAACAGAGGCCACACAATTCAGGATGTCTACCAGTCGTTTCAAATCGCAAAAGACGCCGGATACAAAATTGTGGCTCATATGATGCCTGGATTACCCGGTTCAAATCCAGAAAAGGATCTCGAAGATTTTAAAGAACTTTTTGAAGATTCACGTTTAAAACCTGACATGCTAAAAATATATCCTACGTTACTGCTAAGAGATACTGGTCTGGCAAAGTTGTACAAAAAAGGAGTTTATAAACCGTACCCGGATGAAGTTTTTACAGATTTGCTACTTGAAATAAAAAAAGTTGTGCCTCCATGGGTAAGAATTATGAGAATTCAACGTGAGATAGAATCAGAGAATATTCTTTGTGGTTATAAGAGTAGTAATATTAGGCAAATACTTCAACAAAAATTAAGAGTTCAAGGGTTACAATGCAATTGTATTAGGTGTCGAGAGGTGGGACTAAAAAGATTAACAAATTATAGAGATATTAAAATAAGTCCCAAACGAATAGATTACGATTCTTCAAATGGTAAGGAAGTGTTTTTGAGTCTAGAAGATGATGACAATAATATCTTATTTGGTTTTTTGAGATTAAGAAAATTAGGTAAACCTCATAGGCCAGAATTGAGAGAAAAGGATGGAACTCCATCAGCAATTGTTCGTGAGCTACATGTGTTTGGACAATTAGTAGATATTGGCAACGATAATGATTTTCCGATTACTTCTTTTCAACACATTGGATATGGTTCTAAATTGTTACAAATTGCTGAAAATATAGTTAAAAATGAATTTGGATTGAATTCTATTTCAATAATAAGTGCAATAGGGACCAGAAGGTATTACAAAAAATTTGGATATGAACTAAATGGACTATACGTATCCAAGGAATTGTAATGACATGAAGAGAGAAGTCATAGGTAGAGGAACTTGGATTGATAAAATCGCTTCTACGATTATTAGTAGAGAAAAAGAAATTGGAAGACCGCTGAAGCTGGTTTCAGTTGAGAGTGGTCTAGGAGCATCTGGTTTTCCACATATTGGTAGTCTTGGAGATGCAGTCAGGGCACATGGAGTTTCCCTTGCCATAAAAAACTTAGGTTACGATTCAAAGTTAATCGCATATTCTGACGACTTGGATGGATTGCGAAAAATACCGACAGGCCTTCCTGATTGGTTAGTTGATTATATTGGGAAGCCTGTTTCTAATATTCCCGATCCTATTGGTCAATGTCATGATTCATACGGATCTCACATGAGCAGCTTGTTGCTTGAAGCGTTAGATAGACTAGGGATAAATTACGAATTTCTAAATGCAGCAAAAGTATATGGAAATGGAATGTTAACAAACCAAATAGATATGATTTTATCAAATGCACTTAATCTTGGTAACAAGATCGAGGAAATCGTAGGTCAATCAAAATATATAGAATTACTCCCCTATTTTCCAATATGTGAATCATGTGGAAGACTATATGTGGCCCACGGTGAAAAATACATACGAGAAGAAAGAAAAGTAAGTTATATCTGTAACGGGACCAAATTGGGTAACAGTGATGTGAAAGGATGCGGTTATACTGGTGAAGTCCCAATATCAGTTGGCAAGGGAAAACTTGCGTGGAAAGTAGAATTTGCCGCAAGATGGAGTGCTCTTGGTATAAGGTTCGAGGCATATGGCAAGGACATAATGGATTCAGTAAGAGTGAATGACTGGGTGTCGGACGTTATACTGAATTATGCCCATCCCTTACATGTAAAATATGAGATGTTCCTTGATAAGGGAGGAAAGAAAATAAGCAAGTCTATCGGAAATGTGCTTACTCCTCAGGTATGGCTACGATATGGAACACCACAATCTCTTTTATTACTTTTGTTTAAGCGAATAACCGGGACTAGACAAATAGGTATTGATGATATTGCTACTTTAATGGAAGAATATGACATCTGTGAGGATATTTATTTTGGTAAAACGAAAGAAAAAAATGAAGATAAATTAATTAAAATAAAAGGACTATACGAATATGTCAATCACTTAAAGTCAACTGATAAACCATCTCAACATGTTCCTTACATGCTCATGGTTCAGCAGGCATCTTTTTTTTCAGGAGCTGATAGAATAAAAAGGATCTTTGATAGATTGCTAAAATATAAGGTTGCAACTCATTTAACTCCTGATTTAGAACAAAAAATACAATTAGCATGTAACTGGTCAGATGATCACGTATCAACACAAAAATTTGATATTATTTTGACTGACAAGGAAAAGATGATAATCAGAAAGATCGTAGATAAACTTGAAAATGAGGTAGATGGAGAGTCGAAGTCTGACGCAGAGAAAATACAACAATTGATATATGAAACTTCAAATCAAAACGAAGAGGAACCAAGAAAAATATTCAAATTGATGTATAAGATGTTAATAAACGCAGATAGCGGCCCTAGATTAGGTGGATACATTACTGATCTTGGCTTGCATAGAACACGTTCTATACTTGATTCCTATGTCTCATAATAAGGGAATATTAGTCAAATTTACCCATAATACCACTGATCCGTTGGCCTTCGCAGAAAACTTAGATGCAGATAATTCGACTAATTTTGCAAAAGCCGCTCATTTTTCAACTCGCCTAATTTAGGTCAATATTTTGGGGTGCATCCTAATTCTCAAAAGATATAGGCAAGACGTTGAATCTAGTAATTGGAGGTTACATTTAGATTGTCATTGGATTTCAAAAAAATGATTGAAATACTCCTAGAGCAGAAACCAGATGTTAATTTAGAGCAGTTAAAAGAACTCATTGAAGAAAAAAAAAGAAAGATAGGTGCCGGCTACTTAACCGATCAGGGAGCCCTGTTCCTTGTTGCAGCTGATTTGGGTGCGTCTTTTGATAATGTTCAACGTACAAAACGAGGAATTAAAGATCTGTATATTGGCGCAAGAGATCTAGACCTAACCGTACGACTTCTCAGTATCTATCCTATAAGGGTTTTTACAAAAAAAGATACGAATGAAAGAATTGAAAGTAGAACTATTACTGTCTATGACGTTGGTGGAAGCATAAAGGCAAGGCTATGGGATAATTTAACACACGTGATTGAGGAAAACTCGTTCAAACCAGGGGATTTAATCCAAATAAAGAATTGCTATGTTAAAAGTGCCCTCAATGGAAAACCTTTGATAAATATTGGGGAGGGTGGGAACATTTATCCATACGAAGGAAATGATACCAGCATTCCAGATCTAGATGGTATTACATCAAATATTGATAGCGTTAGAGCAGAAAAAGAGAATGCGGTAATATCCGGATTAATAAGTTCTATTCCCAGGATAATAGAATTCTCTGACTCCCGAGGCGAAAGGAAAAAATCATTACAAACAATGTTATCAAATGAATCAGGTGATCGGAAACTAAGAGTTGCTTTATGGAATGTTGACGAAGATAGTTTACCGAGATTTTTTCAAGTGAATTTTCCAATAAGAATCATTGGAGCGCGTATCAAAGATGGTAACTTGCAATATGGCAATGGTGACTTTGAGATTCATGGTGACGAAGGTACAATCATAGAGCTGAAGGAAAAACCTGAAGATTATGAGGTTCATACAATTCGAATAATATCTGATGGAAGAAGTGATAATAATAGTGTCAATTATATTGGCGTAGATAAGGACAAAAACTTAGTTTATGTTACTCTAGAAGGATTAAAGTCGAATAATGTAAATCTGAATTCCGTAATGGACTGCATTCCTAGCAGGATATTTGGCAACATGGTTTTTCTAAAGGAAGATTCGTATTTAGAATTAGTAGAAAATAATTCACTTCCTAGAATTGAAGAATGTGTTTCTAAAATCAAAGACATTAAGACAGTTGGAGACTCCTACATAATAGAATCAATTATTCTACAACAACCAAATACCACACAAGTGAACACGAAGAATGGCGAATTGGTTTCGGTCACCGATACCCTGATAGGAGACGACACGGGCGAAATGCGACTAGTCGGTTGGCGCGATAGCAGCGCTGAACTAGAAAGGCTAAAAGTTGGTGACAGAATAAGGATTATAGGGGCTGTATTAAATACTGGGCGGGAAGGAAAACTGGAGCTGACGCTAAGAAAGGATACCTTAATTAATATTCTTTTGTAATAGCAACTAAGACTTTAAGCAAACACATGTAATGACTGAATTTAATACTTGGATTTTACATTTCACACATCTTTCGACTCGTGCATTAGTCTTAATCCAAATCCAAAGAATTCCATTGTGAAATTATAGCTTCATAGGATCAATACTAATTAGAGAAAACATGAATATATTATATTATATTATATATAGTAACGTTATTTGAAACTCATAACAAAACTAATTTCTAATTAGTAGGGACTTGCACATTATATGAAGAAAAGATCTAAATAATTGGACAATAAGATAAAGGTGAATTGAACATACGAAAAATAAATCCCTAGGAGTTACTGAATCGCATACATCAACCTTCACAACCTATGCCGTCTCCATCAGAATCAAATTCGTGACGATCAGGTAATAATACCTTAAAGTTTTTGTAGGGAATGTCAAAGCAACTCAGCTTGGCGGAACTAATACTAATGCAAATGTCCGGATATGAAGAATCACACCCTTCGGGAGGATTAACATCTGATGAATTCTGCGTCTGACTCACGTCCCCCTCATTCTGACTTTGACTCTGATTCACTTCCTGCTGCTGCTGCTGACTTTGACTCTGATTCACTTCCTGCTGCTGCTGCTGACTTTGACTCTGATTCACTTCCTGCTGCTTACTTACCTCTTTCTCGCTCTGACTCTGATTCACTTCCTGCTGCTGCTGACTTTGACTCTGATTCACTTCCTGCTGCTGCTGCTGCTGCTGCTGACTTTGACTCTGATTCACTTCCTGCTGCTTACTAGCATTTTGCTCATTCTTAATACCTTTTTCATCTGTGTACTTTTCCTTGTAATAATTCGCATTATCAAAACAACGTACAATTTCATAATCGCCCAATTTTCCTCCTACTTTGTTAGCTAAATCTATACAATCTCGTATATCCTCATTTTCATTCTTGTATACGGTAGAATCTCTAAATTTATCCCAATCCATGTTATCATCATCCTTGTTTCCATTTCTTATGTCTTTAACTAGTTCTTTCATATCTTCATAATCTCTCCAAATTGCCTGTACAGCATAGGCGTAAAAATTAGTAGTGACTATGGGAGAGATAGCAACGGCAGTGATTATAATAAATAGAGAGCAAATTCTTATCAATATTCAAACCCGGTATAATGAAATTAAGCAACATCGCAAATAAAGATTATTTATATTATGTATATGACATTACGGTTTTACTTTAAAAATAAGTCTACTCTAAAAAACTTTTTATTTTTAATTAAAAAGCATAAAAAATCTATCTATACTTAATATGATGAATTTAATCAAGTCTTTGCATTGAACAGGCCCTAACTTTATCTATCTGACAAGTGTATTGCTTCTTTAACATAAATACAATATTGCAATTTTTTTATAAAGCAAACTTGAGTATGATGATCTATTTATCGGTAGTTATCTATCGTTCCAAAATCCTCTTGTTGTAACATACTGTCTTTCTGCATCATAAATATTCTTGTACAAGTTTTCATCATCGACATAATTACGGAGAATGCGAGCCGCTGTTTCAACACCTATGCCATAACCAGAAAGTACCGTCAATGCTTTTTTTCCAAAGTTGTTAATCAATGATGCTGTTTTCCATGCTCTTTCAAATTTGTGATTTTGCTCAGTATTGATTTCTGATCCGCTCAATTTATTCAAAATTATTTTTGAAAGTTCATAATCAGAGGAAAACGTGGTTGTAATCAGCCTCGAACCACATCGTTTACAAGATATAGATTCCATTACCTCCCTTGTTTCAAGCAATCTTTCCCATTTGCCACATCGTATACATATGAGCCGATGTTTGGTTTTATCAAGTCTCTCCTTAATGAGGTCTAATACTCCCTTCTCAATACTTAACGGATAAGACGACATTTTGGAGTGGTGTTCTATAATACTCTGAGCCAAAGGAGAAAAAAGTGATAAATCAAACCAGTGTGTTGATATTTCTTTGTTTCTTATTCTCCGGAGAACTTCTTGCGTAGATTTTACATCGAATTTATCATGCATTAACTCTCTTATTGATTCCTTGCTTATTGGAGATTTAGAATATCTATCATATATCAAACGAGCCAATCGTTTGTCATAAATTGCATTCTTATCAAGAAGACCAAATTTCTTTGATACCGTCCAGACTCTCCAATTCAGATTATACGTATTACTTAATGATGTGATTAGGATTGCCTCAACATCATATTCATCATAGAATATTTTTTCAATATTTGCTCTCGATAATCTAACTGACGAACTTAGCAGAATTCGATAGGGATCTGACTTTGTTTCTACTAAATGTCCTACATATGACGCGAGAAACGTTGAAAAAAGTGATGACAAAGTATTGTTTATCTTTGTACCGAACGTTGAATGGATCACGACCGCATTTTTGCTAACAACAATTTCTATAACAATATTTTTAGAATCAGGAATTATAGGAATTTTTTGCAAGGTGTTTTTAATGTCGGATTCAAATTTAAAATTACTCTCATCGAGAACTTTATTTCTGAGCTTACCTACTTCTACCGCAGTTTCATAATCCACTGGGATCATTTCACCAACCCAATGAGGGATATTTATTGGAGACCCAAAGACTTGCTCTACATTTACCTGCAGTTTATTATCATCCACACTAACTATTCTCCATTGAGTCCCTTTTAGGACAAATACATTACCCCGCTCTCCAAATTCACCAATAAATTGTTGGTCTAGTGTACCTATTCTCTTCTTTCTTATTACATCGATAACTTCAAACTTTACCATGTTTGGTATTGTTGAAATATTTTCAAAATAATACTTATATGATTTTATTCTTCTTGCATAGGTTTGATTTTTCGGATCATATTTAATAATTTTAAAACTATCAAGTAAGACTACACATTGTTTCAAGTCAGAGAAAGGTAAGTCTCTAAAGGGATACGCTCTTGTTATAATTTGATAAACTTCCTCTAATCTTTTTGGTTCTGATGTTGATATTACAAATCCGACTAGATGATGCGAAACCACATCTAATGAATTATGGTGAGGATTTTGTATTTCGATTGATCTCCTCTTCATTCTATTAATTATAGATAAGGACTCGAGCTCATCGTCACCACTATTTGCTATTATCAATCCTTTGGCGGATTTAAAATTAACATGTCTGCTCCTTCCGATCCTTTGTATAAGTTTTGAAACCTGCTTTGACGATCCATAATGAATTACTAATTCTACAGATCCAATGTCCAGCCCCAACTCTAGCGAAGACGTGCAGACTACAATACCCGTTAGGCCTTTTCTCAGTTTAGTTTCTGTTTCTTCACGTGTTTCTCTTGAAAGGGATCCATGGTGAACTTCTATTGGGATATCATTTTGATTTCTTATTGTAGTACCTATGTATTCAGCTTCATCTCTGGTGTTCGTGAATAATAGTATAGATCCACATATCTTGTTGTCATTCAAATACTTTAATACGAATTTGGCTACGTTGCTTATGGAGCCCTTTAGATGCTTCACATCAATGTCATATTTTCTAATTGTATTATCCACAAGAATCGAACACTTTCTACCGGTTCCACTAATAAAATTTGCAGCTTCTTTCAAATTTCCAATAGTAGCAGAGAGTCCTATTCTAACTACATTATGGGAGCTTATGCTTTGCAGATGTTCAAGACTGACAGTTAAGTGTGTTCCTCTTTCATTGCCAATTAATTCGTGCACTTCATCTACTATGACCCATCTGAGATGTTTTAGATATGATTTGAATTTTTGATGCGTAAGTATTATTCCAAGAGATTCAGGTGTAGTTATGAGGATGTGAGGTGGTTTTTTTACTAATTTCTCTCGGGCTGTTCTTGTTGTATCTCCATGTCTTATTTTAGCATCAAGGTTTCTCTTTTTTGCATAATTGATTATTCTTCTAAGTACGTCATTATTTAGGGCTCTTAAAGGCGTAATATATAATACAATAATTGCATTCTCATCTATGAAGTTAGGCTTGTTGGCCCGCTCGTTTTCGAGAAGGGAAAATATTGGAATTATTGAAGCCTCTGTCTTCCCAGAACCTGTGGGAGCAACGAGCAGACAGTTTTGCATCCGAGAGATTACTGGAATAGAAATACTTTGTATCTTTGTCAATTTTTGAAATCCTTCATCTCTGAAGGATTCTATGATCTTTTCATCAATAACACTCATTCAGCTTCTGGATTTTTCTGTATTTGGATCTTGATTTGTCTTAACGTTCATTTTTTCATATAAAATAGTTACAAAGAGCCCCACAACAAATAGCCCAACTGCAATTTGAACCAAAATATCAAAATTCATTGATAACTATTCTAAACATACATTTCTCATTTATAAATCGATTGAAAAAGGGAACAAATTGTATTCAATTATGAATTGTATTTCTCTAAAAACTGTATTTCTCTAAAAACTAACAACAAATAATGATAACCTTTTAAGTGCCGTATTAAAGGCGCCATACTAAATTTACTATCAATTTTGATATCTTGTTTGAGGATACTAGACAACTCCTTACGATATAAATAAGATCTTCCATCTATGATATTTAA
>Ga0193719_10000487_pt1 | contig 14962 bp, 8 predicted proteins | sample U2a2metaG_FD_160103 | JGI IMG/M metagenome (GOLD analysis project Ga0193719, IMG submission 160103) | Soil microbial communities from a riparian zone of the East river system, Colorado, United States - U2a2 | ecosystem: Environmental > Terrestrial > Soil > Riparian zone | place: USA: East River... | reverse complement strand
CGTTATCACTGGAAACAGCAACAACACATTGCAAATCGTCTCGTGGTTAAACGAGAACTGGTCCGGCGGGAATAGATATGAGATCAGGCGGGTTCTGGTAATTCTGGATCAGCCCGGACGCGGACGCGGTGACCTACTTAGCGGAAATCCTCCGACACCGGCAGGCTGGCCTAATCAGGAATTGGAGCCATGCTATTCATGGAACAATATCCATTCCCCAGGCGGCGAGCATGTGAATTTTTCCAGACAGACCGGCGCGCAAACAATTCTACAAGGCCGGGACTTTTTCAACGATACCTCAATGCCGGGTTATGCGCCTTACACTTACCCGCACCCTTTAGTAATGGGCGGCGGCGCAACGCCGACTCCGACTCCTACACCTACTCCGAGGGTGACACCAACGCCTGTTCCGACCCCGACGCCTACAGCGCCTATTCTCATCAATTGCGGTGGGCCAACGTACCTGGACAGCGCAGGTCAACTATGGTCTGCCGACATGGATTTTGTCGGCGGTTCGACTTTTTCGACTACTCATTCAATCACTGGAACATTGGACCCAACATTGTATCAAACGGAACGCTATGGGCCAACGCTCGCGTACAACATTCCAGTCATTAACAACACGTACACGGTCACGCTCTACTTTGCTGAAATATATTTCAACGGCCCCGGGGAGCGTGTGTTTGATGTCAGCATAGAAGGGCAAACTGTTCTCCAGAATTTTGATATCTGGGCCGTAGTCGGACAATTTGCCGCGCTGCAACAAACGTCCGTTGTCACGGTCACAGACGGAGTGCTCAACATTGTGGGAACGGCAAGTGTCAACAACGCGAAATTCTCCGCCATTCAAGTCGTGCCGGGATCTTCTGCACCAACACCTACACCTATACCCACAGTTACACCGACCCCGACACCAACGCCGACAGCTACTCCTTCTCCTACGGCTACCGCGACGCCCTGTCTAGCTACGGTTCCGGACTTTTTCGGCGTGAAAATTATGGACGCGCAGACCACCTGGCAGAGCGCCGGATTCAGTACGGAGGTAATCACAGATGGGCCACCGGGGCAGAGGATTATGTGGCAGAGCTTGCCGCCTGGCTACCAGGGCGATTGCTCGACAACGGTGATCGTCGTCAGCGATTCATTGCCGTTATGAAGCTCGGCGTTTCCCTGATGGTTCTGAGCGGAATTTTTGCCGGCGCGCGCGTCAAGGCAATATCGGTGCCGGATCTCAGGCCGCGATGTTTTTTCGGTATCGTGCTGCTGCAAAACGCGTTGGATCCGTTTCTTTCAGCTGGCTGGAGTCTGGCCGCACATTGAGTGAGGCCGTGCCACCGCCGCAACAATTTCAACAGATTCGTCTCGCCCGGCGGCTTCTGCTTCGAGACGACGATCATCGTTAGTAACATCCCTCAGGGCAGATCGACGCGCGACCACCGCAATCAGTGTTGATAAGGTGATGGATGCGGTGATTGCGCGGTTAGACGCTCTGGCTGTCGGCGCACGTTGAGTATCTCGATGGCAACCATTTTCTTGAGTCGCGAACGGCTGATCACGAGATGAACTTCGAAAAGGCAGAGCTGCATGTGGCTGCTTCCCTGCGGGAGGGAGCGGACCTGCGACTAAAAGTCGCCGGCAACTGCGGTCGTCAGATTGTCGAGGCCGCCCTTTTGATTAGCGATTGCCTGGCCGCCGGAGGCAAACTTTTGCTCTTCGGCAATGGCGGCAGCGCGGCTGATGCGCAGCATCTCGCCGCTGAATTCGTTGGGCGCTTTGTTGTTGAACGACCCGGCCTGGCGGCGATCGCGCTGACAACCGATTCGTCCATTCTTACTGCGGTGGCAAATGACTACGGCTTTGAGCGGGTATTCTCTCGACAAATTGAGGCGCTGGCCCGACCGGGCGACGTCGCCATCGGCATCAGCACAAGCGGCAATTCTCCTAACGTCATCGAAGCGGTAAACAAAGCTAAAGAACAAAATCTGAAAACCATTGGCCTGGTCGGCAAGGACGGTGGGGCTCTCGCCAGATGTGTCGATCTCGCCATCACCGTGTCGTCCACCAACACGGCCCGAGTTCAGGAGTGCCACATCGCGATTGGTCACATCCTCTGTGAGTTGGTGGAAAACGAACTCTCTGAAAAGTAATTCGATTCGAACAGCCGTTCTCTGATCTCCCGCCGAGGCATAGGCCCCTCTGGGCCGGAGGCTGACCTCCGTCCTCTGACATTTAGTGAACCCCCTGGTTTCAATTCTGATTCCGGTTTACAACGCGGAGCGCTGGATTGCTGACACAATAGAATCGACCATCGCCCAGACTTGGCCCAACAAAGAGATTGTAGCCGGCAAGCCATGAACATTACAGTGATCTTGTGTACGTATAACCGATGCCAGATTCTGGTGAAGGCCCTGAGTAGCGTTGCACTCTCACGCCTGCCAGAATCAGTCGCATGGGAGGTCTTGGTGGTCGACAATAATTCGCGCGATCGGACGCGTGACGTGGTCGCTGACTTCTGTCGCCGATACCCTGCCCGCTTTCGTTATCTGTTCGAATCGCACCCAGGGAAATCGTACGCTCTCAACAGTGGTATTGCCGAAGCCCGAGGCGACATAATCGCATTCATGGACGACGACGTAACAGTCGACCCGATGTGGTTGCAAAAGCTTGCGGCCCCTTTGCTCAAGGGAAAGTGGGCCGGCTGCGGGGGCCGCATCGTTCCGGTGTGGAATTGTACGCCCCCGCCGTGGCTGCCAGACACGGGGCAGCGCGCATTGGCGCCGCTCGCTATTTTCGACCTCGGCCCTGAAGCTGGACGGCTGGCGGAGCCTCCCTTCGGCACCAACATGGCGTTTACAAAGGCCATGTTTACAAGCTATGGCGGTTTTCGAACCGACCTGGGTCCCAACCCTGCAAGTGAAATTCGTGGCGAGGACTCTGAGTTCGCTAGCCGGTTGCTCGCAGCCGGCGAACGATTGTGGTATGAACCATCGGCGATTGTGTACCACCCAGTGCCGCAGGATCGCTTGCGGAGGGAGTACTTTCAAACCTGGTGGTTTGACAAAGGTCGCTCTGGCATCAGGGCGGACGGGATTTCTAGTGATATGAAGTTGGTGCTCGCCGGCGTTCCGCTGCGCTTACTTCGCCAGCTTGCGGTCTGGACGGCTCGATGGGTGCTCGCATTTCCACCTTCCCGGCGCTTTTCGAACAAGCTAACTGTGTGGTCAATAGCTGGGGAAATTCTGGAGTGCTACCGCCAAGCACATTCCGCCTGGCGCCAGGTTCAATAACATGCTTCATCTGATTCCATTTCGCCCAACTGCTTTACCATCAGAAGCATGGCGATAAGGTTACGGGCGGCTAGGATTTAGAAAAGTCAACGCTTAAGTGCGGTTATGAACGATCCAAAAGTCAGTATTGGTCTCCCCGTATGGAACGGGGAAAAGTATCTCCGACTCGCATTGGATTCCATCTTGCAGCAGGATTACACCGATTTTGAGCTGATCATCTCGGACAACGCCTCTACAGATAGGACACCAGAAATTTGCCAAGAATTCGCGGCGAAAGACAAGCGAATTCGGTATTCACGAAACCAGACCAACATCGGTGCCCGCGCCAACTACAACCGTGTGTTTGAGCTGGCGCGTGGGGAGTTTTTCAAGTGGGCGTCGCATGACGATGAAATTCACATGTCACTGCTGCGGCGTTGTCTCGAAAGTTTTGAGCATTCTGCACCGAATACCGTGCTGGTTTTTTCGAAGGCGGAGATCATTGACGAAAGCGGGAGAATGTTGCGGCTATCTGAGGATACGATCGACCAGACCGCACGAGAATCCTTCACACGGCTGGCCTCGTTAATATTCCACCGTCACTATGCGCATCCGCTTTGGGGCTTAATTCGTTCCGAGGCGTTGCGGCGGACCCGGTTAATGGGGTGCATTGAAGCAGACCACGTGCTTTTGGCGGAATTGGCGTTGCAGGGGCCCTTTGTGGAAATACCGGAGGTCTTGTATCGGCAGCGGAGGCACGCAGGGAGCGCCATGGAAGTCCATCGCAGCGCACGTGAGCTCTTGGCGTGGCATGATCCCAGCCGGGCCAAGGTCCGCTTTCTGCTTCCACACTGGATTCGCTGGGATGTTGAATACTGGAAGGGGATCCGGTTCGCGTCGGTTTCGAGGTTTGACCGGCTTCTTTGTTACGCCGTGATTCCGGGTGTCCCCTTATGGGGTTGGCTGCTGAAAGTGACAGGCCCGCTCCGACAACGGCTCGGGTTGAGGTGGCACACCCGGCAGATGGTTGTGGGGTCTGATACCAGCGTTCCTGCCGAGTAATGAGAACCCGGCATCTACTAAACAGTGCGGGGCCCGTGGGGGATAGCATCTCAGAACAGGGGTGGTCCTCGACGTCGATTTCTGCGGTTAGGCAGCATCCAACAAGGGGTTTGGAATAATCTCGCCGGTGCCCATGTCGATACGTACGCATTCAACAGGTTCTCCTCAGAGAATCGCGCAGAAACAAGGCCGCTTGGAGCACCGTAATAGGAGCCGGAAGAAGATTTGCTTTTTTGGCCACTTTGGAATGTTTAACTCGGGTAACGACGGCACACTCCTGGCAATTCTTTACAATCTTCGCCGTTTCCTTCCTGAGGCTGCGGTTACCTGTATTTGCGACCGTCCTGAGGCTGTGGCAGCAACTCACAAAATCAAAGCTATTCCGATCAGTAGCACAATCGTCAAACTCTGGAACCCCCGGACTCGGTTGACCAGATTGCTGAGAAGGGTTTTCATCGGGGTTCCGAGGGAACTTTGGCGGTACGTCTGCGCTTTTAAGGCACTCAAGGGAATGGACATGCTCATTATTCCAGGAACTGGATTACTGACAGACGCTTACGGCCTTCAAAACTGGGGCCCCTATAATGTGTTCAAATGGTCACTGATGGGAAAACTGCGCGGCTGCAAGCTGCTCTTTGTGAGCGTCGGAGCAGGTCCGATTTACAGCTCTCTGGGGAGACACTTGGTTAGGTCGGCGCTCTCATTGGCGGACTTCAGATCTTATCGTGACGAACCGAGTATGAAATACGTGGAAGGAATTGGACTGTGCGCAAAGCATGACCGGGTCTATCCAGACTTGGTATTCAGCTTGCCTAAATCTGTGATGCCGCATGATGAAGATAGAGGAAGGCGCAAACGTGTCGTAGGTCTCGGTTTGATGGCGTACGCAGGAAGGTATAGCGTTGCTAATCCTAGTGGTGAGATCTACACGGCATATTTGGAGTGCCTTTTCATCTTTGTGGAGTGGTTGCTGGTCAATAATTACGACATCAGGTTACTAATTGGCGATGCTTGCGACACGCCTGTTATAGAAGAGTTTGAAAGTCTGCTGAACAGACGCCTTGAGCTATTCGATGAGAAACGAGTCATCAATGAACCAACACTCTCTGTAGAGCAATTGCTGTCGCAAATTGCTGCGACTGATGTCGTAGTGGCGACCCGATTTCATAATGTTCTCATGGCTTTGCTTCTCAATAAGCCGGTGATTTCGATCTCCTTCCACCATAAGTGTGCATCTTTGATGAGCGAGATGGGACTGTCGGAGTACTGCCACGACATCAATCACATGAATGCTGACAGATTGATCGAGCAATTCCAAGACGTGGAGAGGAATGCGGAAAAGCTGAAACCTGTCATCAGGCAAAAAGTTGAAGAGTCACGTAAGGCTTTGGACGAGCAGTACAGCCTCATCCTGAAATGCGTTTGAAAGAATTTTCGCCCGTGCACCATGCCCTTGCGCAGCCGGCGATTGCCGACCTAAAGCGGAAATCCGTGGTAGGGGGCATCGCTGCTGTGTCGGCGCAAGGTGCAAAATTTGTCGTACAAACAGCAACGACGATGGTGCTGGCGCGGTTGCTATCACCGCAAGATTTTGGATTGCTGGGAATGGTGGTTGTCGTGACCGGTTTTCTAGGACTTTTCCGAGACGCCGGCTTGGGGATGGCGACCATCCAACGACTTGAGGTGACGCACGAGCAGACTTCGACCCTGTTCTGGATCAACGTCGCAGTCGGCGCAGTACTTGCCACACTGTGCGCGGCTCTCGCTCCGGTCCTGGTCGCATTCTACCACGAACCCCGCCTATACTGGATCGCGGTGGTCTCAGGGGCGGCGTTTATTTTCAACGGGCTGTCCGCCCAGCACAGCGCCTTGCTCCAGCGAGGTATGCGATTCGTGACGCAGGCAAAGATCGATGTCTTGTCGCTTACGGTTGGCTCAGGGACCGGCATCGTCATGGCGTTGCTCGGTTGCCGATACTGGTCTCTGGTGGGTATGGCGATGGCCATGTCAGTCGTCGGCGCCGTTGCCTTATGGCTTGCTGTTCCCTGGATCCCAGGTCCTCCGCGGCGCAGGTCCGGCGTCCGGTCGATGCTCCATTTTGGGGGGCTGGCCACCTGTTACAGCTTTGTCGTATACCTCGCGTGGAACGCGGAAAAACTCCTCCTGGGTCGTTTTTGGGGAGCAGACGCGCTTGGACTGTATGGGCGGGCGTTCCAGCTCGTGACTCTGCCGGTACAACAATTGAACACTGCGGTCACCGGCGTGGCTTTCCCTGCACTGTCACGGATTCAGCATGATGCCAAGCGCCTGGCCAGGTCTTTCCTCAGAGGCTTCTCGTTGCTCATATCTGCGACGATTCCGATCACCATCACTTGCGCCCTGTTTGCGGAAGAGATAGTCCGCGTTGTGCTCGGCGCGAAGTGGATGGAGGCGGCGCCGATCTTCAGGTTGCTTTCGCCGGTAGCGGTGGTGTTCGCAGTGGCCAACCCGTTCTCCTGGTTACTCATGTCCACGGGGCGGCTTGGACGAGCCTTGAGTCTGTCTGCGGCGACAACGCCGCTGGTGATCCTGGGAATCGTACTGGGTTTGAGCCATGGACCCAAAGGAGTCGCCCTGGGGTACTCGTTAGCTATGACAGTGCTGGTGATTCCGATAGCGGCCTGGTCCAAACACGGCACAGGAATCACCTGGGCGGATCTTTGGGGTGCCACCAAACCACCGTTTCTGTCCGGTTTGCTCGCAGGTGCGGCGGGCTTGCTCGTGAAGCTTACGCTCGGTGGCAGGTTGCCACCGATGCTTTATCTATTCGTGGGGTTTGGTCTTGTTTTAGGCGTTTACGCATGGGTTCTTCTGATTGTCATGAGACAGAAACACGTGTACATGGACTTGCTGTCCCAAGTATTGCCACGGCCCCAGCCGAGACAGGAAGGAACCGTGGAACCGGCCGCGAGTTCACTGTGATGATCACAAAACGCAAGATGGACCCGTATCCTGAAGCCTTGGTCCAAGAGCGCTCCGCAATTTTCTGCAGGGAGCGAGTTCGTTATCTGTCGGAGCGACGGCCTGGTCGTCGAAGATTCGTTCATAGGTGTTCATTATGGTAAGCAGCCAAGTGTTTCATCCGATTCTGGCGAAGGCGGCACGCTTGCAGTTCTTCGGAAAGTCTCCTGCCAGCCTTTATTTGCGCTTGAATAAGCGGATCTGGGAGCGTCTCCCTTCTCGCGTGCGTAATTTGTACCCCATCCGCTCCTATGGTACTTGGTTACACAACTTGGTTTGCCTACGCGCCAGGCGCGAGATGTATTTCGGCACGTTCTTTCTCCGGAATCGTCCGGCGCTGGAATTGATGCGACGTCTGGTCGATCAGAAAGCAAACGGCTCGAATTTGAGAGTCGCCGTGTTGGCTTGCAGCATTGGAGCCGAGGTCTATTCAATCCTCTGGACCATCCGCTCTGGCCGGCCGGACTTGAAAGTGCTCCTGGATGCGGTGGATATTTCGCAAGAAATACTGAGCTTCGCCGAGAAAGGCATTTACGCTCCCGATACCTCGCAGTTTGTCGGTTCTTCGATTTTTGAACGATTGACCGAGTATGAGATGGTTGAAATGTTTGATTGGGAAGGGGATGAGGCCAAAGTCAAATTATGGCTCCGCGAAGGGATAACATGGCAGCCAGGTGATGCCGCTGATCCGGAACTTATTAACATTCTTGGGCCTCAGGACATGGTGGTCGCGAGCAATTTCCTCTGCCACATGGCCCCAGCCGATGCCGAAAGGTGCCTCGGCAACATAGCACGACTGGTTAGTCCCGGAGGATACCTTTTTGTTTCAGGAGTCGATCTGGACGTCCGAACGAAGGTCGCAATTGACCTCGGCTGGGAACCGGTGCCAGAGTTGACAGCGGAAATCCACAACGGCGACCCCTCCGTGCGGGCCGACTGGCCGTGGCAGTGGTGGGGGCTTGAGCCTCTCAACGGAAGAAGGCAGGATTGGCAGACCCGTTATGCGACGGCGTTTCGGATTGTCAGGCCGCAACGCCAGTGATTTAAATTCGAGTGCACTGGTGCGAACAAATTGAAGATTTAGCGTAATGCGCCGGAGTTTAGATCCCTTCGCAGTCGGAGGCGGGCGGACGAAGCTTGTCACGTACACCGCGCTCGTATGGACTCGGGAACAACCAGTAAAATAGATATTATTACACGTATTCTTGTAACCGGAACGGAAGGCTATCTTGGCTCGTTGTTAGCGCCAGAGTTGGTCCGGCAAGGCTATGAAGTCATTGGCTTGGACACTGGCTTCTACAAAGAACGTGCGTTCTATCGGGACGGCGGAACGACACCGCTGACGCTTGCCAAGGACCTTCGTCACGTCGCGGTGGAGGACCTGAAGGGCGTGGATGCCGTCGTTCACATGGCCGAACTGTCCAATGATCCGGCCGGCCAACTGGCGCCGACCATTACTTACGAAATCAATCACAAAGGTTCGGTTCATCTCGCCGAACTTGCCCGCAAGGCGGGAGTAAAGCGCTTCGTGTACATGTCGTCCTGCAGCGTATATGGTGTCTCTGAAGGGGACGATGTGATTGAGGAGTCCTGCGTTGATCCCCAGACGGCTTATGCAATATGCAAGACCCTGGTTGAGCGGGACGTGAAACCGCTCGCAAGAAAGGGATTCTCACCCACCTTCATGCGCAATGCCACTGCCTATGGCGCTTCGCCGCGAATGAGGTTCGACATTGTCCTGAATAACCTGGCTGGGTTGGCCTGGACGACAAGGGAGATCAAGATGAGTAGCGATGGGACACCTTGGCGGCCATTGGTCCATGGCTTGGACATCGCGCGTGCGATTATCGCAGTGTTGCAGGCTCCCACCGAAGCGATTCACAATGAAGTATTCAATGTTGGCGATACTTCTCACAACTATCGCGTGCGCGAGATTGCGGAGGTAGTGGGCGAGGTGTTTCCTGACTGTCGTGTGAGTTTTGGAGCTCCCGGCCAGGACAATCGGAGCTACCGCGTGTCCTTCGAGAAGATTCGCAAGCATTTGCCAGGGTTCAGATGCGCTTGGGACGCGCGACTCGGGGCGAAGCAACTCCATGGTCTGTTCAAGCGTATTGACATGACGAAAGAGGTCTTTGAATACCGGACCTTCACGCGCCTGAAACAGTTGGAATACTTGATACGGACGCAGCAGATCGATCCTCAGTTCTTCTGGACGAGTGAAGTTGGGGGCGTAGCGCTTGATGGGGGGAAACCGCCTCCACATGGGAAAGCCCAGCAGGCCGCGCTCCGCGCAGGCTGAGCGCGGTAGGCAGGTCATACGAGGATGCGAAAGGGCCACCTACACCGGCGCGGTCATTGTGGTTCGATCAGCAAACGAGGACCGAGGCCAGTGATTCGTTAAAAAACGTAAATCGTTACAAAGCCAGCACGCCTGCCACTCAGCTTGTCCGCAATTTCGTGGTAATTCGCGAATCGTGACTCGGGCTGCTCGCGAATGATTCGGTAACGCGTGCGCAACGCTGCCTCACATTTTTAGGAACTTCGCATTGCAGTTCCCGTAGAAACTATGAGGCGACCAGAAACTGGTGATAAATCAGGCTTGAAGCCGCATGCCAGTTATTGAGGCAGGGTCGAAATTCGGCCGCCAATATGACGAAAACGCAAAACAAATATCATTCATGCTGAGGAAAGGCCTTCATCTTCTTGTGGACTGCGCTAGCCGCCTCAGCGAAGGGGTCGAAGCTTGCATTCCGCGAATGAGGCGGGTCGCCGCGATCGCGTGGTTCGTGGCCGCGGCGTGGGGTCTTATCGTCGAGGGTAATCTCTCCGCAGCGACGGTGCCTCCCGGGTTTACTGAAAGCGTTCTTTCGGGACCGTGGCCCGACGCCGTCGGAATCACTTTCGAAAACAACGGTCGCGTGTATGTGTGGGAGCGGACGGGCCGATTGTGGTTTAAGGACCCCAGCGATAACTCGCCTTCCCTGCTGCTCGACATTAGCGAGGAGGTTGGGGCATGGGAGGACCACGGGATGCTTGGCTTTGCGCTGGATCCTGAGTTTCGAGTGAACGGTTACATCTACGTGTTGTACGTCGTGGATCGCTACTATCTTCTTCATTTCGGGGACCCCAATTACGACCCCACTGCGAATCAATACAACGCGGCGACCATCGGGCGGCTGACGCGCTACACGTGCCGGTCTGCAGATGGCTTTCGGTCAGTGGACCCGGCTAGTCGGCAAATTTTGATTGGCGAAACGAAGCAGACGGGAATCCCAATCCTCTCCTACACGCATGGAGTTGGGAGCTTGGTTTTCGGAGAGGACGGGACACTTCTGGTTTCGGCTGGCGACGGGGCTACGGCCGATACGGTTGATCAGGGCGGCAATGTCAGCGGCAGCTATGCCTCTCAAGCGTTGACCGATGGCATCATCCGAGCCAAGGAGAATATCGGAGCTTTGCGCGCGCAATTGTTGGATTCGCTGAGTGGGAAAGTCGTGCGGATTGATCCAGCCACGGGCAATGGTCTGCCCAGCAACCCTTACTACGACGCCGCCAATCCGAGGTCGGCACGCTCACGGGTTTGGGCATTGGGCATGCGAAATCCATATCGGATGTCGCTAAGACCCAATACGGGCAGTCATTTTCCGCCCGACGGCAACCCCGGCGTCCTTTACATTGGGAATCTCGGATGGAACACGTGGGAATGGTTGAATGTGATAACTGGACCCAGGCAGAATGTTGGCTGGCCGCTATTTGAGGGATTGGATGTGCTGGGTGGTGATGGTTATGATGGGAATGTCGCCAATCAGGATGCTCCAAACCCGTTGTATCCCGGCGCCGGGTGCAGCCAGTATTTTTCTTTCAGACAGTTGCTTCATGAAGACACGCTGAATCAGGCCGGGCAGCCTCCGTTCGCGAATCCGTGCGACGCTTCACAGACGATACCGAGTTCCATACCGCAGTTTCTCCACACCAGACCGGTGCTAGATTGGAATCACGCCAGCGCAATTACACGGACGCCGACTTACGGCGGCTCGGGCCAGGCGCAGACAGCCAACGTGGGAGCTCCCGGCTCGCCGGTGTCCGGAACACCGTTCGCAGGAACTTGTGGTATCGGCGGTACCTGGTACACGGGCACGAACTTTCCGGCGGCCTATCAAAACCGATATTATTTCGCCGACTGGGCTCAGGGGTTTATCAAGACCCTGACCTTTGACGCCAACGACAAGCCAGTCGCATTGGGTGATTTTGCGAGCAATGCGGGCGCCATTGTAAATATCGTGCAACATCCTATCGACGGCAGCCTGTACTACATCACTTATAACTTTACAGGAGCGGAGATCGATCAACTCACTTATACAGGCAATCGGACGCCGATCGCCGTTGCTTCCGCTGACCGATATTATGGCCCCACGCCGCTCGCGGTGCAGTTGAGCAGCAGTGGTTCGTCCGATCCGGACGGACAGCCGATCACCTACTCGTGGAACTTTGGCGACGGTTCACCGGTGAGCACGCAGGCCAACCCCGCGCACACCTTCACTGCTCAGGCCGGTGTCCCGACGGAGTACGTGGTGACGCTGACGGTGAGGGACAGCGGTAATTTATCGGCGCAAGCAACGCTGATCGTGTCGGTAAACAACACGCCGCCAAACGTGACGATCACCAGCCCGGTGAATGGCACTCTCTATTCGCCGGTCAACCCAACCACGGTCAACCTGACGGCGACGGTCAGTGACACTGAGTCGAGCGATTCGCAGCTACTTTATCGATGGCAGGTGCTCCTGCATCACAACGATCATAACCATGCCAATGTGGTCGATACCAATCATGCGACCACGGCGGTGATCGAGCCGACAGGCTGCGATGGGATCAACATCTACTACTATCGGATTCTTCTGACGGTCACGGACCCGCAGGGGCTGGCGACGACGCGGGAAGTGCGGCTTTATCCGGATTGTGGGCCGGACACCCCGCCGACGATTTCTAACATCCCTAATCAAACTATTTTGCAAAATAGTTCCACCGGTCCCATTGCGTTCACGGTGGGCGACGCCAACGTGGCAGCAGCGAACCTGCAATTGAGCGCGGCGTCATCCAATCCGGGGCTGGTACCCAATGCGAATATCGTGTTTGGAGGGTCCGGCGCCAACCGCACGGTCACTGTGACACCAGCGGCGGGACAAACGGGGACTGCAACGATCACCGTGACGGTGAATGATGGGCCCAATAACACCGGCACGAGCTTCGTGGTCACGGTGAATCCAGGATCACCAACTCCCACCCCGACGCCGACTCCGACTCCGCCTGCTGGTCTGGTAGCAGCTTACAATTTTAACGAGGGGAGCGGGACGACAGTAACCGATGCAGCGGGCAATGGCATCACTGGCAACATCAGCGGCGCAACTTGGACCACCGGAGGCAGAAATGGCAATGCGTTGAGTTTCAACGGTTCAAGCAGTTATGTTGACCTGGGTAATCCCGCCCTGTTGCAGATTACCGGAAGCATGACCTGGAGCGCCTGGGTGAAGGCGGCGGCCAACCCGCCGGATGACGGACAAATTGTGGCCAAGTCCAACGATGCGTCCGGATGGCAGTTCAAGACAAGTCCCGACACCGGGCCGCACACTTTCGGCGTAGCGGTGGCTGGAGCGACCAATACTTTTGCCCAACGTTACAGCACCACGGTCCGGTCGTTGAATGTGTGGTATCACGTTGCGGGAGTCTACAATGCGTCCGCACGGACGCTGGATATCTATGTTAACGGCGTCCTGAACAATGGCACGTTGAGCGGGACGGTCCCGGCGTCACAGATAAACTCCGCGGTTAATGTGAATATTGGGCGACGAAGCGGCGGGTTTTATTTTAACGGCGTCATCGACGATGTGCGCGTCTACAACCGGGCACTGAGCCAGGCGGAAATTCAAGCCGACATGAATACGCCAGTTGGAAGCCCACCACCAACACCAACACCTACCGCAACACCTACCGCTACATCTACACCTACCGCCACATCTACACCTACGGCCACACCAACACCTACCGCAACTCCTACCGCCACATCTACACCTACCGCTACACCTACCGCTACACCTACCGCTACACCTACCGCTACATCTACACCTACTGCAACACCTACCGCTACATCTACTCCAACCGCCACACCTACGGCAACATCTACACCTACTTCTACTCCTACTCCCACACCAACACCACCGACTTCGACTCCAACTCCAACCGCGACACCAACTCCACCTGCGGGTCCGGTAGCAGCTTACAATTTTAACGAGGGGAGCGGGGCCACAGTAACCGATGCTTCTGGCCATAGCATAACTGGGACCGTTCACGGAACTGCGTGGACCACCGGAGGCAGAAATGGCAATGCGTTGAGTTTCAACGGTTCGAGCAGTTATGTTGATCTGGGTAATCCCACCCTGTTGCGGATTACCGGAAGCACCACCTGGAGCGCCTGGGTGAAGGCTGCGGCCAACCCGGCGACTGACGGACAAATCATCGCTAAATCTAATAACACCTCGGGATGGCAATTTAAGACGAGCCCAGACACTGGGCCGCACACCTTCGGGGTCGCCGTCTCCGGCGCAAACAATGCCTTTGCTCAACGCTATAGCACGACCGTTCGCTCATTGAATGTGTGGTATCATGTGGCGGGCGTGTATGATGCTGCGGCGAGGACCTTGGACATCTACGTGAATGGGGTGCGGGATAATGGTGTCCTGACAGGCACGATCCCGGCGTCACAGCAAAACTCCTCGGTTAATGTGAATATTGGGCGACGAAGCGGCGGGTTTTATTTTAACGGCGTCATTGACGACGTGCGCCTCTACAACCGGGCATTGAGCCAGGCGGAAATTCAAGCCGATATGAATACGGCGGTAGGAACACCTACTCCGACACCAACACCCACACCTACACCTACGGCAACGCCGACGGCTACATCTACACCTACCGCTACACCTACAGCAACGGCAACGCCGACCTCAACTCCTATCGCGACACCAACAGCTACGGCTACGTTCACGCCGACACCTACGCCGACAGCCACAGCTACATTCACGCCAACCCCAACGGCTACAGCTACAGCTACGTTCACACCAACTCCTACGGCGACACCTACACCAACGGCAACGCCGACAGCAAGTCCTATCGCGACACCAACAGCTACGGCTACGTTCACGCCGACACCTACGCCGACAGCCACAGCTACATTCACGCCAACCCCAACGGCTACAGCTACAGCTACAGCTACGTTCACACCAACTCCTACGGCGACACCTACACCAACTCCCACGCCGACGCCAACACCGACTCCCACGGCGACGCCACCTCCTCCTGTTGGTCTGGTAGCAGCTTACAATTTCAACCAAGGGAGCGGGACGACAGTAACCGACGCATCGGGCAATGGCATCACTGGCAACATCTTCGGCGCAACTTGGACCACCGGAGGCAGAAATGGCAACGCGTTGAGTTTCAACGGTTCAAGCAGTTATGTAGACCTGGGTAATCCCGCCCTGTTGCAGATTACCGGAAGCATGACTTGGAGTGCCTGGGTGAAGGCTGCGGCCAACCCGGCGGATGACGGACAAATTGTGGCCAAGTCCGACAATGCGTCCGGATGG
>Ga0193719_10000486_pt1 | contig 14969 bp, 15 predicted proteins | sample U2a2metaG_FD_160103 | JGI IMG/M metagenome (GOLD analysis project Ga0193719, IMG submission 160103) | Soil microbial communities from a riparian zone of the East river system, Colorado, United States - U2a2 | ecosystem: Environmental > Terrestrial > Soil > Riparian zone | place: USA: East... | reverse complement strand
AGAATAAACGGTTTGGCCCAATCCGTAATGGATGACCTCGACTTTTCTATCCTTGGTCAGGGCACTGAGCCGAGCTTTTTCTCCGCTCCAAAAGCTGTTGGCCACGAAAGCCAAACGCTCCTGCGGCAGTCTCGAATACGCCATGTCTTTTACGCGAAAAATCCGATGCGAATAATCGTTCGCTCGATGTGAATCCATTATCGGACAACAACCACACGCAGCTTCAAATCGGCGACAAGAGGTCGGGTAGTCACAGCCCCCGGTGATCGGACTGAGATCATGAAGTGTAATAACGACCGGCGTGGAGGGAGGAAGCCGGCGAAGCAGAGCTGGGAGATCAACAAAATGCTGGACCTTATGAATATTGATTACGTCGGCCTCGGATATTTCCGGGCCAACGTTTCGCAAAAGGTCAGCACGCGGGTCAGTCAGCCCGCACACAACCTTCTCACGCATTCGCGATCGCTTTTCCTGGTGATCTATCCAAGTTCGACGAAGAACTCGCGAAGCCCGACAAAAGAAACCGGGATCGCCAAAATAAACTGCCACATTAGCGTCGTTCGAATGTTTGTGGCGCACAAGCATTCGTGAATCGATACCGTGCTGACGCAAAGCCACATGCTGGCGGTAAGCGGCTCGAGCGGCACCTCCAAAATTGTCATGCGTGGCAAGATGGAGGACTTTCATGGCAGACTTCATACCGGGAGCGAGACTGCGGACAATTGGGCCGCCATTTTCCGGCGAAGCCACGGCTTAACGGCTGACCCACCATTGGATTTTTGGCTTGTCATCCGCCGGCGACAAGCTGCTCTCGAGACATTTATCTAACGATTCGGGATCAATCATAAAGTCCTGATCGATAAAATCAGTAAAGCCCTCGTTACGGAACGTCGTTGCAGGTCCAATCATCGTAGAATACTGATGTCCCAGCATCGAAGCTAGCTTCCAATACCAATGACGTGGAGCGAAGCGTGCATCCTGCAGTTCTAATAGCTGAGCGTTTGGCGGACAAAAAAGCATGTTTGTGATGCCGGACCCGTGAGGCGCCAGAACTGCCTTGGCTGTGAAAAAGGTCCGAACCTGCTGCGCAAACGACATATTTTCCGTCCGGGCAATTTCAAAGCCATGTTTTCGAATAACAGGCAGCAATTGTTCTTCGTTAACGAGCCTTTTGAAAGCTGCAGCCTCACGGGAGATATATACTTTTTCCGAGGCAGGGCCGTTGGTAGACTTATATCTCTCTCGCAAAACGTTCCCTATCTTGCGAAATATTGCAGGCGAGGTCGAAGCCCATTCAGTGCTTCCTAAACCGGTGGCAAACCAGAGCCTCTGGCAATGCGTCTCGTAATATCCTTTGACTGGCAAAAGGCGGTCTTGGTGAATTCCGACGACAGCCAGGGATTGAGCCTTATGATCCTGCAACGGATCACTAACGATAAATCGAGTCGAAGAGGGCAAATGAGGAATGGCAGAGACCAAACGCGGCAATTCATCCAAAAACCAATGCCCATAATTCCCGGAGAATAGCAAATCCAGATAGTAATAATCTCCCTTCAAATGCAGTTTATGACGACGATATCGGGCCCGGTAGATATCGTTTTCCAGCAAATACTCCATTCGCCAGCTGCTCTCGGTCAGAAACTCGCCGGTTGGCAGCCGGACAAAACCTCCGCCAGCTGCTACGCCGTCCGGTATGCAAACCAGATACTGTGCGGGAAATCCCGTTTTTTGATGAGTTATAAAAGAGGTGTAGGCATGAAGATCTGCCTCGCACCCATGCGGAATTGGAAATTCTACAATGAACGGTTCATGGGTTTTCTTGACCGTCCATTTTTCCAATAGGGCACGATCAAGAACATGTTCGCAAAAATCGGGCCGGGCTGAATTGATAACTGGATTCAGCAAATGTTTCTTCAATAATTTGATCATAACGATTGAGGGACACTAGGCCTTAGTCCGAACTCTGTCCGAGACAGCGGCGGACCAGCCCCTTCATTCTAAATACGATCAGAAACAACCGTCCTTCCACCGTCAGCCCATGGCTACCGCAAAAATGAAGAAACCCGGCACGCTCCTGTTTTGCGGATGACGATGAGGTAAACAATTTGCTATAGCGTTGACGGTATTCTTTGAATGCCTTCTGAAATGCATAGACGTTCTCAGGACCAAAATCGAATTCCCAGGAAGCAAAGGTCCAGCCCACCTCCTTTTTCATTACTTCGAGCAGAAGCTGACCGTGTGCCTTTGCGAGAAGCTCAGCCGGCGTGAGATTCGGAAAAGCTCGCTCAAGGGCGTCCATGTGCGTTTGAAACGGGATACAAAAGAAGAAGGGCGAATGGGGAGAACGAGCAACGCGGTTTCCATCACATCCGCTGTATGTGAACGCCCGAATCATCGCGCCAAAATCAAAGCAACATATCCCGAGCTCACGCGATAACTCGTAGCCCAGGACTTTCGCGCCTCCTCCCAACGACAAAAAAAGAGTATCAAGTCGATGTTCTTTAACGAACTCTCGCAGATCGTCTTTCACCAGATCTAGATTGGCATCAAGGTCCCGGCCGTCGTTTCGCACCTGATGGTAGAAGACCTCTGCTCCCTCGGGCCAATAATCCGTGGCCGCTCGCTTAAATTCAGGCGTCTGTGAAAGAAGTTCCAGCAAGCGCGCCTCAGCAGCAGCGAATCCAATCCTGCGGCCCTGGCAGTATTGCTTAAACTCGTTCTCTGTCCACGTGAGAAACACCAGCGACGCTTCCTTCGTCGGATTGCGATAAGAACCCGGTGCCCTTTGAAGAATTAACTTGGGAACCAGATGCTCATTTGGCCAATTTTTCTCATGAAAATCCAGATAATCAGCTCCTTCGTACGCTCTGCGCAATCGTTCCGCGTGCTTTGCGCTCAGGCCGGGATTCGCATACCCCTGGGTTCCGGACATCGGTCCGTCCCTAAATTCGATTTCGTCAAGCCGGTTGTCCTGTTCAGCCAACAGATAGACGAGCTCCATGTCTCCCATCCGCAAGAAACAAAACGGTCGCGTGGTCGCCATAAGCTGCGACACAAGGCTCGCTTCCTTCCTTCGAGCAGCCTCACCATCCGCCTTCTCGCCAAACATGCTGCCGCCTGGCGGAGGGCAACTCTGGAGCAATGCTTGATGAAACGTCATTCCTTGTCGCCGCGGGGATGCGTCTGCGAGTGATGGTGCTGCTGACTTGTCACCACTGGCCACGCTGAAATCAGGCATAATTCTCCGCAGCGACGATTATTCAGCGATTAACCTGGTCCTGCCCGCCATTCTTCTGCGTCGCGCGCCAGGCGTTTAATGCACGGCTCTTACCTAGCGCCTGGGCTCGCACTGTGCGGCGCTGAAGTTCATCGATTCGTAAACTCTTATAAAATTCCACCAGACGGTCAAGACGCGATATCTTAGTGGGAGGATTACCTCGCACGGCTTGGACAATAGCTTCGGAATAAGCGATCTCTTCAATTAGACGGAATAGATAATCGTCGGACACCCTGCTCTTCGGTATCAGGTGAATCAAACTCAGAGCCGCAAATTTTCCTGTACCAAACCCCAGATCGCAGGCTGTGAACGCCATGTCGATATCCTCGCATGAACTCATCCCAACCCCCCGTCGACCCAAGCTGGAGCGCAGCGAGTCCGATGTAACGCTCTCGACGTACTTCATTGCAACTAGGCGCCGGATACAAATGCCCGCACCGACTGGCGTGGCTTGTCGATCATAGTTGTTTGACCAGATGTCCCGCGCGAGTCGCGAGGTCCAGAAATCACGCTTCCAAACTTCTTGTGGTTCGCCCCCTTCGAATTCGGCCAACTGTTGACCGCCCCATGCGCCAAGGTATCGCCGATCCATCGCAATCTGATTCGCGAGATCGAGATAATTTTCTGCGAGCACATTATCGTCATCAACAAAGATGAGCAAATCGGCGCTGGATTCGGCGATGCCACGCAAACGAGCACGCGTTAATCCGACATTCTCTTCGCGGACGTGACGAGCGTTTGGGTGCCAGGAAATGTTATGGCTCGCAGACACCGCATCCTCTGAGGCGTTATCAACGACGACCAACTCCCAATTATCTGTTGAAAGCGTCTGGGCCTTCAGCGCTTTCAGAACACGCGCGAGATAATGCCTGCGCGGGTTGTAGCAACATATTATCACAGACAGCTGCATAAGATCATGTCCGGCAAGTGGGCTTTTTCTTAACTGCGAGCAAGCGCATTGGCTTTCGACTTCAGCCGACGCTTAAGTCGCGATGCGATGATCCGAAACCATAAAACAAAAAACGAGGAGATCTGCCGGATGATACGTCGACTATGACACAAGCGCAGGGCCCCAAGTATCTGCCTCCAGGCAGGACGGAATCCGACCGCGACCAGCATTTCGCGCGCGTAAAAAATAGCTAGCTCAGCGTAAAACAAGCGCGCTTTCCCGGCAAGCACGCGACCGCGAGCAGAGCTGTGGTAAGCCGTCGTCAGATTGATCACCTCGCGTACTTCTTGTACATCCGCAGCGTCGAGCCTCATGCGCGATGTGGCAGAGTTCGAGTGCACTCGGTAACAAGCGAGAATTGAAGGCTCAAACCAGAACGAAAATTGAGAGGCAACTCGTTGCCACATCTCCCAATCGGGAGTATAGCGCAGGCGCGGTAAAAAACCTCCAAGCTGCTCGTAGACGAGCCTTCGAACAGCGATGGCTGGGCACTGGATTAGTTGTTGAACGGTGATCCTCGCGTGCCAGTCGTCAAGTAAGCCGGCAGATCCCCGGTGCAGCTCGGATATATCTATCCAATCTCCTTTTGAATTTGCCTCCGCGTACCGACAGAAGATCGCACCAGCATCACTTTGCTCGGCTCCTTTGCGCAAGTGATTGTAAAAGCCGGGCAACACGATGTCGTCCTGGTGGAGAATATGCACCCAATTCCCGCGGGCCCGCTCTATGCATCTATTCCAGGTATTGGCCAAACCTCGGTTTTCGGGTTCGGCATGGAACGACACCCGGCCCGCGCCAACTCGGCGAATAACTTCAAAAGCGGTATTACCCATCGAGCGATCGTCGATCACTTCGATTTGCATCTGGTCAGGGCCGGGGGCCTGTTGGAGAACGCTATGCAAAGCCTCCTCGAGGTAATCCGCTCGCGGATTGTACGTCGGAATCATTACGGACCAGAAAGGGCGGGAGCGGTCGACCGGCGATATGCGGATCGCTGGAGGTTTAAGATTACTTGCGGAAAGCGGCTCTTTTGACGACATTTGCGACCGAATTAGACGCTAGGAAAATTGGGAAGAATAATAAATGCCAAGCATCGAAGAGAACAAATCATTATTTGATGGTGCCTACAACTGGACTGACGAAGGTGACGAATGGTCAGTGGCATGGGGAGGGCCATCCATGCAATGGTATGGCACAATCCTGCCACGAATAAAATCGTATGTTCCGACTAACACGATATTAGAGATCGCGTGTGGCTATGGCCGCTGGACGCAATACCTTAAAGACCTGTGTAAGAATCTTGTTGTGGTCGATATCTCCGAGGAATGCATTCAGGCTTGCAAGCAGCGCTTTTCCGAGTGCTCACATATTGAATATCACGTGAATGACGGCACAACCCTGAACATGATACCTGACTCCTCTGTGGATTTTGTGTTTAGTTTTGACTCGCTGGTTCATGCAGGTGAGTCGGTGATAAAGGCATATATTTGCCAATTACAAAGAATACTGGTTGATGGAGGTGTTGCCTTGATTCACCATTCTAATCTTGGGGAATACAATGGCACATACTCAAGAATTCGTAAGATTCCCAGGTTAGAAGGCCTCCTCACACGGCTTGGAATGCTGGAGAAGGAGCTACACTGGCGTGATTCTAGTGTGGACGCGAAGAAGGTGGAGCGTTTTGCAGAGGAAAATGGGTTGAGATGCCTCAGCCAGGAGATAATACCCTGGGGCACAAAGAGAATGCTGATTGATTGTATATCAACTATCGCCAAGAACAACTCATCAGTGAGCGGAGGTAACCGTATATTCAGGAATCACAGATTTATGGAGGAAACACGGTATCTATTGCTTCTTTCCCATCTGTACAATTCAGTCAAACATCAGGCGACTAACTAATCGTTCCAGCGGACCGGCTACCGCCAGCCCGCTGAACTTAATCGTTGGACTGCAGTGCTTCACCAAGCGGGGAAAAACATACGGCGACGATTGACAGCCGTGCGCATGTTGCCATGCTCAGAAAGGTTCAATTGTGACCCCAGCGTCCAGAAAAACTGCGTATTACAAGGCACAGCTTGAGGAGATGGCTGAGTCCGTCGACTACTGGTGGCACAGCATTGATCTAGGGCACGGAGTAGTCACCAAGGGGTTTAAGACGCCAGAAACTCTCCAGCATGAACTCGAATCGCTACGACTTCCTGACCTGAGAGACAAAACGGTTCTCGACGTTGGCGCGTGGGACGGGTTTTTCAGCTTCGAGGCCGAGAGGCGCGGGGCGAAGCGCGTGGTGGCGCTCGATCATTACGTCTGGTCCCTCGACCTCGCCAAGCACAGCCAAGAATACTGGCGCGAAGGCAAGGTCGCGCCGCCGGCCCAGGAAACACCAAACTGGCAGCCCGACAAGCTGCCGGGCAAACGCGGATACGACACCGCCCGCAAAGCTTTAAGCAGTAACGTCGAAACCGTAGTCGGTGATTTTATGACGATGGACGTTCAACCGCTCGGGACTTTCGATGTGGTATTTTTCCTGGGGGTTTTGTACCATATGGAAAACCCCCTCGCCTTATTAAGACGAGTGGCCTCTTTAAGCAACGGTGTCGCAATCATAGAGACCCATGCTATCGTTGTCCCCGGGTACGAGCACCTTGAGCTCTGTGAGTTCTATTCGTCAAACCAATTGGGCGGGGATCTGTCAAATTGGTGGGGACCGAACCTCAAGGCGCTGGAGGGGATGTGCCGCATCGCGGGGTTCGCCCGCGTTGAGGTTGTACGCGGGGGAGCAGCTACGTCGATACAGCTCATCTGAAAGGCTTACTTTACCGGAAGACGCGTAGCGCCGTAGGTCACCTAGTGCGAGAGTGCAACCGCGGTTGGCGTCGGCGACCGCGGCATTTCAGAGCCATTGTGCACGCGTGGAAGTAACGTTTGCTTCGTTCGAGGTCGCCCAATGCATCTGCTTCTGCTGGAGAACGCTGTGCAAAGTGTCCTCCAGGAACTCCGCTTGAGGATTGTATGTCGGAATCATGACGGACCAAAAAGGGCGGCACTCGTCGACCAGCAATACGCGGATTGCCGGAGGTCTGAGACTACTGGCGGTATGCCACCTTTTTGACGACATTTTGCAACCGGATTATAGTCGGGCTGACGTGCTTCACTACGCGAGGAAAAAACATACGGCAACGAATTGACAACCCTGCACATGTTGCTCCACTCAGAAAGATTCAATTATGGCCACACTGTCGAGGAAAACTGCGTATAGCAAGGCACAGCTTGAGGAGATGGCTGAGGAATCAGGGTGCATCATTGATAAGCGTTTGAATCGCGACGAGGGTTACTTTTTCCATTTACTGGTCAGTTGGAGCTGGCTGTTATGAATCCTGTACTCGAGAAGATTTTGAGGAACGGCAATACCACTTCAGCTAGTGGGGAAATAATCAAGGTACACTCACAGATTAGCGAAAAGGAAGGCGAGTCGCTGCAGGAGATCATATCGGAGGTCAGGCCGAAAGTGAGTCTTGAAATCGGGCTCGCTTACGGGATCGCATCACTGTACATGTGTGAAGCGCTAGCTAAAGTACAAGCGGAACGACATATCATTATTGATCCATTTCAGCACCAGGGGTCGGAGGGAACTGGATTTCCATTTCAGCACGGGGGGTGGAAGGGAACTGGATTTCTTAATCTGAAGCGGGCAGGGTACGAGAAGATGATCGAACTTCACGAGGCTCCGTCTTTTCAGGTACTCCCCAAGCTTGAGGCTGACGGGATTCGGATTGATTTCGCATTCATTGACGGATGCCATACGTTCGACTACGTCATGGTCGATTTCTTTTACATTGATAAGATGTTACGGGTCGGTGGTGTAGTAGTCTTTGATGATTTATATTATCCTAGTATTCGAAAAGTATGTCGGTATATTTTGACTAATCTGCCTTACAGTGTCTTTCAGAAGCCCGCCCCTGATGCAAGCCGCAGAGTGACCCTAAAACGCTGGCTTGCTTTTAACCTCCCCATATTCTCAAATGAGGTGAGACGCATTGCTAAGCCCGAAATACTTGAGCCTGATCACAAACTGGGACTACGTGATCCAGGATACATGGCTTTGAGAAAGGAAAAGGACGACGTGTGTGGTGACGGGTCGAATGGAACACGGAGATGGGATGATCATCATGAGTTCTGATTCAGGAGCAGATGACATTTACGCGAGTTGCGTTCATTTGAGACCCGAACAGCGTCTCAACTTCATTTGCCGCCGCCAAACGAAATAGAATTTCTATCATACGCGATCCCGAGATGACCGCCGGTGTCGAAAGGCCAGTAGGGACGGCCGCCAGAATCCCTTCTTTCTAGAATCAACGGAGGGGGGAAGAACCATCCGCTCAGCGAAAACAGCGCCATAGGTTCCGCAATAGTCGCACCGGGGCAAGCAATCCGCGTCCCAAGCGATAACTGTAGGAACTTTCCATGACTCGGATTCGTGCCCTCAGATTTTGCACTTCTTCATCCGTTTCACGAAGCAGCTTATAGCAAGCCATCTCAGGCTTATCGAAAATATAGTTTATGATTTCTGCGGTACGTGGACGGGTCTTTACTATTAGCGAGCCTCTCCGCACGCGATAATCAAAACCGATCTTAGGAAGATGGACAAAGCTACCACCGTGCCAAGCCACACGCAGCCAGAAATCCCAATCCTCCAATCCCATGCAAACCGCTTGCTCATCGTATCCGCCAAGTTCTTCCCATAGTTTCTTTCGGTAGAGAGCACAGGCATCTATAAAGTTCATCCGGACCAATGACGACAAATTGAAGTTTGGTACATGCCACCGGCCGCTCCTGTCACCGAAGTACTCAGCATCGGTGTAAATCACTCCGATACTTGGATGCTTCTTTAGTAGAGACACCCCCTCGTTCAAATAAACATCTCGAAGACGATTGTCACTGTCCAACGGCAGAATGAATTCGCCTTTAGCCAATCGGATGCCTGCATTCCGAGCGGCACCCACGCCCCGGTTCGGCTGAGACACGACGCAGTAGCCGGCTTCCGCTACTTCGTTGAGAATCTGAGTGGTTTCGGCCTCAGACGAACCGTCATCGACGATAATCACCTCGACCACATTTTCGTTGCGCACTTCTTCAACGCTGGCGAGCGCTTCGCGCAGCATGGCCCCGTCGTTATAGCACGGGATGACAATTGAAACTCTGCCTTGGCCAGTCGGGGTCTCCGTCATTTGCACGATTGGTTCATTTCAGCGCACTGTCCATCCCGTCCCTTGCGACGGCGCAACCCGGAAGCATTGTTCCAAATGATCGCCTCCTACAATTCCGGCATGGGCTTGTGGGCGAAGATGAGGATTGACCACCGTATCGCTCATTGAAAAGGGGAGACTAGGAAAAGACGACGAGCAGCCTCTCTGCTAAGTCAAGACAGGGGTCTTCGGGCGTGAGTTCACGAATTCTCCGGGCAGCGAGGACTCCCATTGAGGAGAGTTCACTTCGCCGCTGCCACGCGCGCTCGAGTGCTTCGTCGAACGCTTCTACCGTGACCGCGTTCGCGATAAAACCTGTTTGATTGTCCTCCACGACTTCAGAGTTGCCACCTGCTCGCGTCACCACGTTGGGCCGGCCAAGCATCATTGCCTCCATAACTGCCAAAGAAAGACCCTCGTAGCGGGAAGCAAGGACCCCGAGGTTGTGCCTGTCCCATACTGAAAGAATGTCGTCGACCTGTCCGGCGAACGACACGCGTTCGAGGCCCAGGTATCGGGCTAGATTATGCAACACCTGCCGATGAGGACCTTCTCCGAATAGTGTCAGCGAGACATCGCGGTCTTTCCACTTTTTTAGGGCTAAAGTCTTGAAGAGCACGTCCTGACCTTTTGCATGCACGTTGAGCCGGGCGACGCAAGCGAGCCTGAGGCTCCCCTCGGGCACCTGCGGAACGGAGACGTTGTTAGCTCGAAGCATAGAGCCACGATTCATCGGATTCCAGATGACCTCCGCATTTGGGAGTTCCATGCCAAGGCATTGCTGAACGTCGTCTAAATTATGATGCGATATAAAAAACACGCGGCGAGCGTTAATTAGCAGCTTGCAAACAACGCCGAGTTGACTGTCATAGGGCCAGATTTCAGGACCTGCAGCTTGAACGATTACGGCGTACGGCGTTCTCCCCTCCGACATGTATACCAACTGGGAGAAATCATCCAGCAAACTTCCGCACGAAATAACTACCCTCGGCGAAGACATCGAAGAAACCCAGTCTCTCGTACGATTCTCCCACTTGCGACGAAAGGCAGCAGAAGAGAGCCGTCTCAGAATGCGCAACGCGAGAGGAGCGCGTGAGGCCCGAAAAGTGACGACAGCGCCGTTGGTCGCAAGGTCTTCGAGAGGGCGCGGGACGCAGGGCCACCATGTCGTTTGCGTCTGAACAGGCACGCCCCTTGCAAGAAGATGCTTTGCTGCTCCATGCCACAGGTTCTCGCTTCCGCCCCACGGCACAGGCGCCATCGTGGAAATAAAGACAAACATCCAAATTGCTCTCGGAAATACTGACCGGACGTTCAGGCGTCCGCCTTTTGCAGAACAAAGAAATTCGCCAGATAAAACGGACCGCGATCCACCACAGAGTCCTGAAGACGCCTCGAACGCAACAGGGCAAATAACCAGCGCTGCATCACCTGACACACTCGATTGACAAAACGCGAAGTAAAGGAGCGTGTGCGGGGTAAAAAGCTCTGGCGGGCGAGAAGTGTTCCTAAAACATCCCACCCGGTACCGAGCGCCGTTTCTGTTTCAATCGCGAACCCATGCTTTTGTGCAAAATATCTGATCGCATAAGGAGTGGGACGCCAGAAATCATAGGGCTCTTCATGAAGTGGAAAAAAATGAGGGCAAGTGAGAATAATGTGTCCTGACGGAGCCAACAGCTGATAAAAGTTCGCGAAAACGTTATCCCATTCAGCCACGTGTTCAAGAACCTCGCTGCAAAGAATGAGATCATAGGGCCCGCTCTGGTAAACGGACTCAGGTAGGTGCTTCTCGTCCATCGGCGCTATGAAATCAACTTTCACTCCTGTTTGAGCACAAACGTCAAGCGAGTAATAGAATGCTCCGGTCTTCTCGATGCGGGCACGAAAAGGCTGCGCCCCGCATCCTGCGTCAAGGACTCGCGGCCCATTATTGGATTGTCCTGGAGACAGCAAGCGATCTATTTGCGCCTCAATAGCAACCTTCAGCAAAGGAACTATAAATTCCTCCTGAGGCGACCTGGGTAAATAATCAGCCTGCCGCTCAATCTCAGGTCTTCCGTTAATCATTTGGAGTACATTCCTGTCAGGTGGATTTCAGCGTTTTCAAAAGGCGATTAGGATGCCTGGCTCCACAATTCTTCACTGCAGCCCCCCGGATTAGCCCGACATGGTGCAATAAAGACGAAGCGCACGGTTTATTCCTTGTAAAATGCCCCCAAAAAAGACATTTTACGCCTATAATACCCGAGGGTCATACGAAGACGGCTCCAATTTTTACTGAGCGGCAAAGGCCGTTGATCATACTGGCCAAATTTGGGATTTCTCCGCGGCAACCGGACAAAGCCTGGTGATTTGACTGGGCCGATGCGCTTACGTTTCTCAAAACAACGAAGCAATTCGACCCAGGAAGCAGCGCAAGTTTCTCCTGAAAATCTTAGCTTAACTGTCTCGCGAGCATTGGCGGATAATTTAGACCACAGGGCAGCATCTTTCTGTAAAGTGTGAACCGCAGCGTAAAAATCCTCTTTGCGATCTTTCACGATCAAGCCATTAAATCCGGGCTGAATCGCATCTCGAATGCCGCTGCGCGTATCCAGACAAACGGGCACGACTCCGGCGGCCATCGCCTCCAACATTGATATAGGTAAACCTTCGTAGTCAGACAGCAATACCAGGGCATGGCAATCGCGAAGGACGGAATAGATATGTGAGACATCAACCCGCCCGAGCAACCTGATCCGTTGTGTGTCAACTTCGCTCGTTTCTATGATCCGCTCAACATTGGCGCGAGCGCTGCCTTCTCCAACAATCCAAGCTTCCACTCCGGGGTTTTGATTTACGACTGAACACAGAGCGCGTGTGACTTCACTGATGCATTTTTGTGTTTCCTCCAAACGTCCAGTATAAACCAATCGAAAAACACCGTTGGGCGGCTTCGCCACGTTGTCCGGTGTCGGAACACCGTGAGCAATGTGCCGAGAGATAAGTTTGTGTTTTTTTGCCGGTTCTTCCACGGCCTCTTGGAGGAATTTTGAGACTGTTACAAGCGCAGACAGACGAAACGCCGAAAGGCCATTCACAAATTCATCCACGAGACCCCAGTAAAATGGATCATCGGAATGTAATACGCCCACAGTATGAACTCCTTGGCTACGAACATAGCCAGCAGCATAGTAAGCTGGAAGAATACAGTTGGGCACATAAATCTTTGGCTGGCTTTCTTCAATCAGTTTCAAACAATTCCGAACGGCCCTCCTTGTATCGTATTCCCATGGCTTCCAGTGAAAAGGTATTCGCTCCTTTGCAAACCACGCGCAATTGACTCCCGGAAGACCGCCAAATGCCATAACATGAGCCTCAACTTCAACGCCTGCAGCTTTCAAACGAGGCAATAATCGCCGCAACCACGACGAGGCTCCGCCAACATCGTTTTTAGAATCATAGGTGACAAAGGTGACTTTCAAGCGAGTAGTTCAACGATATTCCATTATCGGATGAAAGCACGAATGCGCCTTCGCAATCGCTGCCAACTATTTGGAGCTGTGTGACTCGAAACGCACTTGATCGCTTCGTGCAAGTGTCGTTGAGATTCCTGCACGATAAGCGGCCCCTTTCGTCTTTCCGGCGTAAGCACGGCACAGGCAAAGCCGCCCCACATTGTTTTCGGTTCAGCGGTATCGTGAGCTTCGTAGTGGTAGATACCGGTAATGAAATCCAACTCCACATGACGGACAAATGAGGACTTCGCCTACTTTGCCGTCCGCATACCCTCACGGCAGTCTGGGTTAAAGCTATCATGTAAAACGAGGACCAACCGCCGTTGCGCTTGTAATTCGAGCAGCACTTCGATGTCCCTCCCGGACCCGCCCCCCAGGTTTCATGAACGATGGCTATCCTCAGAAGATCCTCCGTCTCAATCGAAAAAAAAGCTTCGCCGCGATCCCTGCTAATCTGCCATAGACGATTCCAACTAACTGTGGCCACGCTACGTGCTTTACTGACATTGTTCTCAAGGCTCGACCCGCATGCTTTTTCGCAACCCGCATATTGCCGCTGCGCTCTGCAAAACTTGCTAGCTCGACCAATGATTCCTCCCTTGATTCTCGTGCATAATATGGTCGATCTGGGAGCCTCTGAAGCTTCAATCCGCGTCTTACATGAGCTTCCTTAAGGATCTCGCACAATGTTTTGTACTGCTCTTCCAGTTTTTTAAATCCTACGCTTTCCAAGTGCATGCGGTATTGGAGTAGGACATCGGGCAGATTACCAAGCCTCCCCACCTCGCCCAACCTCAAAAACAGGTCAAAATCTTGAGTGGTAAAAAGATCCTCTCGATATCCACCTGTTACTTGCACGGCGGCAGCGCGCAACATCACAGTGGGATGCACGAGACTGCCCCCGATACCTTGTAAATGGGCCTCTTCCAAGGCCTGGTGTGTAACCGGGCGGGTCCACAACCCGAGTTTATCGCCGTCTTCGTCTATCAATTCTACGTTGCATCCAAGGGCCACGGTTTCGGAATGCTCTTCCAGAAAACGCACTTGGTTTTCGAATCGCTGTGGAAACGCTATATCGTCAGCGTCCATGCGCGCAATATACTTGCCCCTAGCCAAAGCGAGCCCCTCATTCAGCGACTTAGTGAAGCCCCTGTTTTCGCGGGAAACGAACCTGATGCGCGAATCCTTGGCTGCATATTCTTCTAAAATCTCTTTGCTGTTGTCTGTGGAGCCGTCGTCAATTATGATGAATTCAAAATTTCTGAAAGTCTGGTTCAGGATGCTCTCCACAGCATCGCGCAGATACTTCTGCCCGTTGTGAACGGACATCACGACCGAAACTGCTGGTAATTCGGCAATCATGCGGTCAGAGACGTGCTCGGAGACCGCGAACTACACTCCTCGGCGACGAAATCGCCCTTAATGCGCGAAGTCCGAAGTTGCGGCAAGCGCATTTCACTCGCCGCGCTGACAGTTTTAGTGCGGTGCCGGCTTCCAAGAGGCGATCCGCCCGTGATAGGAACGCCACGCTCTTATTCCACGACCGATGCCAGCCCATGCTGAGCACGCTGGTGAATCTAAACGGACCGTCGAGTTCCTCTTCGTCTGTGAGAACTTCCGCCATAAGTGCCAGCGTGTGAATGCGGAACCATGTCGGAAACATCGTCGAAACGTTCGGAGGCGCCGACGTACCAGGAATTCCCATGTGCGATTGCGAGCAATCTCGGTTGTAGGGAAATCCGCCGTCTGGGTTTTGCGTTGCAAGTATGTGGCGCATACATCCGCGTAGGGCGAACCGAATGTCCGCTCGACGGTAATCAAAACGCTTATACAGATTGACTAGGATGTCCACCGAATCAACATCCTCGCACGCACCGGCATTTCCGCTTGGATTGAAACCGCCATCCGCGTGCTGTACTGACAGTACCGTATCCACCAGTCCCCGGGGGTTAACCAGCGGATGGTCCTCGTGATAGCAAACCAGCAGTTAGTGCTAC